>JAANMV010000648.1_pt1 | contig 42747 bp, 39 predicted proteins | sample 7279661 | NCBI WGS metagenome assembly JAANMV01 (sample SAMN14094540, study PRJNA606508) | bioreactor metagenome | isolation source: A lab-scale SPAN reactor treating ammonium-rich wastewater day 121 | place: Ireland: Galway | collected 2017-05-16
GTTACACTGTCCAACCGCTCAACGCCTGGAGGAATGCCATGGATTGCCTGTTCTGCAAGATCGTGGCTGGGGATATCCCGGCACGCAAGCTCTACGAAGACGACCAAGTCATAGCATTCGAAGATATTGCTCCGCAGGCGCCGGTGCATTTCCTGGTCATCCCGAAAAAGCACATTCCGACCCTGCATGACCTCAGCGAGAAGGATGACAAGGCCCTGGCCGGACATATCCTGTTCACCGCCCAGCGCCTGGCCGAGCAACGCGGTTGCGCCGAGGGTTTTCGTGTGGTGATGAACTGCAACGACCTCGGCGGACAGACGGTCTATCACATTCACATGCACGTGCTGGGACAGCGCCAGATGCACTGGCCGCCGGGTTGATTGGCGCCCTGCGTTCACCAATCTATCCGCGCGTCGTTTCAATCCGGAGGCATCATGACAACCAATCGCCATTACTCTCCCGCCGATCGCCTGCTGATGCAGGCTGACGCGGCGCTGCGCACACTGCTGCCCTTCAGCGGCCAGCCCGGCCGGCCCTCGCCTGCCGTGGTCAAACCGGACGCTGAACTGGATGAGCGCGACTCGCGCCACGTTGCCGGGCTGATGCGCATCAACCATACCGGTGAGGTGTGCGCGCAAGCGCTGTACCAGGGGCAGGCGCTCACCGCGCGACTGCCACAGGTGCGCGCGGCGATGGAACGCGCGGCCGACGAGGAAATCGACCACCTAGCCTGGTGCGAGCAACGCATTCGCCAACTGGGCAGCCACACCAGCGTGCTCAATCCGCTGTTCTATGGCCTCTCCTTCAGTATCGGCGCCTCGGCCGGATTGATCAGCGACCGGGTCAGCCTAGGCTTCGTCGCAGCCACCGAAGATCAGGTCTGCAAGCACCTTGACGACCACCTCGGACAACTTCCGGCCGAAGACGAGAAATCCCGGGCCATCCTCGAACAAATGCGCGTCGACGAAGCCGAGCACTCCACCAACGCGATTGCTGCCGGTGGCCTGCGCTTTCCCGCTCCGATCAAGTTCGGCATGAGCATGATGGCCAAGGTGATGACGAAGACCACCTACCGCATCTAGCCCGCCGGATACTGTAAACAGAAAAGGACGCCTGGAGCGTCCTTTTCTTATCAAGCAAGTCTCTCGACTCCGCGGTATGCGCGGAGAAACTCAGCCCAGTTCGACAATCTCGTAGTCGTGGCTGATCTCGACGCCCGCGCGGCCCAGCATGATCGATGCCGAGCAGTATTTCTCGGCGGAAAGTTCGACCGCTCGTTTGACCTGCGCCTCTTTCAGGCCGCGGCCCTTGACCACGAAACGCAGATGAATCTTGGTGAATACCTTGGGATCTTCGGCTGCGCGCTCGGCTTCAAGAAAGGCCTCGCAACTTTCCACCGCTTGCCGCGATTTGCGGAGAATGCTGACGACATCGAAGTTGCTGCAGCCGCCCAAGCCCAGCAACAGCATCTCCATCGGACGCACACCGAGGTTGCGCCCGCCGCTTTCCGGCGGGCCGTCCATCACGACCACATGGCCGCTGCCGGATTCGCCGAGAAACATGGCCTCGCCCGCCCATTGAATGCGCGCTTTCATTCACTAACTCCCAGAAAAAATTGCCAGATAGCTTAACATGCACGGTTCGAGTGCTGAGGACTGCACCCCCGACCAAAGGCGCGTTGACCGACTGCGTAACTCTGTCGCAACTTCGGTTGGTTAAATTTCGTCTGATAAGCTGGGCCTCAGCTTATCAACGACTGTTCGTCACACATAACAAGAACCAGCCTCATTCCAAGTATTTTCCGGGACCTAGAGCATGGTAGCTATCACACTTACGCCAAAGATCAAGAACATCGACAAACTGCTGGCCCACTGTCACCGCCGTCGATATACCGCCAAGAGCACCATCATTTACGCCGGTGATCGTTGTGAATCGCTTTTCTTTATCGTCAAGGGTTCGGTGACCATTCTGATCGAGGACGATGACGGCCGCGAGATGATCATCGCCTACCTCAATGCCGGCGACTTCTTCGGCGAGATGGGTCTGTTCGAAAAGGAAGGCAGCGAGAAAGAACGCAGCGCCTGGGTCCGCGCCAAGACCGAGTGCGAAGTCGCCGAACTCAGTTACGCCAAGTTCCGCGAACTGACGCAGCAGGACCCCGAAATTCTCTACGCGCTGGGCAGCCAGATGGCTGATCGCCTGCGCAACACCACCCGCAAGGTCGGCGACCTGGCATTTCTCGACGTTACCGGCCGCGTCGCACGCACGCTGCTCGACCTGTGCAAGCAGCCCGACGCGATGACCCATCCCGACGGCATGCAGATCAAGATCACCCGCCAGGAAATCGGCCGCATCGTCGGTTGCTCGCGCGAGATGGTCGGCCGCGTGCTGAAAAGCCTGGAATCGCAGGGACTGGTCTACGTCAAAGGCAAGACGATGGTGGTATTCGGAACGCGCTGAACCTGCAGCGGCACCGGAAGAACCAAGGCCGAGGCATCACCGATGCCCCGGCCTTTTTTTTCAGTGGCGCATCACTCCGGCGCGCCACCCGCGATCCGCGCGCGGCGACCGGGGAAGAACAACCGCTGCAGCTCGGCGCCCGGCTGCTCGGCACGCATGAACGCCTCGCCGACCAGAAACGCGTAGACCTGGTTGATCTCCATCAGCTCGACGTCGGCACGGTTGAGGATGCCGCTCTCGGTCACCACCACACGGTCCTGCGGCACGCGCGGGAGCAAATCCAGCGTCGTCTCGAGGCTGACCTCGAACGTGTGCAGGTTGCGGTTGTTGATTCCCAGCAGCGGCGTTTCCAGTTTCAGCGCACGCTCGAGCTCATCGCCGTCGTGCACCTCCACCAACACATCCAGCCCGTGCTGCGCGGCCACGGCCGCCAGCTCGGCCATGCGCGCATCCTCCAGCGCAGCGACGATCAGCAGGATGCAGTCGGCACCCAGCGCGCGGGCCTCGACCACTTGGTAAGGATCGACCATGAAGTCCTTGCGGATCACCGGCAGGCTGCAGGCCGCACGTGCCTGCTGCAGATAGGCATCGGCGCCCTGAAAGAAATCCACATCGGTCAGCACCGACAGGCAGGCCGCGCCGCCCGCTTCGTAGCTGCGCGCGATCTCGGCGGGGTCGAAGTTTTCGCGCAGCACGCCTTTGCTCGGCGACGCCTTCTTCACCTCCGCGATCACCGCCGCTTCCTTGGCCTTGACCCGCCGCTGCACGGCCGCGGCGAAGCCACGTACCGGGTCAGCCGCTGCGGCCAGGCGCTCGAGTTCGTCCAGACTCGTCCGCGAACGGCGCTCGGCGACTTCCTCGTACTTGCGCGCGATGATTTTCTCCAGCACGGTCGGCACGCTCATTTCTGGTTCTCCTGCTTGAATACGGCGGTGAAGGACACCAGTTCCTCGAACTTGTCCCGGGCGATGCCGGTACTCAGCGCGTCGTGGGCCAGCTCGACACCCTGCTTCAGGGTCCAGGCCTGATCGGCAGCGTACAGCGCTGCACCGGCGTTGAGCACGATCATGTCGGCGGCCTTCTGCCCGTTCTCGGTCTTGCGCCGCCCGAGCGCATCGCGGATCAGCGCCAGCGAGCCCTGCGCATCTTCGACGTTCAGACCGATCAGGCTCTGGCTCTTGATGCCGAAGTCTTCCGGCTGCACGGCGTACTCGCGAATTTCGCCGTCCTTCAGCTCGGCGATGTGAGTCGGCGCGGCCAGGCTGATTTCGTCCAGGCCGTCCTGCGCATGCACCACCAGCACATGCTTGCTGCCCAGACGCTGCAGCACCTCGGCCATCGGCCGGCACAGCGCCTTGCTGAACACGCCGAGTACCTGATGACGAACGCCGGCCGGATTGGCCATCGGCCCCAGAATGTTGAACAGCGTGCGCAGCCCCAGTTCACGTCGCGGCCCGGCGGCGAACTTCATCGCACCGTGATGGGCCGGCGCGAACATGAAGCCGACGCCCACGGTATCGACACTGCGCGCCACCTGCTCGGGGGTGAGGCCGAGGTAGACGCCGGCCGCTTCCAGCAGATCGGCGCTGCCGCTCTTGCCCGACACGGCGCGATTGCCATGCTTGGCCACCTTGCCGCCAGCGGCGGCGACGACGAAGGCGGCAGCCGTGGAGACGTTGAAGATGTTCATGCCGTCGCCACCGGTGCCGCAGGTATCGACCAACCGGTCGACCTCGAACCTCACCGGCTCGGCCAGCTCGCGCATGACCTGCACGGCGCCGACGATCTCGTCGATGGTCTCGCTCTTCATGCGCATGCCCATGAGGAACGCGCCGATCTGCGCGTCGGTGCACTGGCCGGTCATGATCTGGCGCATCACCGCTTTCATTTCCTCGGTGGAGAGGTCGAGCTGCCCGGCGATGCGGTTGAGGGCTTCCTTGATATCCATCAGCGCACGCCTCCGGTCTGCTTCAGAAAGTTGGCGAACAGCTCATGGCCCTGTTCGGTCAGGATCGATTCGGGATGGAACTGCACCCCTTCGATATTCAGCGTCTTGTGTCGCAGGCCCATGATCTCGTCGACCGAGCCGTCTTCCAGCTGGGTCCAGGCGCTGATTTCCAGGCAGTCGGGCAGCGTCTCGCGCTTGACCACCAGCGAGTGGTAGCGGGTGACAGTGAGCGGATTGTTCAGTCCGGCAAATACGCCCTGATCGCGATGGAACACCGGGCTGGTCTTGCCGTGCATGGCCTGGCGCGCGCGCACCACGTCGCCACCGAACGCCTGGCCGATACTCTGGTGGCCGAGGCAGACGCCGAGAATCGGCAGCTTCCCGGCGAAATGGCGGATCAGCTCCAGCGACACACCCGCCTCGTTCGGCGTGCACGGACCGGGAGAGACCACGATACGCTCGGGCTGCAGCGCCTCGATTTCGGCCACGCTCAGCTCGTCGTTGCGCACCACCTTGACGTCCGCGCCCAGCTCGCCGAGGTACTGCACGACGTTGTAGGTAAAGGAATCGTAGTTATCCAGCATCAGCAGCATGATCAGTTCTCCTGCTGGTCACGTTCGGCGAGGGCCACCGCGCGGAACATGGCGCGGCGCTTGTTCAGCGTCTCTTCCCACTCCAGCGCCGGCTGCGAGTCGGCAACGATGCCGGCACCGGCCTGCACGTGCAGTTCGCCGTCCTTGATCACCGCGGTGCGGATGGCGATCGCCGTATCCATGTTGCCGTTCCAGGCGAGATAGCCGACGGCGCCGCCGTAGACGCCGCGCTTGACCGGTTCCAGCTCGTCGATGATCTCCATCGCACGAATCTTCGGCGCCCCGGACAATGTGCCCGCAGGCAGGATCGCGCGCAGCGCATCCATCGCCGACAGGCGCGCCTTGAGCTGGCCGGTGACGTTGGAAACGATGTGCATGACGTTGGAATAACGCTCGATGACCATCTTCTCGGTGACCTTCACCGAGCCGGTCTCGGCCACCCGGCCGACATCGTTGCGTCCCAGATCGATCAGCATCAGGTGCTCGGCCAGCTCCTTGCTGTCCGACAGCAGGTCCTGCTCGAGCGCCAGATCGGCTTCCTCGCTGGCACCGCGCGGGCGGGTGCCGGCAATCGGTCGCACGGTGACCAGGCCGTCCTCGACCCGCACCAATACCTCGGGCGAGGAACCGACCACATGAAAGTCGCCGAAGTTGAAGAAATACATGTACGGCGTCGGGTTGAAGCAACGCAGCGCGCGATACAGATCGATCGGCGCCGCCTTGAACGGGATCGACATGCGCTGCGAGATGACCACCTGCATGCAGTCGCCGGCAAGGATGTAGTCCTTGATGCGGCGCACGGCCTGCTCGAAATCTTCGCGGCTGAAGCTCGAGCGGAAGCTCGGCTCCCGTCCGGCGGACGCCTCGAAATCCAGCCCGAGGCGCGGCGCGATCGGCTGACGCAGCTTCTCGCGCAGCTTCGCCAGATGTGCCAGCCCTTGCTCATAGGCGCCGTCGACGGCCGGATCGACCAGCACGATGCAGTGCAGCTTTCCGGCCAGATTGTCGAACACCACCACCGCGTCGGAAACCATCAGCAGGATGTCCGGCGTACCCAGCGGATCGGAATGCGGGCACTGCGCCAGCTTGCGCTCGACGTAGCGCACGCTGTCGTAACCGAAATAGCCGACCAGACCGCCGTTGAAACGCGGCAGGCCGGTGACCGGTGCCACGCGGTAGCGCTGCTGGAAGGATTCGACGAAGGCCAGCGGGTCCTCGACGTCGAGCGCTTCCGTCTCGGCGCCTTCGACCGTCACGCGAACATGGTGATCATGCACGCGCAGCACGGTACGACAGGGCAGGCCGATGATCGAATAGCGCCCCCACTTTTCCCCGCCCTGCACCGACTCGAGCAGGTAGGAGTTGGGCGCGTCGGCGAGCTTGAGGTACAGCGACAGCGGGGTATCGAAATCGGCCAGCGTCTCGAACGAGAGCGGAATGCGATTGTGGCCTTCGGCGGCCAGGCGCAGGAATTCTTCGCGGGTCATATCAGCCTCGTGGTTGAGGGGCGTACAGAGAGGTTCGCAAACGCACCGGCGCGAAGCCGGTCGGGACTGATCAGGCGCGCCAGCGCCACCGGGCCAGGGCCTTGATGACCTTCATCCACTGTTTGCGGGTAACCACCACGATCTGATCTCTTCGGCGGGGTTAGCGGGAATCGGGCCACACTAGCGCAGCCCGGAAACCGAAGCAACCAGCAGGCGCAGGTCATCCAGCACCAGCGCGGGGCGCTCCTCGGCAATCGGCCGGCCGTGGTTGTAGCCGTAGGTCAGCCCGACGCAGCGCACGCCGGCGGCATCGGCGGCACGTACGTCGTTGCGCGAATCGCCGACGAACAGCGACTCGGCCGGCGTTGCGCCCGCCTTCTCCATCACCCAGAACAGCGCTGCCGGATCGGGCTTCTGCTGCGGCAGCGTATCGCCACCGACCAGCCAGCCGAAGTAGCCGCCCAGGCCCTTCTCTTCCAGCAGCGGCGCGACGAACTGGGCCGGCTTGTTGGTGATCACTGCCAGCGCCACGTCCCGCGCGGCGAGCCAGTCCAGACATTCGCGCACGCCCGGGTAAACGCTGGTCAGCGCGTGGCTGCCGGCGTAGGCCTGCATGAACAGCGCCAGCGCCGCGTCGGTTTCGTCTTCGTCGATGCCGGTATGCTCATAACTGCCGGCCAGCGCACGACGCACCAGCACGCGCGAGCCGTTGCCGACCCAGTCGCGCACGCGCTCAATGCCCGCCGGAGCGCGGCCAAGCTGGGCGAGCATGCTGTCCACCGCCGCGGCCAGATCCGGCACCGAGTCCATCAAGGTGCCGTCCAGGTCGAACATCACCAGCCGCGGCAGCCGGCCGTCGAACAGTTGCTCCAGGCGCGTCATGGGCGGGCCAGTGCCAGCTCGGCACGCATCTGCTCGATCACGGCCTTGTAGTCCGGCTGGTTGAAGATGGCCGAGCCGGCGACAAAGGTGTCGGCGCCTGCTGCGGCGATCTCGCGGATGTTCTTCGGATTGACGCCGCCATCGATCTCCAGGCGAATCTCGCGGCCGCTGGCGTCGATCAGGGCGCGCGCCTCGCGCAGCTTGTCCAGCGTGCCGGGGATGAACTTCTGCCCGCCGAAACCGGGGTTCACGCTCATCAGCAGGACCATGTCGATCTTGTCCATCACGTACTTGAGCACATCCAGCGGCGTGGCTGGGTTGAACACTAGCCCTGCCTTGGCGCCGCCGTCCTTGATCAGCTGCAGCGAGCGGTCGATGTGCTCGGAGGCCTCGGGGTGGAAGGTGATGTAGCTGGCGCCGGCCTCGAGGAAGTCGCCGATCATGCGATCCACCGGCTTGACCATCAGGTGCACGTCGATGGGCGCGGTGACGCCGTGCTTGCGCAGCGCCGCACAGACCATCGGGCCGATGGTCAGGTTGGGCACGTAGTGGTTGTCCATCACGTCGAAATGGACGATGTCGGCGCCCGCGGCGAGCACGTTGTCCACTTCCTCACCCAGGCGGGCGAAGTTGGCGGACAGGATGGACGGAGCGATGGCAAACGGCTGCATGACGACCTCGGATGGCACGGGCGGAATGCCGCGCATTGTACCCGAGGGGTCAGGAGTGCGGCGCGCCTGACATCCGTTGGCGGATGCCGGCGCGCCGCCGCACGGTCAGGTCAGCTCGTCGAAGCACTCGCCGATGATCGCCAGGCCACGGTCGAGCAGCTCGTCCTCGGCGGTCAGCGGCACCAGCACGCGCAGCACGTTGTAGTAGGTGCCGCAGGACAGCAGGATCAGCCCCTTGTCCCGTGCGCGGGCGACGATCTGCGAAGTGAGCGCCGCCGCCGGGCGCGCATGGTCGCCGTCCTCGAACAGCTCGATGGCGATCATCGCGCCGAGGCCACGCACCTCGCCGATCTCCTTGTGCCTGGCCTGGATCGCCTTGAGGCCGATGGTCAGCTTCTCGGCTACCGCCTTGCAACGGTCGAGCAGCTTTTCCTCCTCGAAGACCTCCAGCACCGCCAGCGCCGCCGCGCAGGACAGCGGGTTGCCGGCGTAGGTGCCACCCAGCCCGCCGGGTGCGATGGCATCCATGATCTCGGCCTTGCCGCATACGCCAGCAATCGGGAAACCGCCGCCGACCGACTTGGCGAAGGTGGTCAGGTCGGCGGCCACGCCCATCTGCTCTATGGCGAAGAAGGTGCCGGTACGCCCGGCACCGGTCTGCACCTCGTCGGCGATCAGCAGGATGCCGTGCTCGTCACAGAGCGCGCGCAGGCGGGCCATGAAGTCCTTCGGCGCGACGTTGAAGCCGCCCTCACCCTGCACCGGCTCGATGATGATCGCGGCGATGTCGCGCGGCTCGGCGTCGTTCTTGAAGATGCGCTCGATGCTGGCGATCGAATCGTCGACGCTGACGCCATGGATGGCGCAGGGATACAGCGCACGGAAGATGCCGCCCGGCATCAGGCCCATGCCGGCGGAGTACGGCACGACCTTGCCGGTCAGGCCGAGCGTCATCATGGTGCGGCCGTGATAAGCGCCGGTGAAGGCGATCACGCCGGCGCGGCCGGTGGCAGCGCGGGCGATCTTCACCGCGTTCTCCACCGCCTCGGAGCCGGTGGTGACCAGCAGGGTCTTCTTGGCGAAATCACCCGGCACCCGCGCGTTGATCTTCTCGCACAACTCGACGTACGGCTCGTAGGCCAGCACCTGGAAGCAGGTGTGGGTCAGCTTGTGCAGCTGCTCTTCCACCGCCTTGACGATTTTCGGGTGCAGGTGTCCGGTATTCAGCACGGCAATGCCGCCGGCGAAGTCGATGAATTCGCGGCCTTCGACGTCGACCACGCTGCTGTTCTTCGCGTGGTCGGCAAAGATCGGATGGATCTGGCCAACGCCGCGCGGGACGGCAGCGACACGGCGTTGCATCAGGGATTCGTTGGTCTTGCTCATAAGCTCCTCGGTAGCCGCTCATCGTCGGCACGGGTCGGAAAGAACGCCAGGAAGCGAGCGCGGCAGCATACGATGATCGACTGCCGCGCCATCCGAGGCGTTCGGATTACAGTAAAACTCCGTGCATTATTTTGCACGCCGATTTTGGCCTGGCGAATCAGATGCCGCCCAGGCACAGGTATTTGATTTCCACATACTCATCCAGGCCGTATTTCGAGCCTTCACGGCCGAGGCCGGAGGCCTTCATGCCGCCGAACGGCGCGACCTCGGTGGAGATCACCCCGGTGTTGATACCGACCATGCCGTACTCCAGCGCCTCGGCGACGCGGAACACCCGGCTCAGGTCGCGGGCGTAGAAATAGGCTGCAAGGCCGAACTCGGTGTCGTTGGCCTGGCGGATCACCTCGGCCTCGTCACGGAAGCGGAACAGCGGCGCCAGCGGGCCGAAGGTTTCTTCGCGCGCCACCGCCATCTCGGCGGTGACGCCACCGACCAGCGTCGGCTCGAAGAAGTTGCCGCCCAGCGCATGGGGTTTGCCGCCGGCCAGCAGAGTAGCGCCCTTGCCGAGGGCGTCTTGCAGGTGGCGCTGGACCTTGGCTACGGCCGCGGCATCGATCAGCGGACCGGTGGTGACGCCCTCCTCCGCGCCGTTGCCGACCTTCAGCTTCGCCACCGCCGCGGCGAATTTGTCGACGAAGGCGTCGTAGATGCCGTCCTGCACGTAGATGCGGTTGGCGCACACGCAGGTCTGCCCGGCGTTGCGGTACTTGGAGATCATCGCGCCCTCTACCGCCGCGTCCAGATCGGCGTCGTCGAAGACGATAAAGGGTGCGTTGCCGCCCAGCTCCAGCGAGAGCTTCTTCAGTGTCGGTGCGCACTGCTGCATCAGCGTGATGCCCACCGCCGTCGAGCCGGTGAACGAGAGCTTGCGCACGATGGGGTTTTCGCAGAGTTCAGCGCCCACTTCGCGGGACGTTGCCGCATCGGCGGTGATCACGCTGAACAGTCCGGCCGGAATCTCGGCCCGCTCGGCCAGTGCCGCCAGTGCCAGCGCCGAGAACGGTGTCTGCGGTGCTGGTTTGAGCACCATGGCACAGCCCGCGGCGAGGGCCGGGCCGGCCTTGCGGGTGATCATTGCGCTGGGGAAATTCCACGGCGTGATCGCCGCAGTGACACCGACCGGCTCCTTCTGTACCAGAATGCGCTTGTCGCCCGCGTGGGCTGGGATCACGTCGCCATAGAGGCGCTTGCCCTCCTCGGCGAACCATTCGAGGAAGGATGCGGCGTAGGCCACCTCGCCGCACGCCTCGGCCAGCGGCTTGCCCTGTTCGGCGGTCATGATCCGCGCCAGGTCTTCCTGATTCTCCAGCATCAGTTCGTACCAGCGCCGCAGGCGCGCAGCGCGTTCCTTGGCGGTCAGCGCACGCCAGGCCGGCTGGGCTGCCTGCGCGGCCTCGATGGCCCTACGGGTTTCACCACGGCCCATGTTCGGCACCGCGCCGATCAGCTCGCCGGTGGCCGGGTTGAAGATTTCGGTGCGCGCGCCGCTGTCGGCCTCGCACCATTCACCGTTGAGATAGGCGGTTTGGCGCAGCAGATCGGGTTGCCCCAGTTGCAGAGTCATGTGCGTATTCCGTCAGGCAGGTTGTTGGGTGCGCAGCTTCTCGGCGCGGCCACGCAGCCACTCCAGGGTCAGCAGCAGAGCGATGGAGAAGCCGATCAGCAACGTCGCCGCGGCGGCGATGGTCGGGCTGAGGTTTTCGCGGATGCCGCTGAACATCTGCCGTGGCAGGGTGATCTGCTCCGGTCCGGCGAGGAACAGCGTCACCACCACTTCATCGAACGAGGTGGCGAAGGCGAACAGCGCACCGGAGATCACCCCCGGCGCGATCAGCGGCAGGGTCACGCGGAGGAACGCGGTCAGCGGCGAGGCGCCGAGGCTCGCCGCGGCGCGCACCAGGTTGTAGTTGAAGCCCTGCAGCGTTGCCGACACCGTGATGATCACGAAGGGCACACCGAGCACGGCATGCACGAGGATCAGCGACAGGTAGCTGTTGCCCATGCCCAGCGGCGCGAAGAACAGGTAGCTGGCCACGCCGATGATCACCACCGGCACCACCATCGGCGAGATCAGCACGGTCATCAGCAGCGCCTTGCCGCGGAACTCGGCGCGGGTCAGGCCGACCGCCGCCAGCGTGCCGAGCACCACGGCGAGGGCGGTCGCGGCGGGGGCGATGAGCAGGCTGTTCTTCAGCGAGCGCATCCAGTCCGCCGAGGTGAACAGCGCCTCGTACCAGCGCAGCGAGAACCCCTGCAGCGGATAGACCAGGAACGAGCCGGAGTTGAACGACAGCGGCACGATGACCAGCACCGGCACGATCAGAAACAGCAGCACCAGCGCGCAGAGGATGCGCAGCGCGTAGTACCAGGCCCGTTCGACGGGCGACATGTAGGGGCTCAGCATGAACGTTCTCCTGCCAGATGCATCATGGAAGTCGCGACCGTCATCAACCCAGCCGCAGTCGGCTGGCGCCGACCAGCCAGCTGTAGATGACGTACAGCAGCAGCGTGGCGAGCAGCAGCAGCCCGCCGAGCGCCGTGGCCATGCCCCAGTTGATGGTGGTGTTGGTGTAGAAGGCGACGAAGTAGCTGACCATCTGGTCGTTCGGGCTGCCGAGCAGCGCCGGGGTGATGTAGTAGCCGATGGCGATGATGAACACCAGCAGGCTGCCGGCACCGACCCCGGCCAGCGTCTGCGGGAAGTACACCCGCCAGAAGCTGGCGAACGGATGACAGCCCAGCGAGACCGCCGCACGCATGTAGCTCGGCGAGATGTTCTTCATCACGCTGTAGATCGGCAGGATCATGAACGGCAGCAGAATGTGCACCATGGCGATGTACACACCGGTGCGGTTGAACACCAGCTGCAGCGGCTCGTCGATCAGGCCCATCTTCAGCAACGCACCATTAATCAGGCCGCCGGACTGCAGCAGCACGATCCACGCTGCCACGCGCACCAGGATCGAGGTCCAGAACGGCAGCAGCACCAGGATCATCAGCAGGTTGCTCTGCCGCGCCGGCAGGTTGGCCAGCAGATAGGCCAGCGGATAGGCGAGCAGCAGGCAGATCGCGGTGATCACCAGGCCCATCCAGAACGTCCGCGCAAAGATGTCCAGATACACCGCCTGATCCGGCGAAACCTTGGCCAGCTCGCCCAGCTCGTCGATGCGATGATCGAGCGCCGCCAGCAGGTAGTAGCCGGTCACCGCGCTGTCGTTACGCTGGATCACCTGCCAGAACGCCGGGTCGCCCCAGCGCTCGTCGAGCGCTTCCAGCGCCTCCTGATAGGACGCCGGCACCTCGCGAAACGGCAGCGCCCGTGCGGTCTTGGTCAGCAGGCTGCGGTAACCGGCCAGCTCCATGTTCAGCCGCTTGGACAGATCGCCCAGACTCTGCTCGCGACGCGCCTGATACAGATCCTCGGCCAGCGCCTGATAGGCCGGCTCCGCCGGCAGGCCACGGCCATCCCATTCGGCCAGCGCCGCCAGCGTGCGCGGCAGCGTGTTCACCACCTCGGGGTTCTCAACACTGCGCCAGAGCAGCGAGGCGATGGGCACCAGAAAGGTCAGCAGCACGAACAGCAGCAGCGGCAGGATCAGCGCCTGCGACTTGAGCTTGTTCACCCGTTCGGCCCGTGCCAGTCGCTGTTTCAGATTGGGCTCGGCGATCTGGTTCGCCGGCAGGGATATTGCTGTGGCCATGATGACTCCGCGATTCGTTCCGATGGCTGGGACCGGCCCCGCCAGTGCGGCGGGGCTCCAGGGTCAGCGTGCTGCCCAGGCGTTGAAACGCTGTTCGAGCTGTTCGCCGTAGTCGGCCCAGAAGGTCACGTCCATCGCCACCTGGTCGGCAATGTTCTCCGGCGCGGTGGGCATCTGCGTCAGGCGCTGCTCATCCAGCAACGGCACCGCCTGGGTGTTCGCCGGGCCGTAGGCGATGTTCTCGGAGTAGGCCTTCTGCTGCTGCGGCTCGACGCTGAAGGCGATGAACTTGCGGGCCAGTTCCTGGCTCTTGGCGCCCTTGGGGATGGCCCAGGAATCGAAGTCGTAGATGCCGCCGCTCCAGACGATCTGCAGGTTGCTTTCGTCCTGCACCGCGGCGATGCGGCCGTTGTAGGCGCTGCTCATCACCACGTCGCCGGAGGCAAGGAACTGCGGCGGCTGCGCGCCGGCCTCCCACCACTGAATGTGCGGCTTGAGCTGGTCGAGCTTTCTGAACGCGCGGTTCTGCCCGTCCTTGGTCGCCAGCACCTTGTAGACGTCCTTGGCCGGCACGCCATCGGCCATCAGCGCGAATTCGAGGGTGTACTTGGCGCCCTTGCGCAGGCCGCGCTTGCCGGGGAATTTCTCCGTATCCCAGAAATCCGCCCAGCCGGACGGCGCGCTCTCGAGCTTGTCGGCGTTGTAGGCCAGCACCGTCGACCAGACGAAGAAGCCGACGCCGCAGGGCTGGATCGCGCCTTCGACGAAATCATCTGGATTACCGACGATGCCCGGGTCGAGTTCCTCGAACAGGCCTTCATCGCAGCCGCGCGACAGCTCCGGCGATTCCACCTCGACCAGATTCCACGACACGCTGTTGGTGTCGACCATCGCCTTCACCTTGGCCATCTCGCCGTTGTACTCGCCGGCGATCAGGTCACCGTGACCGGCGGCTTCCCAGGGCTCGTAGAAGGCTTTGACCTGCGCCTGCTTGTTGGCGCCGCCGAAGCTCACCGCGGTCAGGCTTTCGGCGGTGGCCTGGCCGGCACAGACGAGTCCGAGCGCCAGCGCGGACAGTTTCAGGTAGTTGCTCATACCAGTTCGCTCCATGATGCAGTTGTTAGGGTTCTTGTAATGCCTCAGGCCGCCTGCAGCGGGTCCAGCGCACGCACGTGCTCGACATGCCAGCCGATCGGCACCACATCGCCGACGCGCAGGGCGTGGTCGAACTCGGCAATCGGCTGCTTGACGAAGAAATCGCTGACCCCGCAGACCTCCAGGCGAATGCGGATGTGGTCGCCGAGGTAGATGAACTCGGCAACACGGCCGGTGAAGCGGTTCGGGCAACTGGCGCTGGCGCCGTTGAGCAGCACGCGCTCCGGGCGAATCGACAGGTTGACCGGACTGCCCGTGGCGCCGACGTTGACCGCCAGCGCCTGGACGGTTTCGCCGCGCTCCAGCTTGACCGTGCAGCTGTCGCCGCGCTGTTCGAGCAGGTGCGCCGGCAGACGGTTGTTCTCGCCGAGGAAGTTGGCGACGAAGGTGTTCAGCGGCTTTTCGTAGAGCGTGCAGGGGTCTTCGATCTGCTGGATCTGCCCCTGATGGAACACCGCGACGCGATCGGACATGGTCAGCGCTTCGCCCTGATCATGGGTGACGTAGACCACGGTGACGCCGAGGCGCTGGTGCAGGTGCTTGATCTCCATCTGCATCTGCTCGCGCAGCTGCTTGTCCAGCGCGCCCAGCGGTTCGTCCATCAGCACCAGTTGCGGCTCGAACACCAGCGCCCGCGCCAACGCCACGCGCTGCTGCTGGCCGCCGGAAAGCTGCGCCGGATAGCGATTGCGAAAGCCCTCCAGCTGCACCATCGCCAGGGCACGCTTGACCCGCTCCTTGATGTCCGGCTTGGGCATGCCGCGCACGCTGAGCGGGAAGGCCAGGTTTTCCGACACGGTCATGTGCGGGAACAGCGCATAGTTCTGGAACACCATGCCCATGTCGCGCTTGTGCGGCGGCACGTTGTTGATCGCGCGGCCATCGAGGAGGATTTCCCCCGCCGTCGGGGTTTCGAAGCCGGCCAGCATCATCAGGCTGGTGGTTTTGCCCGAGCCGGACGGCCCGAGCAGGGTGAGGAATTCGCCGCGGCGGATGTCCAGATTCAGATCCCTGACGATCAGCGACTCGCCGTCATAGCTCTTCTGGACGCCGCGAAAGCTCACCAGGATATCGTTCGCCGTTGACTCGACCATGCTGCTGCACCTGCCTAACCGTTGAACCGTGGCCACAGCGTAGAAGGGCAACGGGCACGGCAAAATCAGTACAGCGGAGCGATTGGCCTAGGCGTTGGGGAGAGTCGTGTGTAGGGAACGCCCTACACGACGGATCGGCGGGCGGTGCTCAGACCAGCTTGTGTTCCAGGGCGTAGCGCACCAGGTCGGCCACCGAATGTGCCGCCAGTTTCTGCATCAGGCGCGCCTTATGGGTGCTGATGGTCTTGCTGCTCAGCGCCAGCTTGCCGGCGATATCGTTCACCGAATCGCCCTGCACCAGCCGTTCGAACACCGAATATTCGCGTTCGGAAAGCAGCGCATGGGGCGGTCGCGAATCGGTCAGACCCACCTCGAAGACCATGCGGTCGGCCAGCGCCGGGTCGATGTAGCGACCGCCGCCGGCGACCTTGCGCAACGCGGTGAGCAGCAGCGCCGGCTCGCTGTCCTTGGTCGCGTAACCGGCGGCGCCGATCTTCAGCGCCCGCGCCGCCATCTGCGCCTCGTCGTGCATCGACAGCACCAGCACCGCCGGTGGCTGGTTCAGCGCGCGAATCCGCGGGATCGCCTCGAGACCGTTGACGCCCGGCATGGAGATATCCAGCAGCACCACGTCGCAGCTGACCTGGCGCAGCTGGTCGAGCAGCTGCTGGCCGTTGGCGGCCTCGCCGACCACCTGCATGTCCTGGGCCATGCCGATCAGCTGCTTGATTCCCTCGCGGACGATGGTGTGATCCTCGGCGACCATGACTCTGATCATGACGACAGTGCTCCCGTGCTGGCGGCTGTTGAAAGCGGCGCGGGGTCCAGCGGCACCCGCGCGGTGATGGTGGTGCCCCGACCGGGCTGGCTGTCGATGCTGAGCTGCCCGCCAAGCATCTGCACCCGTTCGCGCATGCCGACCAGGCCGAACGAACTGCCCGGTCCGCGGGCCGTCTCGGCAAAGCCACAGCCGTCGTCACCGACGCGCAGGCAGAGCATGTCGCCCTCGACCGTCAGCTGCACGCTGACCGTCTGTGCCTGGGCATGGCGCATCACGTTGGTCAGCGACTCCTGCAGGATGCGAAACAGGCCGATGGCCTTGGCGTTGCCCAGCGGCAGCGGGCATTCCGGCACCTCGACCAGACAGGCCACGCCGCTGCGCTCCTCGAAACGTCGCCCCTGCCATTCCACTGCCGAAGCGAGGCCGGCGTCGAGAATTGGCGGGCGCAGCGCGGTGGCGACGTCGCGCACACGCTGGAACAGCTGGGCGATCAGCCGTTTCATGCTCTGCAGGCGTTGCGCCAGGGCCGGATCGAGGCCGGCGAAACCGAGCTCGCACATCGAGATTTCCAGCTTGAGCACGGTCAGCACCTGGCCCAGCTCGTCGTGCACTTCGCGAGCGATGTGCGCCTTCTCTTCCTCGCGCACCGTCTCCAGGTGCGCCGCCAGCTCACGCAGCTGCACGCGCGAGGCCGCCAGCTCCAGCTCAATGCGCTTGTTGTCGGTAATGTCCCAGACGATGCCGTCCCACACCTGACGGCCGCCCGGCTGGCCACGCACGGAGGCGCGGATGTCGGCCCAGCGCACTTCGCCGTCGCGGTTGAGGATGCGCCCCTGCCAGCGCCAGTCCTTACCCTGCTCCAGCGCCAGCTGCTGGCTGGCCCAGTAGTCGGCCTCGTCGTCGGCATGCACCAGACTGCGAATACCCCGCTCCGGCTCCAGCAGGCGCTCGGCGGAATAGCCCACCAGGCGCTGACTGGCCTCGCTGATATAGGCAATGCGCACCGCGCCCTGCGGCGTCTCGCGCTCCAGGCGGAACACCAGCCCCGGCACGTTGCCAGCCATGGCCTTGAGCCGCGCCTCGCTCTCCTGCAGTTGCGCACTGGCACGGCGGCGTTCGGTGATATCGGCGAGAAACACCACCAGATACTCGCGACTGCCGAAGCGCAGGAAGCTGTAGGTGATCGCCGCGGGAAAACGCTGGCCGTCGGCGCGCTGCCATTCGCACTCATGCACTTCGCGGTCGTTTTCGCCGGTGCGTGCGGCGCGCCAGCGCTCGAGCCAGGCATCCATCTGTAGCGCTGGATCGAGCGCATCCAGCGGGCAGTCCAGCAATTCGCCGCGGGCATAGCCGAGCAGCGACTCGGCCGCCTGGTTGGCGTAGCGCACGCGACTGTCCCAGTTCAGCCAGAGGATACCGACGGTGCTGTGATCCAGGCAGAACTGCGTGAGCCGCTGCGACTCCTCGGCGGCCTCGCGCAGCTCGATGTCGCGCCGCGCGGCCTTCAACCGGGTTTCCAGCAGGCCGTGTTGATGGCGCTGCCAACCGAACATCAGCAGGCAGATCAGCAGCAACACACCGAGCAGCAGGCTGAGGCTGCGCCAGTAGCCAAGCTCGCGGCCGAGGTCGATGCTGCGCGGCTTGAGCCATTGCTCCTGCAGCTGCGCGAACTCCCGCGCCGGGAACTCGCGTATGGCGCTGTCGAGCAGCGCCGCAAGCGCGGGGCTGTCGCGCCGCGAGGCGATGCGCAGCAGCTGCGGGCTGCCCAGATCGCCGACCACCACCAGCGGGGCGTACTCGATCTGCTGCGACAGACGGCCAAACAGCGGTTCGTCGATCACCGCGTAGCTGGCTTTGGCTTCCAGAACCTGACGCAGCGCATCGGCCTGGCTGGCCGCAGTCAGCACGGTGATGTTGGGGTAGTTGGCGGCAAGAAATTCGGTGACCGAGCCCGGCCCCTCGGCGGTGATCAGCTCGCTGGGATGCAGCAGCTCAAGGTCGATGGCACGCGGGCCGTCGCGATCGCCAACGAGCAGGCGCGCAATGCGCAGAAATGGGTCGCTGTAACGCCACAGCCGCAGGCCGGCCGGCGTCTGCCGCAGACCGGGCGCCACGTCGATCAGCCCGGCGCGGGCGGCCTTTTCGAGTGCGGCCTCATCGTCGAAGCGGCGCCAGTGCAGCCGCACACCCAACTGCGCGGCGATCTGCTCCATCAGCTGCACATGGAAGCCTGACAGGCGCCGCTGACGCTGGTCATACTCGGCATAGGGCGCGCCCATCACCACGCCCACGCGCCACTCGCGCTGCCCATCCAGCCAGACTCGCGCGCCCTCGTCCTGCGGCGCGGCATGCGCAGCGAAGGGCAAAAGCAGCACGAACAGAACGAGGCGGCGCAGAGTGGAAGCAAGCATATATTCACGCAATTGATGGGCGTGCCGACACGCTGTTGTAATGCATAAACCCTGCCGGCGCCAGCATGGCTCCGGCCTCGATACGGGAGACACTTCATGCGTCGCGTGCCTACTTTCGCGCTGGTGCTCGGCTTCGCCATTGGTGGCGTTGCGCCACAATTCGGCGCTGCGCAAGAGCCGCAGCCGCCACAGCAGAAACCGGCGGACGAAGCCCCGACCACGCCACGATCAGCCGTGCAGCCGCGCAGCGCCGCGCTGGCCGAAGGCTTGCGCCGACAGCTCGACCACGCCGCGCAAGTGCAGCTTGGCGGCGATGACGTCTTTCTCGCGCTCTGGCAACCAGCGAATACGCCCAAGCCGCGCGGGGTACTGATCATCGTGCCGAGCGAAGGCGAAACCGCCGACTGGCCGCGCGTCGTCGCACCGCTTCGCCGCGCGCTCCCCGAGCATGGCTGGCATACCCTGAGCCTCACGCCCACCGATGCAATGACCGACCCGCTGGCGCGCCTGACGACGCCCGCGCAAGCCTCCACCCCAGCACCAGCCGAGGACGCGGCAGAAGCCGATGCGGCCGGGGACGACGCGGATGCCGATGCGGATGCCGAGCAAGCCGCGGCGCAGCCCGCCAGCGCCGGCTATCTGCCCGAGCAGACCGCCCCCGCCGATGACGAGCCGTCCGCGGCGCCGACGCCGCCGGAAGAGGACGCCGTGCCTGCGAGCCACGTCGAGCACATGCAGGCGCGCCTCGCCGCCGCGGTCGAGCATGCACGGTCCGCGAAGCCGGCGGAGATCGTGCTCGTCGGTCACGGCACCGGGGCCTACTGGGCGAGCCGGTACCTGGCGCAGGATCAACCCAAAGACATCCGCCAGCTGATCGTGATCGACCCGCAACGACCGGCATCGGCCGAGCAGTCGCTGGAAGACCTGTTGTCGGCGCTACCGACCGCGGTGGGCGACTTCCATACCGATGAACGATCGGCGGCGCTGCAACGACGCAACGCGGCGCGGCGCGCCGACCATCCGGACTATCGTCAGGTCGCCCTGCCGGCGCTGGCGGCCGATCGCTACGGCGCGCAAGAACAACTGGTGCGCCGCGTACGCGGCTGGCTGGATCGTCAGCCGCCGCGCTGAGGAGGCGATCAGCGAAAGCCGCGACGCTCGCGGATCAGCGTGTAGGCGCTATGCAATTCGCGCGTGCGCTCGGTGGCCTCGCGCACAGCGGCCGGACTGGCGCCGGCGCCGGCCTGTTTGTCCGGGTGGTGCTTGCTGAGCAGGCGGCGATAAGCGCGCTTGATCGCCGCCGGATCGGCATCGTGGCGCACACCGAGCAGACGCAAGGCCTGCTCGTAGGCGCCGCCGCGACTGGCCGGCGCCTCCTGGCCGCGTGCCGCGGCCTGATCGAGCGCCGCCACGGCGGCGCCGTCCCAGCCCATCCACTTGCCCCAGAGCAGGATCAGCTCGTGCTCGCGCGTGCCCATCTGCCCGTTGGCCCGCGCCATGCGCCAGCAGGCTTCCAGCAAGCGAGCCGCCTCCTCGCGGCGCTGGCGCAGGCGGGCGAGTGGCGCACGCAAGGCCACGTCGCTGGCCTTGCCGCGATAGAACGCTTCGATCGCCGCGCGCTGCGCCGCACCGTCCAGACGCAGGCGGCGCATCTCCGCCCGTGCCGCCTGGATGTGCGCCTCGCTGACGCGCCCGCCGCTCTTGGCCAGGCGCCCGAGCAAGAAGAACAGCAGCTCGTTGCCGCGCATCTCCTCGCGACCCGCCAGCCGTTCGCGCAGGCCCGCCCACGACGTCCAGCCGAAGCGGCGATCCAGCATCTGCCCGAGCAGTCCGCCGAGCAGCGCGCCGGGAATGCTCGCCAGCAGCCAGCCGATCAGCGCTCCCAGCGCGGTAAGCGGCCAGAACATCAGCAGCGCGCCCCGAGCAGCTGCTCGACTTCGGCCAGCCGCTCATGGGTGCCGACATCCACCCAGCGCCCGCGGTAATGCTCGCCCGTCACCTGTCCGCTCGCCATCGCCTGACGCAGCAACGGGGCCAGCTTGAAGGCGCCGGCCGTGCACTCGCGAAACAGTGCCGGATGCAGCACGGCCATACCGCTGTAAGTCAGCTTCGAGGCGGCACCGCTCTCGCTCACCCGACCATCGAGCAGGTAGAAATCGCCCTGCGGGTGATGCGCCGGATTGTCCACCAGTACCAGATGCGCAAGACCGCTGAGCGGCTGGCGCAGCGCAGTGAAATCGAAGTCGGTCCAGATATCGCCATTGACCACCACGAACGGCTGCTCGCCAAGCAACGGCAGCGCACGCTGGATGCCGCCGCCCGTCTCCAGCGGCTCGCCTTCGGCCGAATAGCGAATGCGCACACCGAAACGCGCGCCATCGGCCAGGTAATCCTCGATCTGCTGGCCGAGCCAGGCATGGTTGACCACCAGCTCGGCGAATCCCGCCTGCGCCAGCGCCCGCACGTGGTATTCGATCAACGGCACACCGGCGGCTCGCACCAGCGGTTTGGGCGTATGCAGTGTCAGCGGCCGCAGGCGCTCGCCCTTGCCGGCGGCGAGGATCATCGCCTTCATGGATGCGGCTCCGCTGGCAGGCTGCGCAGCAGCGTGGCCAGCTCGGCCAGCTCCGGGCGCCGTGCCAGCACCGTCTCGATGTAGGCGAAGAAGCGCGGCACGTCGGCCAGGTAGCGCGGCTTGCCGTCGCGATGACAGATGCGCGCGAAAATGCCGATCACCTTGAGGTGACGCTGCACGCCCATCAGGTCGCTGGCGCGCTGCAGTTCCTCGAAGCTGTCGGGCACGGCGATTCCGGCGTCGCGTGCCTTCTGCCAGTAATCCCGCAGCCAACCCTGCACGCGCGCTTCCGGCCAGCTGACGAAGGCGTCCTTGAACAGCGAGGTGATGTCGTAGCTCACCGGGCCGAGCACCGCGTCCTGGAAATCCAGCACGCCCGGATTCGGCTCGCTGAGCATCAGGTTGCGCGGCATGTAGTCGCGATGCACCAGCACCCGCGGCTGTGCCAGCGCCGAGTCGATCAGCGTGCGACAGATGCGCTCCCAGGCGTCCTGCTGCGCATTGTCGAAGGTGCAACCGAGATGACGCTGCACGTACCACTCGGGGAACAACTGCAGCTCGCGCCGCAGCAGCGCCTCGTCGTACAGCGGCAGCGGCACCTGCAGCGGCTGTCGCTGAAAGGTCAGCAGCGCGTCGATGGCGTCGGCGAACAGCTGATCGGCGTTATCCGCATTGATCACGTCCAGGTAGGTCTGCCGACCGAGATCGCTCAACAGCAGGAAGCCGCGCTCGAGATCCGCCGCCAGCACCTGCGGTACATGCACGCCGGCCGCCGCCAGCAGACCGGCGATCTTGACGAAGGGCCGGCAGTCTTCCTGCGGCGGCGGCGCATCCATGACGATCAGGCTGCGGCCATCGCCCTCCCAGCGGAAATAGCGGCGAAAGCTTGCGTCGCTGCTGGCTGCGGTCAGCTGCGCAACCGGCACGTCACCCCAGCCGTTGGCGGCAAACAGGGCAGGCAGTTCTTGCTCCAGCCAGGCGCGAACGTCCTGCAGGCGGTGATCTTGGTGAGGCATCGGGCGGTCTCCACGGCGCTAGCCGATAGGCGGGTCATGCTTTATTATCCGGCATCTTTCTCAGCCCATCGAGAGGCGTGCGGCTCAGCCGGACGATGGCTCGCCGCAAGCACGGACCCCAGAACAAGATGGCAGTCAAATATCCCGCGTTTCGTAGAAAATTCCCTCTTCTGATGACTGGCGGTCTGTTGGCGATGCAGCCGATGACCGCTCCGATGCTGCTGGCTGCCGAGCAGTTCGCCTGCCAACCCGGCGCCGGTGGCGGCTGGTCGTGCGCCAGCAGCACCCCGACCGCCAAACTGCCGCCCCGGCCGAATCAGGCCGCCACCGATAGCGTCGAGGCGATCGCTGCCAGCGATGGCAAGGCAGACACCAGCGCCAAGCTGGTGACGGAGAGCAAGGGCCGTGCCCTGGCCTCGCGCAGTGCCGACTACAGCCATCTGGACTGGGTGCCGCGCGATCAGCTGACGGCCGCCCAGCTTGCCGAAACCGGCCCCTACTGCGCCGGCACCTACGTCGAACCCGACCGTCCGGGCAAGCTCGACGACACGCCGATGAGCGAAGCGCCCACCTACGTTTCCGCCAAGGCAACCCGCTATGAGCAGGAACAGGAAGTCGCCACCCTGGCCGGCGATGTCGTATTGCGCCAGGGCAGCATGCAGGCCGAAGCCGATGAAGCCAGTCTCTATCAGCTGGAGAACCGCGGCGAACTCAACGGCAACGTTCGCCTGCGTGATCGCAACGCCCTAATGGTCGGCGACCGCGCGGAGATCTTCCTCGACAACGGTGAAGCCAAGGTCGAGAACGCCGAGTACGTCGTGCACTCGGGCAAGGTGCGCGGCAGCGCGCTGTACGCCAAACGCGAAGAGAACGCGATCATCCGCCTCAAGGATGGCACCTATACCCGCTGCGAGCCGGGCGAGAACAGCTGGCACCTGAAGGGCAACAACGTCACGCTGAACCCGGCCACCGGCTTCGGCTCGGCCACCAACGTGACGTTGCGGGTCAAGGACGTTCCGGTGTTCTACACACCGTACATCTATTTCCCGATCGACGATCGCCGCCAGTCCGGCTTCCTCGCGCCGAGCATCGGCTCCTCCAGCGACACCGGCCTGTCGCTGCAGACGCCCTACTACTTCAACCTGGCGCCGAACTTCGACGCCACGCTCTACCCGCATCTGATGACCGATCGCGGCCTGCTGATGGAAAGTGAATTCCGCTACCTGACCCGCAGCAGTGAGGGCCAGATCGGTGCCGCCTACCTGGACGACAGCAACGACGACCGCAAACTGCAGTCGGAGTACGAAGACCAGCGCTGGATGTACAGCTGGCAGAACCGCAGCGGCCTGGATTCGCGCCTGCTCGCCGAGGTGGACTACACCGACCTCAGCGATCCGTACTACTTCCAGGACCTGGATACCAACCTGGATATCGACCAGCCGGATCACCTCGATCAGCGCGGCACCCTGACCTGGCGCGGCGACAGTTACACCGCAAGGCTCAACGTCCACGGCTACGAGCGCGCCACGGTTGCCGACATCACGCCGTACGAGCGGCTGCCGCAGCTGACCCTGGACGGGCGCCTGCCCTTCCAGCCGGGCGGGCTGAACTTCGCCTACAAAACCGAATTCGTAAGCTTTCAGCGCAATCTCCGCGACGGCAACTTCATTAACGAAGACGGTAACCCGGAGCGCTGGTACGACGATCGCCTGCGCGGCCTGACCCGCGCCGAAGGCGAGCGTATCCATCTGGAGCCCGGCGTGAGCCTGCCGCTGGACTGGAGCTGGGGCTTCGTCAAGCCATCCCTGAAATACGCTTACACCCAGTACGATCTGGATCTCGACGCCACTGGGCAGCGCACTCTGGGCGCCTACGAATCATTCGATCGCAACCAGAATCGCGGCGTACCGATCTTCAGCGTCGACAGCGGCCTGTATTTCGACCGCGACACCCAATGGTTCGGCAAGAACTACCGGCAGGCGATGGAGCCCCGGCTGTTCTATCTTTATGTGCCTGAAGAAGATCAGACCGATATTCCGATCTTCGACACGGGCGAAAGCAGCTTCAGCTATTCCTCGCTGTGGCGCGAGAACCGCTTTTCCGGGCGCGACCGCATCGGCGACGCCAATCAGGTATCGCTGGGCGTGACCAACCGCTGGATCGAATCCAACGGCTTCGAGCGGCAGCGCTTCAGCATCGGCCAGGCGTTCTACTTTGAAGATCGCAAGGTCCAGCTGCGCGGCATCGACTACCGCACGCGCGCCAGCGCAACCTCTTCGGTTTCGCCATACGCGCTGGAGTACATGTACCGCTATAACCGCGACTGGAACTTCACTTCGACGTTCAACTGGGATCCGGACGAGGGGCGTACCCGCTCGGGCAGTGCCATGTGGCACTACCAGCCTGAGGACAACCCGAACAAGATCGTCAATATCGGCTATCGCTACCGCAACGACACCATGCGTTTCGACCAGGCGTCCGGCGAATGGACTTATGGCGGGGACTATGGACGCCCCGGCCAGGCGAACTACATCAAGGACTACTACAAGATCAACCAGCATGACTTCTCGTTCATCTGGCCGGTGGTTCCGCAGTGGAGCGTCATCGGGCGCTGGCAGCACGACTACAGCCGCAGCCGCACACTGGAAGCCTTTGGTGGCTTCGAGTACGACAGCTGCTGCTGGAAGCTGCGGCTGATCAACCGCTACTGGATCGACTACGACGAAACCAGCCTCAACCCTGATCTCAACGACGAGCCGGACACCGGCATCTTCCTGCAGATCGTGCTCAAGGGACTGGGTGGCGTGGTCGGCAATGCGACCGAAACATTCCTCGACGAAGGCATTCAAGGCTACCGTGAACGTGAAGACCAAGCTTTCTGATTACCTGCGCCCGCTCGTGGCGGGCGCCCTGCTGCTGGGCAACGCTGCACTGATTCCTCTCGCAAGCGCCGAGGTACAGCCGCTGGATCGCGTGGTCGCCATCGTCGACAACGACGTCATCATGCAGAGCCAGCTGGAACAGCGCATTCGCGAGGTTCAGCAGACCATCGACAAGCGCGGTGCCGATGCGCCGCCGATGGACGTCCTGCGCCAGCAGGTGCTCGAGCGCCTGATCACCGAGAACCTGCAGCTGCAGATCGGCGAGCGCTCGGGCATCCGTATCTCCGACGAAGAGCTCAACCAGGCGATGGGCACCATCGCCCAGCGCAACAACATGACCCTCGAGCAGTTCCGCAGCGCCCTGGCCAACGACGGCCTGAGCCTGGAAACGGCGCGCGAGCAGATCCGTCGCGAGATGATCATCAGCCGCGTGCGGCAACGGCGGATCGCCGAGCGCGTGCAGGTTTCCGATCAGGAGGTACGCAACTTCCTCGCTTCGGACCTTGGCAAGCTCCAGTTGTCCGAAGAGTACCGGCTGGCGAACATCCTCATTGCGGTGCCCGAGGGCGCCGACTCGACCACCATTCAGGCGGCCGAACGACGCGCCAACGAAACCTACGAACAGCTCCAGCAAGGCGCTAACTTTGCCCAGCTGGCGGTCGCCCGCTCGGCCAGCGAAAACGCCCTGGAAGGCGGCGAGATGGGCTGGCGCAAGGCCGCCCAGCTGCCACCGCCGTTCGATAGCGACGTGCGTGAACTGGCGGTGGGCGAATTCACCCGTCCGGTGCGCACACCGCCGGGTTTCATCATCCTCAAGCTGCTGGAAAAACGCGGCGGCGATACCCAGGTGCGCGACGAGGTGCATGTTCGCCACATCCTGATCAAGCCGAGCGCCATCCGCAGCAACGACGAGGCGCGCCTATTGGTACAACGTCTGCGCGAGCGCATCGTCGCCGGCGAGGACTTCGCCGAACTGGCGAAGAATTTCTCGGAGGATCCGGGCTCGGCGCTCAACGGCGGCGACCTCAACTGGATCGATCCCGCCGCGCTGGTGCCAGAGTTCCGTGAAGTGATGGCCAACACCGCCAGCGGCAAGCTGTCTCCGGTGTTCCAGTCGCCCTTCGGCTACCACATTCTGGAAGTTCTCGGGCGTCGCGCTACCGACACCAGCGAAGAGTTCCGCGAACAGCAGGCCCTTAATCTGCTGCGCAACCGCAAATACGACGACGAGCTGCAGGCCTGGCTGCGCCAGATCCGTGACGAAGCGTACGTGGAAATCAAGCTCTAAGCTGATAGCCGGAAGTACCCAGGGTGATGGACCAACCGGTGCGTCACCCTTTTTTTGCGCCACTGTTTTTCGAGGTTGCCATGCCCCTTTCGCGTCCTTTCGCCCTGACCCCCGGAGAACCTGCCGGCATCGGTCCGGACCTGTGTCTGCTGCTGGCACGTCAGGCCCAGCCACAAGCGCTTATCGCCATCGCCAGCCGCACCCTGCTGGCCGAACGCGCGGGGCAATTGGGACTGGACATCGCTCTGCTCGATGTCGGCCCCGGCACCTGGCCGAGCGCCCCGGCGCCGGCCGGCAGTCTGTACGTCTGGGATACTCCACTCGCCGCGCCAGTGACGGCCGGCCAGCTGGACGCCCGGAATGGCCTCTATGTGCTGGAAACCCTGACCCGCGCCGGGCAGGGCTGCCTCGACGGCCACTTCGCCGGGATGATCACCGCCCCCGTGCACAAGGGCGTCATCAACGAGGCCGGTATCGCCTTCTCCGGCCATACCGAATTTCTCGCCGAGCTGACCCACACCGAACAGGTCGTCATGATGCTCGCCACGCGCGGCCTGCGCGTGGCTTTGGTCACTACCCACCTGCCGCTCAAGGAGGTCGCCGCGGCGATCACGGCCGAGCGGCTGACCCGCGTCGCGCGCATCCTGCATGCCGATCTGGTCGGCAAGTTCGGCATTACCCGGCCGCGCATTCTGGTCTGCGGGCTCAACCCGCATGCCGGCGAAGGCGGGCACCTGGGCCGCGAGGAAATCGAGATCATCGAACCGACGCTGCAACGCCTGCGCGGCGAAGGGCTGAACCTGATCGGCCCGCTGCCGGCCGATACGCTGTTCACCCCCAAGCACCTCGATCAATGCGACGCGGTGCTGGCGATGTATCACGACCAGGGCCTGCCGGTGCTCAAGTACAAGGGCTTCGGTGCCGCAGTCAATGTCACCCTCGGCCTGCCGATCGTGCGCACCTCGGTCGACCACGGCACCGCCCTGGACCTGGCCGGCACCGGGCGGATCGATACCGGCAGCCTGCAAGTGGCCCTGGAAACGGCCTACCAGATGGCCAGCCCGAGCTGAGCCTAGGCTTGCGCGCCGCAGGCGGATGTCACTTATGCATCCGCCTGGCGCACCTGAATCCGTGCGGAGCGGGCGGACCGCCTACAGCGGCACCGCCTTTCACTGTTAAACTGCCCGCCTTTGCCTTACCGCTCTCGGCTCCTGCTTGACGCTTGCAGCTTGAGGCTTGGAGCTGCCGCTATGTCCGACTACCAACACCGCGCACGCAAGCGCTTCGGCCAGAATTTCCTGCACGATGCCGGCGTCATCCATCGCATCCTGCGCGCCATCCATCCCAAGGCGGGTGAGCGGCTGGTGGAGATCGGCCCCGGCCAGGGCGCACTCACCGAAGGCCTGCTCGACAGCGGCGCGCACCTGGACGTGGTCGAGCTGGACCTCGACCTGATTCCCATCCTGCAGAGCAAATTCGCCGGGCGCGAGAATTTCACTCTGCACCAGGGCGATGCGCTGAAGTTCGACTTTGCCCGGCTGGGCCAGGAACCGGCCAGTCTGCGTATCGTCGGCAACCTGCCCTACAACATTTCCACCCCGCTGATCTTTCATCTGCTCGAACACGCCGGGCTGATCCGTGACATGCACTTCATGCTCCAGAAGGAAGTAGTCGAGCGCCTGGCCGCCGAACCGGGTGGCGGTGACTGGGGCCGGCTGTCGATCATGGTGCAGTACCACTGTCGCGTGGAGCATCTGTTCAACGTCGGCCCGGGCGCGTTCAACCCGGCGCCCAAGGTCGATTCGGCGATCGTCCGCCTGGTGCCGCACGAGACGCTGCCGCATCCGGCACGCGACCACCGCCAGCTCGAGCGGGTGGTACGCGAAGCCTTCAACCAGCGTCGCAAGACGCTGCGCAATACGCTCAAGGGTTTGCTCGACGCTGAGGCCATCGAGGCCGCGCAGGTCGACGGCGGCCTGCGCCCCGAACAGCTCGACCTCGCGGCATTCGTCCGCCTCTCCGATCAACTCGCGCTGCGCAGCTAGCGGCGCGCCTACCGAGTCGAGTCCGCCATGACCGAAGACCGCCGCTACCGTATCGACGTCAGCGTCACGCCCCGCTATCTGTCCGCGCAGTCCGAGCCGGAACAAAACCGCTATGCCTTTGCCTACACGGTAACGATCGAAAACACTGGCGAGGTGGCGGCGCAGCTGCTGGCGCGGCACTGGATCATCACCGATGGCGACGGCAAGGTGCAGGAAGTCCGCGGTGCAGGCGTCATCGGCGAGCAGCCGCTGATTGCTCCCGGCGAGCGACACGTCTACACCAGCGGCACCCTGCTGGCGACGCCGGTCGGCAGCATGCAGGGCAGCTACGAGATGCGCGCCGAGGATGGCCACGCTTTCACGGCACCCATCGCGCCGTTCCGTCTCGCCGTACCCGGAGCACTGCATTGACCACCTATGCTGTCGGCGACCTGCAAGGTTGCCTCGAACCCCTCAAATGCCTGCTCGAGCAGGTCGACTTCAGCCCCTCGCGCGACTGCCTGTGGCTGGCGGGCGATCTGGTAAATCGCGGCCCGCAATCGCTCGAGGCCCTGCGTTTCGTGCGTGATCTGGACGGCTCGGCCATCACCGTGCTGGGCAATCATGACCTGCATCTGCTGGCGATCGCGCATGACATCGAGCGCCTGCGCAAATCCGACACGCTCAGACCGATCCTCGACGCCCCCGACTGCGCCGACCTGATCGACTGGTTGCGCCGACAGAAGCTGCTGCACTACGACGCCGAGCGCCACACCGCGATGGTGCACGCCGGCATTCCGCCGCAGTGGACGCTGGAAAAGGCGCTCAAGCGTGCCGCCGAAGTCGAGCTGGCGCTGCAGGACGACGCGATGCTGCGGCCGTTTCTCGACGGCATGTACGGCAACCTGCCCGCCAAGTGGAGCAAGGACCTGCACGGCGTGCCGCGGTTACGCCTGATCACCAACTACTTCACCCGCATGCGTTTTTGCAAAGCCGACGGCACGCTGGAGCTGGAAAGCAAAGAAGGCCTGGACAGCGCACCGAAAGGCTTCGCGCCCTGGTTCAGCCACCCGCAGCGCAAGACCCGCAACGTCAAGCTGATCTTCGGCCACTGGGCGGCGCTGGAAGGCAACTGCGACGAACCCAACGTATTTGCCCTGGACACCGGCTGCGTCTGGGGCAACGCCATGACCCTGATGAACCTCGACAGCGAAGAACTCCTGCGCTGCGATTGCGACCATGGAACCGCGGCATGACCGACTTCAAACGCATTTCCCCCGAAACCGCCCAGCAGATGCGCGCCGCCGGCGCCGTGGTGGTCGATATCCGCGACCCGCACAGCTACGCCAGCGGCCACATCAGCGACTCGACACATCTGGACAATCATTCGCTGCCGGATTTCATCGCCGCCGCCGACTTCGACCATCCGCTGATCGTCACCTGCTACCACGGCCATTCGAGCCAGAGCGCCGCTGCCTATCTGGCCAACCAGGGGTTCTCCGACGTCTACAGCCTGGACGGTGGTTTCGAACTCTGGCGCGCCACGTTTCCGCTCGACGTCGAGCGCGATGACGATCCCGCTTAAATAAATTCCAGCCGTTACGCCGCGCCAGTCGCGGCCTCCGAGCGTCCCGGCGGCACCACGCCCGGGAAAATGCCGCCCTTGCCCTTCGCTGCGCCGAATCCGAACTATCCTTGAGTTCAGGCCATCCAAGAAATGAAAGCCGTACGCGGCTTCCAGAATCAGGTTTCGACCATTAGGTGTTCGGGGGAACTCCACTGGCCGCCCTTTTCGGCCGGGCTCCAGGATGCCTGATGACAACGCCGGCTCCGTGCATCGACCGAGGTGAAGTCATGAGCATTTTCAGTCACTTCCAACAACGATTCGAAGCGACCCGCCAGGAAGAATACTCGCTGCAGGAATACCTCGATCTGTGCAAGCAGGACCCGAGGACCTACGCCACCGCCGCCGAGCGGCTGCTGATGGCCATCGGCGAGCCCGAGCTGGTCGATACCTCCACCGACCCGCGGCTGTCGCGGATCTTCTCCAACAAGGTCATCCGCCGTTACCCCTCGTTCGAGGACTTCCACGGCATGGAAGACTGCATCGACCAGATCGTTTCCTACTTCCGCCACGCCGCGCAGGGCCTGGAAGAGAAGAAGCAGATTCTCTACCTCCTTGGCCCGGTGGGCGGCGGCAAGTCCTCGCTGGCCGAGAAGCTCAAGCAGTTAATGGAGCGCGTACCGTTCTACGCGATCAAGGGTTCGCCGGTGTTCGAGTCGCCGCTGGGGCTGTTCAACCCCACTGAGGATGCGCAGATTCTCGAAGAGGATTACGGCATCCCGCGGCGCTATCTGAACTCCATCATGTCGCCGTGGGCGACCAAGCGCCTGCAGGAATTCGGCGGCGACATCAGCCAGTTCCGCGTGGTCAAGCTGTACCCGTCGATTCTCAACCAGATCGCCGTGGCCAAGACCGAGCCGGGCGACGAGAACAACCAGGACATCTCCGCACTGGTCGGCAAGGTGGATATCCGCAAGCTCGAGGAATTCCCGCAGAACGACGCCGACGCCTACAGCTATTCGGGGGCGCTGTGCCGCGCCAACCAGGGCCTGATGGAATTCGTCGAAATGTTCAAGGCGCCGATCAAGGTGCTGCACCCGCTGCTGACGGCCACCCAGGAAGGCAACTACAACAGCACCGAGGGGCTGGGCGCGATTCCGTTCAACGGCATCCTGCTGGCCCACTCCAACGAATCGGAATGGCACACCTTCCGCAACAACAAGAACAACGAAGCCTTCATCGACCGCATCTACATCGTCAAGGTGCCGTACTGCCTGCGCGTGACCGATGAGGTGAAGATCTACGACAAGCTGCTGATCAACAGCTCGCTGGCCCAGGCCCATTGCGCGCCGGACACCCTGAAGATGCTCGCGCAGTTCAGCGTACTGAGCCGCCTGAAAGAGCCGGAAAACTCCAACATCTACTCGAAGATGCGGGTCTACGACGGCGAAAACCTCAAGGACACCGATCCCAAGGCCAAGTCGATCCAGGAATACCGCGATGCTGCCGGCGTCGACGAGGGCATGAACGGCCTGTCGACCCGCTTCGCCTTCAAGATCCTCTCCAAGGTGTTCAACTTCGACCCGCACGAGATCGCGGCCAACCCCGTGCACCTGCTCTACGTGCTCGAACAGCAGATCGAGCAGGAGCAGTTCCCCGCCGAGGTGCGCGAGCGCTACCTGCGCTACATCAAGGAATATCTGGCGCCGCGCTACATCGAGTTCATCGGCAAGGAGATCCAGACCGCCTACCTCGAGTCCTACAGCGAGTACGGGCAGAACATCTTCGATCGCTACGTGCTGTACGCCGACTTCTGGATTCAGGACCAGGAGTACCGCGATCCGGAAACCGGCGAGATTCTCAACCGCGGCGCACTCAACGAGGAGCTGGAGAAGATCGAGAAGCCGGCCGGCATCAGCAACCCGAAGGACTTCCGCAACGAGATCGTCAACTTCGTGCTGCGTGCCCGCGCCAACAACAATGGCAAGAATCCAAGCTGGCTCAGCTACGAGAAGCTGCGCGTGGTGATCGAGAAGAAGATGTTTTCCAACACCGAGGACCTGCTGCCGGTCATCAGCTTCAACGCCAAGGCCAGCAAGGAAGATCAGAAAAAGCACAACGATTTCGTGGTGCGCATGGTGGAGCGTGGCTATACCGAGAAGCAGGTTCGCCTGTTGTCGGAATGGTATCTGCGGGTGCGTAAATCGCAGTAACACGGCCCCAGCTCGCCAGCCCGCGCGGACGGTGCACCTGACCGGCCGCGCGGGCTGGCGGTCTGCAGCCTGAGAAGCCTGCAGTTGGCCGGAGGGCCCTTATGAGCTACGTCATCGACCGTCGTTTGAATGGCAAGAACAAGAGCACGGTAAACCGCCAGCGTTTTCTGCAGCGTTACCGTGGGCATATCAAGAAGGCCGTGGAGGAAGCCGTCAGCCGGCGTTCCATCACCGACATGGAACACGGCGAACAGATCAGCATTCCGGGCCGCGACATCGACGAACCGGTGCTGCACCACGGTCACGGCGGACGCCAGACCATCGTCCACCCGGGCAACAAGGAATTCGTTGCCGGCGAGCGCATCCCACGACCGCAGGGCGGCGGCGGGGGTGGCGGCAGCGGTCAGGCCAGCAACACGGGCGAAGGCATGGATGACTTCGTGTTCCAGATCACCCAGGAGGAATTCCTCGACTTCATGTTTGAGGATCTGGAGCTGCCCAACCTGGTCAAGCGCCACCTGGCCGGCACCGAAACCTTCAAGACCGTGCGCGCCGGCATCAGCAACGAAGGCAATCCCTCGCGCATCAACATCGTGCGCACCCTGCGTTCGGCCCATGCACGGCGCATCGCGCTGTCGGGCAGCAGCCGCACCAAGCTGCGCGAGATGAAAGCCGAGCTGACCCGCCTGCTGCTGGAGGAACCGGACAACTTCAACGACATCAAGGCCACCGAGGCTGAGATCGAACGCCTCAGCGCACGGATCAACCGCGTGCCGTTCCTCGACACCTTCGACCTCAAATACAACCTGCTGGTCAAACAGCCGAACCCCAGTTCGAAAGCGGTGATGTTCTGCGTGATGGACGTCTCCGGCTCGATGACCCAGGCGACCAAGGACATCGCCAAGCGCTTCTTCATCCTGCTGTACCTGTTCCTCAAGCGGAACTACGACAAGATCGATGTGGTGTTCATCCGCCACCACACCAGCGCCAAGGAAGTCGACGAGGAAGAGTTCTTCTACTCGCGCGAGACCGGCGGCACCATCGTCTCCAGCGCGCTGAAAATGATGCAGGAAATCATGGCCGAGCGTTATCCGGCCAACGAATGGAACATCTATGCCGCGCAGGCTTCGGACGGCGACAACTGGAACGACGACTCGCCGTTGTGCCGCGACATCCTGATCAACCAGATCATGCCGTTCGTGCAGTACTTCACTTACGTCGAAATCACCCCGCGCGAACACCAGGCGCTCTGGTACGAGTACAACCAGGTCGCCGAAGCCTTCGCCGACTCCTTCGCCCAGCAGCAGCTGGTCAGCGCCGCCGACATCTATCCGGTGTTCCGCGAGCTGTTCCAGCGGCGCATCAACGCCTGAGGAGATGCCATGAAACGACAGCCCATCTCCACCGGCTCGGAATGGACCTTCGAGCTGATCCGCGCCTACGACCGCGAGATCGGCCGCCTCGCCGAACGCTACGCGCTGGATACCTACCCGAACCAGATCGAAGTGATCACTGCCGAGCAGATGATGGACGCCTACGCCTCCGTCGGCATGCCCATCGGCTACCACCACTGGTCCTACGGCAAGCACTTCCTCAGCACCGAGAAGGGCTACAAACGTGGGCAAATGGGCCTGGCCTACGAGATCGTGATCAACTCCGATCCCTGCATCGCCTACCTGATGGAAGAGAACACCATCTGCATGCAGGCGCTGGTCATCGCCCACGCCTGCTACGGCCACAACAGCTTCTTCAAGGGTAACTACCTGTTCCGCACCTGGACCGACGCCAGCTCGATCATCGATTACCTGGTGTTCGCCAAGCAGTACATCACCCAGTGCGAGGAGCGCCACGGCATCGATGCGGTCGAGGACCTGCTCGACTCCTGCCACGCGCTGATGAATTACGGCGTCGATCGCTACAAACGCCCCTACCCGATTTCCGCCGAGGAGGAACGGCGCCGGCAGAAGGAGCGCGAGGAGCACCTGCAGCGGCAGATCAACGACCTCTGGCGCACCATTCCCAAGAGCGCCGGCAAGGGCGATGAAGCCGACGACGGCAAACGCTTCCCGGCCGAACCGCAGGAGAACATCCTCTACTTCGTCGAGAAGCACGCGCCGCTGCTCGAGCCCTGGCAGCGCGAAGTGGTGCGCATCGTGCGCAAGATCGCGCAGTACTTCTATCCGCAGCGCCAGACCCAGGTGATGAACGAGGGCTGGGCCACGTTCTGGCACTACACGCTGATGAACGACCTCTACGACGAAGGCCTGGTGACCGACGGATTCATGATGGAGTTTCTCCAGGCTCACACCAGCGTGATTTACCAGCCCGGCTTCGACAGCCCGTACTACAGCGGCATCAACCCCTACACCCTGGGTTTCGCCATCTACAGCGACATCCGCCGCATCTGCGAACAGCCCACCGAGGAGGACCGCCGCTGGTTCCCCGACATCGCCGGCAGCGACTGGCTGACCACGCTGAAGTTCGCCATGCAGAACTTCAAGGACGAGAGTTTCATCCTGCAGTTCCTCTCGCCCAAGGTGATTCGCGACCTCAAGCTGTTCAGCATCCTCGACGACGACCGCAAGGACGAGCTGCTGGTGCCGGCGATCCACGACGAGAGTGGCTACCACGTCATCCGCGAACTGCTCGCCGCGCAGTACAACCTCGGCAACCGCGAGCCCAACGTGCAGGTCTGGAGCGTCGACCGTCGCGGCGACCGCTCGCTGACGCTGCGCCATCAGCAGCACGACCGCAAGCCGCTGGGCAGGTCCACGGACGAGGTGCTCAAGCATCTGCACCGCTTGTGGGGGTTCGACGTGCACCTGCAATCGATGCAGGGCGAACAGGTGGTCAACGCCCATCACATGCCGCCGCAGCCCGAACCGGAGGCCGAAAGCCGCTTCCCTGGAATGAATTTCGCCTGACGGCGGCACCCGCGCCGCCCCCGCGAGATGGCGGGGGCGCGTTAATCCTTTATCCTCCGCGCCAACGGAGGTAAACATGCAGATCTACAAGGTAGGCGGCGCCGTGCGCGATCGCCTGTTGGGCCGCGAAGTGACCGAGGTGGACTGGGTGGTGGTCGGCGCCACCGCCGAAGCCATGCAGGCGCAAGGCTTCCGCCCGGTCGGCGCCGACTTCCCGGTGTTCCTGCATCCCACGACGGGCGAGGAATATGCGCTCGCGCGTACCGAGCGCAAGAACGGTCGCGGCTACGGCGGGTTCGTCTTCCATGCCAGCCCGGATGTCACGCTCGAGCAGGACCTGATTCGCCGCGACCTCACCATCAACGCGATGGCCGAGGACGCCGAAGGCCGGCTCTACGATCCTTACGGCGGCCAGCGCGATCTCGACGCACGGTTGCTGCGACACGTCTCCCCGGCCTTCGCCGAAGATCCGCTGCGCGTGCTGCGGGTGGCGCGCTTCGCTGCCCGCTACGCACCGCTGGGTTTTCGCGTCGCCGAGGAAACCCGCGCACTGATGGCCGATCTGGCCGCGTCCGGCGAGCTGCAGGCACTCACCCCCGAGCGCAGCTGGAAGGAAATCTCCCGCGCACTGATGGAGCCGCGCCCCGACGTGTTCATTCAGGTGCTGCGTGATTGCGGCGCGCTCGGCGAACTGTTTCCTGAACTGAATGCGCAGCTCGCACGCTCGGCCAGCGCGGCGCAGCCGCTGCTGCGGACCCTGCTCGAATGCGCGCTCGACCAGCAGCCGCTACCGGTACGCTGGGCCTGCCTGCTGGCCATGCTGGACGAAACGGCCATCGAGGAGCTGAATGCACGCAGCAAGGCGCCGCGCGACTGTCAGGAGCTGGCCTTGCTGGTCGGCCGCTTCCACGACGACGCCAGCCGCGCGGCCGATCTGACGCCTGCGGAGCTGTTCGAGCTGCTGCAGCACTTCGACATCCAGCGACGCCCCGAGCGCTTCGAACTATTCCTGCAGGCCTGCATTCTGCTCGCTCGCGGCCGCGGCGCAGCCTTTCCTCAGGCCGACTACCTGCGTGGCGCGGCGCAAGCCGTCCGCGCGGTGACCGTGCAACCGCTGATTGAACAGGGCTATCAAGGCGCCGAGCTGGGCGAAGCGCTCAAGCGCACGCGGCTGGAGGCCGTCGCCCGCTTCAGCGGTGTTCGGACCGAGCGCGCAGCATCAGGCCGGGATGCCTGATCGCGGTTCCTGCAGCAGCTCCAGCGGCGTCAGCTCGACGCCTCGCCAGTGGAAACTCACCGGCCACAGCTGCTGGTCGGTCCGCGCCTCGCGCCAGAGTTCGGCGAAGCTGCGGCCGACAGCGGGATGCCGCTGCTCGGGCACCAGCAACGCCAGTGGCCGGAGCACGAAGGCGTTCTTCAGGATCTCCGCGCGCGGCAGGCGCAGCCCGTCGAAGTCGCCGACCAGCGTGTCGTAGAGCAGCACATCGATATCCAGCGGCAGGCCCTTGCGCTCCGGCGCATAGCGACCGTTGTCGGCTTCGATGAATTTGAGCCGGCGATCCAGCTCGTTGAGCGGCAGCGCGGTTTGTCCGGCCACCACCAGGTTGTAGAAATTGTCGCCCTTGTAGCCCACCGCCAGGCTCTCGAATACCGGCGAGCAGCGCATGTCGGTCAGCAATTCGGCCAGCGCATCGAGGCCGGCACGCAGGTGATTCTCGCGCTCGACATTGCTGCCGAGCCCGAGCAGAACCGGAGTCAGCGGCATCCGCGTTCGATCTCCACGCCCAGTGCCCGTGCCCGTGGGTTGACCCCGGGTTTGGTCACGCGCAACCGCAGCCAGACGATGCCGAATTCCTGCATCAGGCTCGCCGCCAGCCGCTCGGCGAAGGTTTCGACCAGCTCGAAACGCGCCGCCGCAGCAAACCGATCGATCGCCGCAGCGACCTTGGCGTAATCCAACGCCTTGTCCAGCTCATCCTCGGCGGCTGCCGGACGGATGTCCCAGCCCAGGGTCAAGTCCAGGCGCAGGCATTGGCGAATGCCGCGCTCCCAGTCGTAGGCACCGATCACGGTGTCGACTTCCAGACCCTCGATGAAAACTGTATCCACGTAGCATTCTCCCGCGACACGACAAGCACCGGCCGCATCGTTAGACTCAGGAGCCTCCTGCCCCGGGTGTATTCCATGTTCTGGCTGCTGACACTGCTCGCCTACCTGATCGGTTCGCTGTCATTCGCCATTCTGCTCAGCCGCCTGACCGGTCTGCCGGACCCGCGTGCCAGCGGCTCAGGCAATCCCGGCGCGACCAACATGCTACGCCTGGCTGGTCGACGCCTGGCCATCGCCACCTTGTTCGGCGATCTGCTAAAGGGGCTGCTGCCGGTACTGCTTGCCGCTCGCCTGGACTTGAGCGTGCAACAGCAGGGTTGGGTCGGCCTCGCCGCTGTGATCGGTCATCTGTATCCACTGTATTTCCGCTTCCGCGGCGGCAAGGGTGTTGCCACCGCAGCCGGTGCTCTGCTCGGGCTGTATCTGCCCGCCGCACTGCTGGCCGTCGTCGCCTGGCTCGCCGTATTCCGCCTCACCCGCACCAGCTCGCTCGCTGCACTGATCGCCCTGCCGCTCTGCCTGCCGCTGCTGGCCTGGCAGCAACCCGGGGCGCTGTTGCCGATGAGCCTGCTGGCGGTGCTGATCGTCTGGCGCCATCGCAGCAACCTGCGTGCGCTGCGTGCCGGCCAGGAACGCCATTTCTGATTTTCGACTGACTATAGATGGCGGCCATGCCCAGCGCCTCCATCAGATCGCCGGCAGCAACTCCATTGGCCAGCGCGCCTGCACGCCGATCGCCGGGCCGTCATGTTGCCCGGCCAGCAGCCGCTGGCAGCCGGCGTAGGCAATCATTGCGCCGTTGTCGGTACAAAAACACGGGCGAGCGTAGAACACCTGGCCGTTCAGCTCGCCGAGCATCTTTTCCAGCGCCTGGCGCAACGCATGATTGGCACTGACGCCGCCGGCAATCACCAGCGATTTCAGCCCGGTCTGCTTCAGCGCGCGGCGGCACTTGATCGTCAGCGTTTCGACGACCGCCTGCTGAAACGCCAGCGCGATGTCACAACGAGTCTGCTCGGACTCGTCGCCAGCGCCACGACACTGCTGCCAGGTATTGAGGGTGAAGGTCTTGAGCCCACTGAAGCTGAAATCCAGCCCGGGGCGATCAGTCATCGGCCGAGGAAAGACGAAGCGCCCCGGCGTGCCCTGCTCCGCCAGTCGGGCGATCTCAGGACCACCCGGATAGCGCAGCCCCATCAGCTTGGCCGTCTTGTCGAAGGCCTCACCGGCGGCATCATCCACCGACTCACCGAGCAGCTCGTAGCGACCGATACCGTCGACGCGCACCAGCTGGGTGTGCCCGCCGGATACCAACAGCGCGACGAACGGAAACGCCGGGGCCTGCTCCTCCAGCATTGGCGCCAGCAGATGGCCTTCCATATGATGCACGCCCACGGCCGGTACGCCCCAGGCCAGCGCCAGCGCCTGCGCGCAGGACGCGCCGACCAGCAGCGCGCCGACCAGTCCCGGCCCTGCGGTATAGGCCACCGCATCGATCTGCGCAGCCTCGCGGCCCGCCTCGGCAAGCACCTGGCGAATCAATGGCAGCATGCGCTTGACGTGATCACGCGAGGCCAGCTCCGGCACCACGCCGCCGTAGACGCGGTGCAGATCGATCTGGCTGAACAACGCATCGGCCAGCAGGCCCTGCTCGCTGTCGTATAGCGCGACCCCGGTCTCGTCGCAGGATGTTTCCAGCCCCAGCACCAGCATGGGTTCAACCTTCCACGGAGGCGAATGAAGCCATGCATATTAATCGCCACGGCCGGCGACCGACCAGCGCTTTTCGCTCGCAGGCTTTGCATTCTCGGCGTTCCGGGGTTAACATCCGCAACCCTTAAAACCAGCGTGCTTGCGAGTCATTTGCCGAAGCGCGTTGCCACCGGTAATCAAGTGAAGGTACGTCCTGGATGCCCGCTGTCAAAGTTAAAGAGAATGAACCCTTCGACGTAGCCCTGCGTCGCTTCAAGCGCTCCTGCGAAAAAGCCGGCGTGCTGGCCGAAGTCCGTTCGCGCGAGTTCTACGAGAAGCCGACTGCAGAGCGCAAGCGCAAGGCTGCCGCCGCAGTCAAGCGTCACGCCAAGAAAGTGCAGCGCGAGCAGCGCCGCAGCGTTCGCCTGTACTGATCCCGTACAGCTGACGCAGCATAAAGCCCGGCCTAGGCCGGGCTTTGCATTGAACAAGACTCCGCTTCGCCAGCCGGCGAATGGTCGGAGTTTTTGCCATTTCCGGGTCGAACATTACGAGCGCACCCCGAGACTGTTATGGCCGGCCTGATTCCGCAATCCTTCATCGATGACCTGCTCAATCGCTCCGACATCGTCGAAGTGATCGGCTCGCGCATTCAATTGAAGAAAGCCGGCAAGAACTACACCGCGCGCTGCCCGTTCCATAACGAGAAGACGCCGTCCTTCAGCGTCAGCCCGGACAAGCAGTTCTACTACTGCTTCGGCTGCGGCGCCGGCGGCAACGCGCTGGGCTTCATCATGGACCACGATCACCTGGACTTCCCCCAGGCGGTCGAAGACCTGGCCCGCCGCGCCGGCCTGGAAGTCCCGCACGAGGACAGCGGGCGCAGCCACAAGCCACGTCAGCCGGTCGATTCGCCGCTCTACCCGCTTCTCGCCGCCGCATCCGACTACTATCGCCAGGCCCTGAAAAGCCACCCTGCACGCAAAGCGGCGGTGGAGTACCTCAAGGGCCGCGGCCTGTCTGGCGTGATCGCCCGCGACTTCGGTTTGGGTTTCGCCCCGCCGGGCTGGGACAATCTGCTCAAGCACCTGGGCGGCGATGCGCTGCAGCAAAAAGCCATGATCGACGCGGGCCTGCTGATCGAGAATGCCGATAACGGCAAGCGCTACGACCGCTTTCGCGACCGCGTGATGTTTCCCATCCGCGACAGCCGCGGCCGGGTGATCGCCTTCGGCGGTCGAGTCCTGGGCGACGACAAGCCCAAGTATCTGAACTCGCCGGAAACCCCGGTCTTCCACAAGGGACAGGAGCTCTACGGCCTGTTCGAGGCACGGCAGAGCAATCGCAACCTCGACGAAATCATGGTGGTCGAGGGTTACATGGACGTGATCGCGCTTGCCCAGCAGGGGCTGCGCAACGCCGTGGCGACTCTTGGCACCGCCACCAGCGAGGAGCATCTCAAGCGCCTGTTCCGCCTCGTGCCCAGCGTATTATTCTGCTTCGATGGCGACTCTGCCGGACGCAAGGCGGCGTGGCGCGCCCTGGAGGCGACCCTGCCGAGCCTGCAGGATGGCCGTCGCGCACGCTTCCTGTTCCTGCCCGAAGGCGAGGACCCGGACAGCCTCGTACGCGCCGAAGGCACCGATGCCTTTCGTGCCCGAATCAACCAACAGGCCCAGCCGCTGGCGGACTACTTCTTCCAACAGCTGAGCGAAGAAGCCGACCCACGATCGCTCGAGGGTAAGGCCCACCTCGCCACACTGGCGGCGCCGCTTATCGAAAAAATACCCGGCACCAATCTGCGCACCCTCATGCGCCAGCGCTTGGCGGAGCTGACTGGACTGACCGGCGAAGCGCTGCAAACCATGGCGGCGCCGGTGACGGATGCGAATCCCACCGCCACGCCCTACGACGACAGTCTCTATTACGACACCAGCACCGGCGAGCACGAGAACTACTTTGCCCCGGACTCCGGCCAGCCCTCCCTCGCGCCGAAGAAGCCGACGAAGGAATGGAAAAAGGACTGGAAAAAACCGGGACAGCGACCAGACTTCAAGCCACGCGGACCGCGCATACCAACCACGGTCGAGCCACCGGCTCTGACCACCCTGCGCACGCTACTGCATCACCCGGAACTGGCACAGAAGGTCGAGGATGCCAGCCACTTCGCTGCGGAAGACGACACCTATGCCCAACTGCTGGTGGCTCTGCTCGGCACACTGCAGAAGAATCCGCGGCTGCGCAGCCTGCAACTGATCGCTCGCTGGCACGGCACCGATCAGGGTCGACTTTTACGTGCACTTGCCGAGAAAGAATGGCTGATATCGGCCGATAACCTTGAACAACAGTTTTTCGACACCATTAACACCCTTGCCGCCAGACAGCGCGAACGCAGCCTCGAACTGCTGTTGCGCAAGGCCCGCCAGGGCGCGCTCAGCACCGAGGAAAAAGACCAGCTGCGTCACCTCCTGAGTCGCGACAGCACACCCGCAACAACGACCTCAACTGGCGCGTGAGGCCTTAGCTCGGCTATAATGCTCAGCTTGTTTTCAGCCCGCCAGAACCTTCAGTGGATAGGGTTATATGTCCGGAAAAGCGCAACAGCAGTCCCGCCTCAAAGAGTTGATCCAGCGTGGCCGTGAGCAGGGTTACCTGACTTACGCAGAGGTCAACGACCACCTGCCGGAGGATATTTCCGATCCGGAACAGGTGGAAGACATCATTCGTATGATCAACGACATGGGCATCAACGTATTCGAGGTTGCCCCGGATGCCGATGCTCTGTTGTTGGCCGAAGCCGACACCGACGAAGCCGCCGCCGAAGAAGCTGCTGCTGCGCTTGCCGCAGTGGAAACCGATATCGGCCGCACCACCGACCCAGTGCGCATGTACATGCGCGAGATGGGTACCGTTGAATTGCTGACCCGCGAAGGCGAGATCGAAATCGCCAAGCGGATCGAGGAAGGCATTCGCGAGGTGATGAGCGCCATCGCCCATTTCCCCGGCACCGTCGACGGCATCCTCGCCGATTACGAGCGCGTGACGAACGAAGGCGGTCGCCTTTCAGACATCCTCAGCGGCTACATCGATCCTGACGACGACGGCGCCGCCGGTGCACCTCAGGAAGTCGAACCCGTCGCTCCGCAGGTCGCAGCCAAGCCGGTTGCCGACGACAAGGACGATGACGAGGAAGAAGAGTCTGACAGCGAAGAGGAAGAAGGCGACGGCGGCCCCGACCCGGAAGTCGCCCGCGCGCGCTTCGGCGCCGTGGCCGAGCAGCTGGAAAAAGCCAAGAAAGCGCTGAAGAAGCACGGACGTGCCAGCCAGCAAGCCATCGACGAGCTCGAGGCGCTGGCCATCCTGTTCATGCCGATCAAGCTCGTGCCCAAGCAGTACGACGCCCTGGTCGAACGCGTTCGCGATGCGCTGAACCAGATTCGTGCTCAAGAGCGTGCAGTCATGCAGCTGTGCGTGCGTGATGCACGCATGCCGCGCGCCGACTTCCTGCGCCAGTTCCCGAGCAACGAAACCAATCTCGCCTGGGCCGAAGAACTGGCCGCAGGCAAGAGCAAGTACGCCGAAGCGATCGGCGCCCGCAAGGAAGACATCCAGCGCTGCCAGCAGAAGCTGATCGAGCTGGAACAGGAATGCGAACTGGCGATTGCCGACATCAAGGACATCAACCGTCGCATGTCGATCGGCGAGGCCAAGGCCCGCCGCGCGAAGAAGGAAATGGTCGAGGCCAACCTGCGCCTGGTCATCTCCATCGCCAAGAAGTACACCAACCGCGGCCTGCAGTTCCTCGACCTGATCCAGGAAGGCAACATCGGC
>JAANMV010000649.1_pt1 | contig 42662 bp, 28 predicted proteins | sample 7279661 | NCBI WGS metagenome assembly JAANMV01 (sample SAMN14094540, study PRJNA606508) | bioreactor metagenome | isolation source: A lab-scale SPAN reactor treating ammonium-rich wastewater day 121 | place: Ireland: Galway | collected 2017-05-16
CCCGGCGCCGGTCCGCCGGCGGCCCCTGGCCCGGGTCCGGGTCCTGGTCCGGGCCCGGGTCCGGGACCCGCCCCGGCGGCCCCCGGCCCGCCGGCGGCTCCCGGCCCCGGCGACATGCCGGGCGAGGGCGCCCCGCCGGCCGAGGGTGGTCAGCCGCCGCCACCGCCGCCCGAGAAGATCGTCCCGAACCTGAACATCGAGCCCTGGGCGAAGGGCGTGGCGGCCTGGCCGTACCGGAGCCCGGCCGACGTTTACCGCGGCGACGTTGATCAGGCGGTCAAGCTGTTCGAGCAGCAGCTCGCCGCCGAGCCGCGGCTGGGCCTGGCCTACAGCTCGTGCGCGCTGGCCAGCATCGCGATCGGCCGGACCGACCGCGGGCTCGAGTTGCAGCGGGCCTATACCGAGGCCCAGGAGCCGTCGGCGGACGTGTTCCGCGACCTGGCCACGGTCGAATTGGCCGCCGGTCAGGCCAAGGAGGCCGTCGAAACGCTCAAGAAGGCGATGGAGCAGCCCGAGCCGGGGGCCGACGTGGCGGTCATGCTGGGCCGGCTGTACGCCGAGCGGGGCCAGCACGAGGACGCCATCAAGGTCTATACCGAGGCGGTCAACAAGCATCAGTCGACCGCCGCCATGGCCGGACTCGGCCGTTCGCTGCTGGCCTCGGGCAACACCCGCAAGGCGGTCGAGGTGTTCAAGGTCTCGCTCGAGGCCGGGCACGACGACCTGCCGTTGTTCACCGGCCTGGTCGATGCCAACTTGCAGCTCCGCTACGGCAGCGAGGCGCTGGTTCAGGCGCAGAAGGCTACGGCGGCGCACGCCGATGATCCGCAGGCGTGGATCAAGCTGGTCGACGTGAGCCTCATCGTGGGGCGACAGGAGCAGGCTCTGGCGGCGGCCAACAAGGCCATCGAGGCGGCGCCGGACGGTGGCCCGCCGTACCAGGCGCTGGGTGAGGTCCGGCTCGCCGAGGGCGCCTACCCCGAGGCGGCCAAGGCGTTCCAGGACGCCTCCCGGCGCTCGCCCAACTGGACCCGCCCGCGCCGCTACCTGGCGCGCGCGCGGCTCTACGCCGGCGAGGTGGACGAGGCGGCCAAGTTGATCAACCAGGCGCTGGTCAGCGCGTCGATGAGCGAAATGCCGGCCACCGCGCGCGACGCGGCCCGGGTCGCCTTCTACCGCGGCGACTACCCCGGCGCGCTGGAGATGATCCGCCTGTCACAGGAGTTCGAGCCCGACTCGGCCGAGGCGCTCATGCTGCGGGCGTACGTGAAGCTCTACCAGGGCGATCAGGCCGGCACCTGGGAGGACTTCAGCAAGTCGCTCGCGAGCGCCGACGCGAGCGTGCTCAACGAGGCCTTCGGCGTCTTCCAGAGCGCCGCCGCGGCCACGCCGCCGCTGCGACTGGCGCTGGGCATGCTGGGCTTCCTCCACGAGCGCTACGGCGACGTCGACCGGGCGCGGGAAGTGTACCGCAAGTACCGCGCCGCGGACCCCAACGGGTTCCTGATCAAGCTCGTTCAGGAGCGGCTCGACGCCACCACCAAGCGGCACTAGAGGCGCGGCCCGGCGATGAGCGACTCGGCCTGGTATGAGCGGTATTTCGGCCGCGATTACCTGCGCATCTACCGGCTGGCCGACACCGCCGAGCAGCTTCGCTTCCTGCGCGGGCTGTTGCGGCCCGACGACGGCGCGCTGCTCGATCTGCCCTGCGGCCACGGCCGGCACGCCGCCGCGCTGGCCGCCGACGGGTTCGCGGTGACCGGGCTGGATCTGTCGCCCGAGTTCCTCGCGGTGGCCCGCGCCACCGCCCGCGAGTTGGGCGTCCGGCTGGACCTGGTGCGCGGCGACATGCGCGACTTCCCGTTCGCCGACGGGAGCTTCGCCGCAGCCATCTGCATGTTCACCAGCCTGGGCTACTTCGCCCTGGCGGCCGACAACCAGCGCGTGCTGGACGAGTTCGGCCGGGTGGTCCGGACCGGCGGCCGGTTCGTGCTCGATCTGGCCAACATCGACCACGTCCGGCGGCAGGCGGCGGAGTCGTCCTGGGCGAAGGACGGGGCCGAGGTGCACTCGATCTACCACTGGGACGAAGCCAGCCGGCGGGCGGTGACACGGCGCGAGGTCGAGTTCGCCGAGGGCCGGCGCGAGGTCTACGAAAGCTCGGTCCGGCTGTACGAGGGCGACGAGATCGAGGCCATGCTGGGCCGCGCCGGGTTCGCCGTCGAGCGCGTCTACGGGCGCTACACCGGCGAGGACCTGGCGGCGGGCCAGCCGCGCCGGCTCCTGATCTGCCGGCGGAAAGGGTGACGACCATGCGAGCCTGGCTGCTGCTCCTGTCCGCGCTGCCCCTGGCGGCGGCGCCGCCGCGGGTGCTGCTGCGGGTCCCGCCGGCGAGCCCGGGCGCGGCCGACGCGGTCTACGGCCAGGAGCTCGATCTCGAAGAAGTGGCCGCCTGCTTCCAGCCGGCGGCGGTGCCGGCTGCCGGGAAGGTGGTCGCCGCGGTCGACGAGGGCGGGCGCTACCGCGCGCTGCCGACCCAGTTCGATGCCGCCGACCCGGCACAGCCCAACCGCGGCGAGCTGACCGTCCGGGTGCCCGCGCCCGATGCCGGCCGAGCGCTGGTGGTGCTGTTCACCGCCGATCCGGCCGTGCCGGCCAGGCCGGCGGTGACCGGACTCGAGGTGCGCCGCGAGGGCGACCGGGTGACCATCGTCGGCCCGACCTACGCGGTGACGCACGACCCCCACAAGATGGGCGGTCTGCCGTCGCGAATCGAGCTCCGGCCGGGCGGCAAGGTGTGCGACACCTTCGCCCTCAACGACCGGGTCTACGACAAGGCCATGGGCGGGTTCAACCTGCGCTACGACCCGCGGCCGAAGGTCGAGCTGCTGGCCGCCGGGCCGGTCCGGGCCATCGTCCGGGTCACCGCCCGGTACCTTTCAGCCGCCGGCAAGGCGCCGGACAGCCAACCCCGGGCCGTCTACACCTGGCGCTACACGGCCGGCTCGCCGCTGGTCGAGGTGACCGGCCGAATCGAGCAGGAGACGCCGTTCGCCTGGCGGGAGCTGCACTTTATTGAGCTCCACTTCGGCGACGCGAGCTTCCCCGGCTGGCTGGGCGGCGATCCGTATGTCGAGGGCGAGTTCAAGGCCGAGAAGAAGGGCTGGCAGTCGACCTGGGGCGGCCTGCGCGACGGCGACCAGGTGATCGGCTTGCTGGGTCCGGGCCAGGCCAAGTTCTACGACGGGCGGGGTGAATACGGGACCTACCTCCACGGGCCGTGGGTCGAGTGGTCGACCCGGCGCGAGGACTTCCGCAAGCTGTTCTACCTGAGCGGCGCGCCGGGCGCGCCGGCGGCGCTGCGCGCGGCGGCCGGCGCCGCCGCCGGCACCGGGCGGATGACGCTGGTGCCGGAGGGCACCGGGCAACTGCTGGACGCCACGCGGCGTGCGGCGGAGAGCTGGCCGGGCGGGAAGCGGGCCCGGGTCCGCTGGTGGCTGGCGCTGGCCGGCGGCCGGCTGCGCGCCGGCGAGTTGGGCGCCGCGCACCGCCTGGTCCGGGCCGTGGCCGACGCGGCGCCGAAGCTGCCGGCAGACGCGGCGGACCTGGACAACTGGCTGGCTGACCAGACCGGCCTGACGCCGATGTCGTCGGGCCGGCTGGCCGCCGCCTTCGAGCGCGGGCGGCTGGTCAGCTTGTTCGACGTCGAGGCCGACCGCGAACTGCTGTCGGCGGCCTCGCCGCTGTGGCAGCTCCAGCTCCGCGATGGCGAGCGCAAGTTGTGGGAGTACGGTCCGGCGGTGTGGTCCGAGGACGCGGCGCCGGAGGTGGCGCGCGAGGCGGCCGGGCAGACGGAACTGACCCTGCGGTTCGCCGGCCGGCCGGTGACCGAGGGCGGCGCGCCGGGCCCGGCGGTGGCGCTGGCGGCCAGGCTGGCGGGTCCCCGGCTGGCGCTCCGGCTGACCGTCGACAACGACACGCCGTGGAGCCTGTGGCAGGTGGCCTGTCCGGTGCTGCGCCTCGGCGCGTTGGGCGAGGCCGGCGCCGACGACGTGGCCTTCTACCCCCGCGGCTCGGGAGGGGTGGTCGCCGACCCGGTCGGCCGCGGGATCCAGCTTCGCGGCACCTATCCCGGCGGCTGGTGCGCGATGCAGTTCCAGGCCGTCTACGACCCGGACGGCGGCCTCTACCTGGCGACCGAGGACCCGGTCGCGGCGGCCAAGCAGATCTCCGCCGGCGGGCCGATCGACGGGCAGGTCAGCTACGGCGCGCAGTGGTTCGTCGAGGACATGGGCCGGCCCGGCAACGACTTCGCCATGTCGGGCGAGGCGGCGCTGGAGGTCTTCCGGGGCGACTGGCACGACGCGGCGCAGATCTACCGGCGCTGGGCGGCCGCAGGCGCCGAGTGGTGGCCGGAGCGGGCCAGGGAGCGGCGGACGCCCGACTGGGTCCGGGAGATCGGCATCTGGGCGTTGGCCAGCGGCGGGCCGTACGAGGCGGGCGGCGTGGTGCCGAAGGTCAAGGCCTTCGCTCAGTACATGGGTGTGCCCACGGCGGTGCACTGGTACAGTTGGCACGTCATCCCGTTCGACAACGACTACCCGCATTACGACCCGCCCAAGGAGCGCGTGGCCGAGGGCGTCAAGGAGCTGCAGGCGGCCGGCGTCAAGGTCATGCCGTACATCAACGGCCGGCTATGGGACAGCGAGCTGGCGGACTTCCAGGAGTTCGCCAAAAACTACGCCACCTGCGACGAGGCGGGCCAGCCGTACATCGAGGTCTACGGCTCCAAGGTCCCGCTGGCGGCGATGTGCCCGTACACCACCTTCTGGCAGGACAAGCAGCGTGAGATCGTGACCTGGCTGTTCCGGGACATCGGCATGGATGGCGTGTACATGGATCAGGTCGCCGCGGCCACGCCGCGGCTGTGCTTCAACCCGAACCACGGCCATCCTTTGGGCGGCGGGCACTGGTGGACCACCGACGGCTACTGGCCGATGCTGCGCAAGATCCGCGCCCAGATGCCGGCCGACCGGTTCCTGACCACCGAGTGCAACGCCGAGCCATACCTCCAGTTCTTCGACGGGTACCTGACCTGGCACTGGCAATATGCCGATCAGGTGCCGGCCTTCAGCGCCGTCTACGCGGATCAGGTGGTACTGTTCTCGCGGGCCTACCGCGGCGGGCCGACCCAGGACCTGGCCAATCGGATGAAGGCGGCCCAGTCGTTGGTCTTCGGCGAGCAGCTCGGGTGGGTCGGCCCGGACGTGATCAGCCGGCCCAGCGCGGACTTCCTGCGCCGCTGCGCCCAGGTGCGGGTGCGGCTGAACGACTACCTGGCCCACGGCCGGATGCTGCGCGTGCCGGCGCTGTCGGGCGAGGTGCCGAAGCTGACCGCGGACTGGCAGTGGTCGGGCGAGTGGCCGGTGACGCTGCCGGCGGTCCAGACCGGCGCCTGGCGCGCCGCGGACGGGCGCGTGGCGCTGATCCTGGCCAACTTCTCGCCGCAGCCGGTGACCGCCGGGCTGCGACCGCCTCTGGCCGAGTACGGCTTGACCGGGCAGGTGACCGCGACGCGGTGGACCCTGGACTCGGTTTCACCGGGGCGGCGGGTCGGGCCGGACTGGCAGGAGCAGGTCCAGGTCCCGGCCGAGGACATCGTCGTCTACGCGCTGTCGAAGGAACGATGAGCGAAGCGCGGACAGCATCCCGGAGATGGTCGACGGCCGGCAAGCTGCTGGCCGTGTGGCTGGTCGTCCAGGCGCTGCTGGCGCTCTGGTTCTGGTCGCGCCTGCTGCCCTTCGCCCACGGCCTCGGCGGCGATGAGCTGCAGATCGCCAACCTGGCCTGGTTCTGGCGCCACGGCCACCTGCCGTACTTCGCCGACGGGGTGTACCGCGGCGTGTTCAATCCCTACGGGCCGGCCTTCCCCTGGCTGTGCGGCGCGCTGACGGCCGACGGCGCGTTCTATCCGGTCGCCCGCGGACTGGTGATGCTGGCTCTGGTGGCCGCCGCCGCGGCGGTGGCGGTGGGCACCGGACGGGACCGCTGGCCGTGGCTGGCGGTGGCGCTCCTGCCAACGCTCCGGCCGGTGTTCGAGTTCGGCTGCCGGGCGCGGGTGGATGTCCCAGCCGCGGCCGTGGCGCTGGTCGGGTTCCTGCTGGTCACCCGCGGGCGGACCTGGCAGGTGGCGGCGGGCGTCCTGGCCCTGGTGGTGGCGACGCAGACCAAGGCCTCGGCCATCGCCGCGCCGTTGGCTGCCGTGGCGGTGCTGTGGCCGGCCAACCGCCGCCGGGCCGTGGCCGTCGCCGGCGGCTGGGCGGCGCTCTGCGCGGCGGCGGTGATGGGGCTTCAGCAGGCCAGCGGCGGCGGTTACCTGAGCAACCTGCTTCGGCCCGCGGACGACTGGTCGCGCGCGGTGGATCTGGCCGCCCGGCCGCTGGGCAGTGCGCCGTTCCTGTTGCTCGCGGTGGCGGTGGGCTGGCGGCGGCTCGACGGGGACGAGCGCGGGTCGTTGCGCGATGGACGGCTGTACGCCTGGGCCGCCTACGCGGTGGCGGTGGTCACCGGCGCCAACTGGGGCTCGGGCTGGCACTACCTGATCGAGCTGCACCTGGCCCTGGCCTGGCTGGCGGCGGCCTCGCTGGCGCTCCTGTCCCGGCGCGGCGACGGGGAGGGTCGGCGGCTGGTCGAGCTGCTGCTGCTGGCCCACGTGATCATGGCCGTGCCATACCTGCAGACCGTCGCCGAGCACAAACTGGCGCAGCGGCGGGAGGCGGCGGCGGGCTACGCGCAGGCGCTGCCCGAACTGTCGCGCCGAGTGGCGGCCGGCCAGCGGCTGGCGGTGCTCGGCAATCCGTACGCGGCCGACGCGCTGCTGTCGCTGGATCAGCCCCACCTGCTCGACCTGGTCGACCTCCGGCCGATGCCCGCCGAACGGCGGCGAGCGCTGCTCGCCGAGACCCTGACAAACGGGTACCTGGACGCCATTTTGTGCGGACCCGGTCTGTCCGAGTGGCATCCGGGCGGAGCAACAGAGCTGTGATGGCGCCGTCGGACGGGCAGCAGGCTGCCGCACCGCGACCGGCCCGACGTGGCTCGACCGCGGCCGGCTGCCTCCTGGCCATCGTCTCGACCTACCTGACCCTGGTGGCGATCACCGCCGTCCTGCCGTTCGTGGCGCCGCCACGCCTGCTCTATCCCGGCGGCCCGACCGGCGTGCCGGACGAGCTCAACGTCCCCGACCAGGTGCTCGGCTACGCCTACCGGCCCAGCTACCGCGGCCACTTCCTGGGCGATGACCGCGCTCCGCTGCCGCTGGTGACCAACGCGCTGGGCTACCGCGACGACGAGTTCGAGCCGCTGACCGACCGGCCAAGGATCCTGGTCGTGGGCGACAGCATCACCTTCGGCGCCGGAGTGCCGGCCGAGCAGCTCTACGCCGCGCGGCTCGAGACCTACCTGCCGGGCTGGCGGGTCGACAACTGCGGCATCGCCGGGTACGAGTCGAATCAGATCGTCGCCGTGGCGGCGCGGATGATCCCGCGGCTCAAGCCGCGGGTGCTGCTCTACGGGATGTGCCTCAACGACATCCGCGAGGCCGACGTGCCGGGCATCCTGGCCGGCTTCCAGGCGGCGCGTCAGACCCAGTTGAAGCCGATTCTCGAGCTGCGCAGCCTGGTCCGCTTCGCCGGCAGCGTGGCCGGGCTGCAACAGGCCAAGCAGCGCTCGCGGACCGGTATGAGACGGGCCGAGGCCGGGACCATGCGGCGGTGGACCGAGGCCGGCGAGCGCGACCGGCTGAAGCGCTACCTGACCGAGCTGAAGCAGGTCGCCGACCAGGCCGGCGTGCCGCTCTACGTGGTCGTCTTCCCGTACACGTTCCAGTTCGATCGCCCGGCCGCCGACCCGCTCCGCCAGCCGCAGCGGGAGCTGCAGGTGATGCTCCAGAGGTTGGGCGTGCCGATGCTCGACCTGTTCGACGCCTTCGAGCGGCCGGCCGAGCCGCTGTTCATCCTCAACGACAACTGCCACCCCAACCCGGCCGGGCACGACCTGGCGGCGCGCTGCATGGCCGTCTGGCTGCAAGACCTAGGCGTGGTTCAGCAGACCACCGCGAGCCGGCCGGAGGGGCTCCAGCCGGCTCGGCCATGACGGTCCTTCACGCTACGGCGTGGTGTTCCGGTACCACGCGACGTTGGTCCTGTTCATACCCATGTAGTCGCCCTGGTACTTGACGTGGCCGTCCATGAAGGCCACGTTGGCGGCGTCGTTGTGGACCGGGTACAGCCCGTAGGTGGCCACCGTGCCGCCGACGTTGTCGGTCGCGTCGTTGTAGATGTAGTACCGGGTCGAGTAACTGTCGCCGAGCATGATCTTCTGCGACACGTACTCGACCGCGGCCATGGCGCAAGGCGTGTTGTCGGTCGAGTTGCTGACCCACAACCCCATGCAGCGGCGGTTGAAGCCGTAGGCCGGCGGGCCAACCTGCTTCGACGGGTCGACGAAGACCTGGCTGTTCTTGATGTACGGGTCGATCAGCCCCTTGGTGGTGGCCGTGCTGTACCAGTACACGATGGTGGGACCTTCGAACCGGGTCATCGGGTACATCTCGTCGTAGTCTTGAGCGTACTGCAGCACTCCCAGCGACATCTGCTTCAGGTTGCTCGCGCAGGTGGACTGCCGCGCCTTTTCGCGCGCTTTGGCGAACACCGGGAACAGGATCGCCGCCAGGATGGCGATGATGGCGATCACGACCAACAGCTCGATCAGCGTGAAGCCTCGACGGTGTCGTTCGGACATGGGATGCCCTCCTTTGACCAACCTGCCCCCTTTATGCCACATCGACGGGTGGCTGGTCAACCCTTGCCGGACATTCGTGGATCCGAGCTCGGCTCATTCGGCGACCTGGGACGCCCAGCTTTTGGTAGACTGGTGCCGGGCGGGAGTGCCATGCTCGAGTGGTGCGTGATCGGGTCCGGGCCGGCGGGGGTCGCGGCGGCGCAGGCGCTGGTCGCCAGGGGCCTGCCGGTGACCATGCTCGATGCCGGGCTGGCGCTGGAGCCGGACCGGCGCGCGCTGCTCGACCGGCTGTCCGCCCGGACGCCCGACGAGTGGGCGGCCGAGGACCTGGCGCGGCTGACCGAAGGTCTCTCTCCCGGACTCGGCGGGATCCCGCTCAAGCGCTGCTTCGGCTCGGACTTCGCCTACCGCGAGACCGAGCGCTTCGCCAAGCTCGAGTCGCACGGGGTCGAGCTCACCTGGTCGCTGGCCAAGGGCGGCTTCAGCAACGTCTGGGGCGCGGCGGTGCTGCCCTTCGCTCGCGACGACTTCGCCGACTGGCCCATCTCGCTCGATGAGCTGGCGCCGTACTACCGGGCCGTGGTCGGTTTCATGGACCTGGCCGGCGCCGACGACGATCTGGCGCGCGTCCTGCCGCTCTACGCCGAGCGGCTCCAGGCGCTGCGGCCGAGCCGGCAGGCGACGGCGTTCCTGAGCGATCTGGCCGCCCACCGCGAAGAGTTGGGCCGGGCCGGGTACACCTTCGGCCAGGGCCGGCTGGCGGTCCGGGCCGAACCGCTGGCTGGCCGGCCAGGATGCGTCTACTGCGGCTTGTGCCTGCACGGCTGTCCCTACGACCTGATCTACCGCAGCGCCAACTCCGTCGAGGCGCTGGCCGCCGGCGGGCTGCTGAGCTACCGGCCCGACGTGGTGGTCCGGCGGCTGGAGGAGCGGCCGGACCGGGTGGTGGTTCACGGTGCGCGGCGCAGCACCGACGAGCCCTGCCGGGTCGAGGCCCGCCGCGTGTTCCTGGCCTGCGGCGTGATCCCGAGCACGGTCATCCTGCTCGAGTCGTTGGACGCGCTCGACCGGCCGGTGGTGATGCAGGACAGCCAGTACCTGCTCCTGCCCGCCCTCCGCCGGCGCGGGGTGCCCGGCGTGGCCGACGAGCCGCTGCACACGCTCACGCAAGTCTGTCTGGAGTTGCGCGACCCGGCGGTCGCGCCGCGTGGGGTCCACCTCAGCGTCTACACCCACAACCGGCTCTTCGCCGAGGTGTTGCGCCGGGCGATGGGCCCGGCCGCCCGGCTCGCTCCGGCGCTCTACCACGCGCTGCTCGGCCGCCTGCTGGTCTTCGGCGGGTACCTGCACTCCGCCGATTCGCCGGCCATCGAGCTCACCCTGACGGGGCCGGTAGCGGCCCGGCGGGTGGTCCTGCGCGCGGTGGACAACCCGCGCTCGGCGCCCACGCTGCGGCAGGTACTGGGCTCGCTCCGTCGCCACCAGCGGGACTTCGGCCTGCGCTTCCTGTGGCCGCTGGTGCGTGCCGGTCAGCCCGGGCGCGGGTACCACTCCGGCGGCACCTTCCCGATGCGCGCCGAGCCGGGTCCGTTCGAAGCGGACACGATGGCCCGTCCGACCGGCTTCCGCCGCGTCCACGTCGTGGACGCGACCTGTTTCCCCGACATCCCGGCGCCCAACCTGACCCTGTCGGTGATGGCCAACGCCTTCCGGGTCGCCGACCAGGTGGCGGTCGAAGGCGCGGAGACGGCACCATGATCATCGGCCTGACCGGTTCCTCGGGCTACGTCGGCACGCGCGTCGCCGCCTGGCTACGGGGCAACGGACACCAGGTGGTCGGCTTCCAGCGCGAGACCGCGCCGGCGGCCGGGCTCGACCGGGTGGTGCCGTTCGAGTTGGCCGGCCCGGCCGACCCGAGCGTGTTGCAGGGCCTGGACCTGCTGGTCCACGCCGCTTACGACTACCGCCCGACGTCGCTGCCGGCCAGCCTGGCGGTCAACGCCGAGGGCACCGCCGGGTGGCTGGACGCGGCCGGCGAAGCCGGCGTCCCGCGGCAGCTCGTGGTCTCCAGCATGTCAGCCTTCGCCGGCTGCCGGTCGCGCTACGGGCGGACCAAGCTGGAGGTCGAGAAGGAGGCGGCCCGGCGCGGGCTGCCGGTGGTCCGGCCCGGCCTGGTCTGGGGCGGCGGCGGCGGGCTGGCCCAGGCCCTGGCCAAGCTGGTCCGCCGTCTGCCGCTGATCCCGGTCTTCGGCGGCGGGAGGCAGGTGCTCTACCTGGAGCACGTCGACGACCTGGCCGCGCTGGTGGCCGGGATCGCGTCGGACGAGGTCAACCCAGGCCCGGCGCCGTTCGTGTTCGCCGCCGAGGAGCCCTGGCCGATGCGCCGGATCCTGGCCGCCCTGGCGGCGGCGCAGGGCCGGCCGGCGCGGTTCGTCAGCCTGCCCTGGCGACCGCTCTACGCCCTCATGGCCATGGCCGAGGGCTGCGGCGCGACCCTCCCGTTCCGTAGCGACAGCCTGCTCAGCCTGATGCACCAGGACCCGGCCCCGAGCTTCGCCACACTGCGCGCGATGGGCCTGACCCCCCGCCCGTTCGCCGCAGAAACGGTGTCTGACACCGTTTCTGGCTGACACCGTTTCTGGCGTTAGCGGTGCGGGAGAGCCAGCAGAAACGGTGTCTGACACCGTTTCTGGCTGACACCGTTTCTGGCGTCAGCGGTGGGGGAGAGCCAGGATGCTGAAGAAGAAGCTGGCGAAGGCCGCTTGCACCCCCACCGCGATCAGGGTGACGGCCGGGATCACGGCCTGCGACATGGTCACCGGAAGCTCACCGAAGCCTGTCCGGTACCACTGCCCGAAGACCCAGGCGAGCAGCGCCAGGCCGCTCAAGGTAAGCCCGCCGGCGACCAGCAGCCCGCGTTCCAGGGTCAGCCGTGCCAGCAGGCGGTCGAGCTCGGCCTGGCGCGGCAGGAGACCGGCGGTGACGGCGTAGAGCCGGGCCGAGAACCAGAACCAGATGGCCTGACAGCCGACCAGCACCGCCAGCGCCGCGACGATCTGCGTATTGGTGCTGAGCCGGACCGAGCCGAGCCGGACCGGTGCCACGGCCAGCGCGCCGAGCCCCAGCGCGCCGACGATGATCAGCAGGAACCCCGGCACCAGGAACAGCCAGCGCGGCGAGTAGAGGAGCATGAACCGCAGATGCCGCCAGCCATCGCGCCAGGGACGCAGGTGCGGCGGGCGCGTCCGGCCATCCGGGTGCAGGGTGATCGGCACCTGGCGGATGTCGAGCTCTTGCAGCGTCGCCCGGATGACCATCTCCGAGGCGAACTCCATGCCGGTGGTATGCAGGTTCAGACCGTCCACGGACGACTTGCGGAAGCCGCGCAGGCCGCAGTGGAAGTCGGTCACCGGACAGCCGAACAGCCACCGCCCGAGCCAGCTCAAGAACGGGTTGCCGAGGTACCGGTTGAGCGGCGGCATGGCGCCGGGGAGGATGGTCCCCCCGCCGCGCGGAAGGCGGCAGCCCATGACCAGGTCCGCCCCGGCCCGAAGCTGCTCGACGAACGGGCCCAGCGTCGACCAGTCGTAACTGTCGTCGGCGTCGCCCATGATCACGAACTGGCCCCGGGCGGCGGCGATACCGCCCAGCAGGGCGCTGCCGTAGCCCTTCTCGGGCACCGCCACGACCCGCGCGCCGGCGGCCTCGGCCAGGGCCTGCGAGCCGTCGGTGCTGCCGTTGTCGGCCACCAGCACCTCGCCGGCCACGCCCAGCTCGCGCAGTGACTCCCGCGCCTTGGCGACGCAGGTGGCGATGGTCTCCGCCTCGTTGAGGCAGGGCATGAGGAGGGTCAACTCGAGTCCGGCCGACCCACCGTCCGCGTCCTGCATGTTCGCGCGGTCCTCCTCCGCCGGCTTACGCCACCACCGCCGCCAGTCCTGCCGTGTGGCCGGAACGCGAGCGGGCATTGACCCGCAGCCGGCGGGACATTATCCTGCTCGCGTGCACACCTGGGCTGGGGGCGGCTGGAATTGACCCCGCAGGCCGAGCAGCCGGCGACTGTCTCGGCCACGGGCCACGGGCACTACCGGTGGCCCGTGGCCCTGTGCGTCCTGGCCTTTGCCGCCGTCGGCCTCGGCGCCGGGTTCATCATCCGCCTCGATTATGGGCCGGACGAGCCGCAGCACCTGCACTACGCCCACGTCATCGCCACCGAGGGCCGACTGCCTTTGGGCACCGATACGCATCAGGCCAACCACCCGCCGCTGCCCTACCTGCCGATGGCCCTGGTGTGGCGGCTGCTGGGCGTGCGGCAGGCGCCGATGAGCCTGCCCCTGGGCCCGCTGGCGTTGGCGCGGATGACGCCCGAGGCCATCACCGCCCGGCGGGTGCTGCGCGTGGTCAGCACGCTGACCTCGTGCCTGACGCTGCTCCTGCTGGCCTGGCTCGCCGCCGTCGCCGGGGCGCCGCCGGCCTGGCGGCCGTACCTGGTGTTCATCATCGCCGCCATGCCCATGTTCCAGTACTGCAGCTCGGTCGTCAACAACGACCCGGCCTCGGTGCTGTGGTCCACCGTCCTGTGCCTGATGCTGGTCCTCCGCGTGCGCCACGGCACCGCCGACCTCCGCCAGGCGGCCTGGTTCGGGCTGGCGGTGGGCGGCGGGATGTGGATCAAGCAGACCAACCTGTTCGTGGCGCCGCTGGCGCTGTGGGCGGTCTGGGCGACCTCGCCGGCCGAGCGGCGCCGGCGCCATGTGACGGCGTTTCTCCTGGCCGCGGCGGTGGCCGGAATCGGCTGGCCGCTGCGCAACCGGCTGGTCGAGGGCGCCTGGTTTCCGTTTTTCGTCCGGCCGCATGACCAGCCCTCGCCGGCCCAGGTCCTGGCCAATCCGAAGGTCGTCGCCTTGTGGGCCTACACCATCCTGATGACCTTCGTCCTGCCCGACTGGGCGACGGGGTTCATCAATCCGGTGGTGGCCCGGGCGATCACCTTCGGCGGGCTCGCCCTCCTGGCGGGCGTGTGGGTCTACCGCTGGCGCGACCGGCGGGATCATCCGGCCTGGCTGCTGCGCAACCTGGCGGTGGCGGCCTTCGCCTGCCTGTTCGCCGGGGTGCTCGAGTTCACCGCCATGACCGACTGGCGGGCCAGCATCAGCGGCCGGTACCTGCTCAATGTCTCGCCCTGGCTGGTGACCTTCCTGGCGGCCTCGCTGCCGGGCCGGAGCGAGCGACCACGGCCGGTGGTCCGGATCGAGCTGATCACCGGAGTCGTCCTGCTGCTGCTGGTCGACCTGATGTGGTGGACCCTGGTGGCCGCCTACTACGCCGGCGTCGCGCGGCGGAGCTAGCCGGCTACGGCGCCTTCGACTTGTCCAGCGCGAACAGCGTCTCGAGTTCGTCGTAGACGGCCTGGGGCACCTCCAGGGCGACCGCCTCCAGGTTCGCCTCGAGGTGTTCGACCTTGTTGGCGCCCAGAATGACCGAGGTCACCGCCGGGTTGTGCAGACACCATCGGATGGCCAACTGCGCCGCCTGAGCGCCCAGCCCTTCGGCCAGCTCCTTGAGCCGCTGCGCCTTGCGCAGGCTGTCCTCGCTCATGTACAGGTTGTTCATGATGGTGTTCTTGGTCTCGTCCGCGGCCCGGCTGCCCTCCGGCGGCGGCTGGCCCGGCGCGTACTTGCCGGTCAAGACCCCGTGCGCCAGCGGCGAGAAGACCACGTTGCCCAGGCCCAGGTGGAGGCTGCAGGGGAAGGTGTCCTCGTCACACTGCCGGCGCCACAGCAGGCTGTAGCGCGGCTGGTTCGAGATCGGCGGCCGGCAGCCCAGCGCCTCGGCCACCTTGACCGCCTCCATGATCTGCCACCCAGCCCACTCGCTGACGCCCCAGTAGAGGATCTTCCCCTGCCGCGCCAGGTCGTCCATGGCGCGCACCGTCTCGTCGATGGGCGTGGCCGGATCGGGGCGGTGGCACTGGTAGAGATCGAGGTAGTCGGTGTTCAGCCGGCGCAGGCTGTTGTGGCAGCCCTCGAAGAGGTGCTTGGCGCTCAGGCCACGGTCGGTGGGCGCGTCGGACATGGGCGCCCAGACCTTGGTGGCCAGCACGTAGCTTTGTCGGTCATACCCCTTGAGCAGCCGCCCGAAGGCCGACTCGGCACCGCCCTTGTGGTAGGCGTCGGCGGTGTCGATCCAGTTGACCCCGGCCTCGAAGCACCGGCGGATCTGCTCGGCGGCCACGTCGTCGGGGACGTGGTGGCCGATGGTCAGCCAGCTTCCCAGACCCATGACCGAGAGGCGCAGGCCGGAACGTCCGAGTTGACGGTATTCCATCGTGACGTCCTTTCGTCAGCTCGGCTTGTTCGCCACGGCCCGGCCGAAGCCTGCCGACCCGGCAGGATCGCCGCGGGCCAGGGCGAAGCCTGCTGCTCCGGAGGGCTTGACAGGCGATGATGACCGCGGCCGAGCGGTACCAGTCGATCTATCCGCTGTTCACCGACGGCCTGAAACTGGCCGAGCGCGAGACCATCGTCGCCCGGGCGCCGATGCGCTGGATGTGGACCGGCTGGCGGGACGTGCCGCGCGGCGGCGGCGGCGACTGCTCGAACGCTGCCGTCACCGCCTACGCCTTCGCCACCCTGCGGCGTGGGAGCGATCAGGAGCTGTTCCGGCTGCTCGCCACCGACGTCGGGATCGATCTCCGCCTGCGCGCCGCCGACATCCGCCGACCGCCCGACCCGGCCGAGCCGCACGCGCTGCTGCGGGCGATGATCCACGCCGCCAATCCGCCGTTGGGGCTGGACCTGACGTGCACCGCCAAGGGCATCCCCGCCGCCACCGGGCTGGGCACCTCGGCCGCCTTGGCGGTGACCCTCGTCCGCGTGCTGGCCGAGGCCGCCGGCAAGGCCCTGTCGAACGAGCAACTGCTCTACGCCGCGCGGCTGCCCGAGACGCATCTCCTCGGCCTGAGCTGCGGCTTTCAGGATCAGGGCGCGGCGGTCCACGGCGGGATCGCCAACTACCACACCTCGTTCGCCCAGGGCGAGCACTGCGAGATCCGGCCGCTCGACTGCCGCGAGGAGTTGATCGACACCCTCGACGCCGGGTTGATCGTGGTCGATTTCGGCCAGCCGCACAGCTCGCACGTCGCGCACCTGGGCGTGTTCGAGCGACTGGAGGCAGGACATCCCGATTCCGTCCGCGCCTTCGCGCTGTTGGGCGAGGCGGAAACGGCCTACCATGCCGCCCTGGCCGCCGGCGACTTCGACGCCTTCGCCGCGGCGCAGAACCTGACCTGGGAGGCGCAGGGCCTGCTCCATCCCGAAATGATCCTGCCCATCATGCGCGATGTGGTGGACATGAGCCGCGGCCTGGGCGTCCGCGCGGCCAACGTCAACGGCGCCGGGATGGGCGGCACGGTGACGCTTCTGGCCGAGCCCGACGCGGTCGGCCGGGTGATCCGGGCGCTGCAGAGCATCGAAGGGATCAGCCTCCTCCAAGTCGGCATCGAACGCCGAGGCGTCGCCTGCTGGCGGCGGATGGGGCGGTGAGCGGGAGGTGCCCATGACACCGCGTGAGCGCTATCGGGCCGTGATGCGGGGCGAGCCGGTGGACCGGCTGCCGTACAGCTTCGGCGGGCCGCGGCAGAGCACCTGGAAGGCGTGGCGCAAACAGGGGCTGACGCCGGAAGTCGAGCGGAACTGGAGTGCCTTCACCGGCTCCGATCCGATGGTCGGCTTCGGCAAGCTGAACACGCAGCCCATCCCCGCCTATCCCGAGCGGGTCCATTGGGAGCGGGACAACCTGCGCGAGTGGACCGACGGGTGGGGAGTCCGGCGGATCGACGCCGTCAACCAGCCCACCGAGGGCTTCGCCACCCGCCGCTACCTCGAGTTCCCGGTCAAGTGCCTGGCCGACTTCGAGGCCATGCGCCACCGCTACGACCCGACCACCCCCGAGCGGCTCATCCCCCAGCCGGGCGAGAACCAGAAGGAAACCTACAACCCCGACGGCTACCGCGTCCTGCAGGGCGGCACCGCCTACCACGACCCGGCGCACGCCGAGCGCCTCAACCACGGCGACGCGCCGAGCACCCTGACCGTGCCGGGCCTGTACTGGACCGCCCGCGACTGGGCCGGTTTCGAGGGCCTCAGCCTGCTCACCTACACCGAGCCCGCCTGCGTCCACGCGATGATGGAGCACTGGACGCAGTTCATCATGACCATCCTCGACGGCCCGCTGAGCGAGGTCAAGATCGACCAGATCATCCTCAACGAGGACATGGCCTACAAGCACGCCGCGATGCTCTCGCCGGACATGATCCGCGAGTTCATGCTCCCCCGTTACCAGCGGCTGTGCGCCTTCTTCCGCGAGCAGGGCGTCGACTGCGTGCTGATGGACACCGACGGCCACTGCGGGCAGGTCATCGAGACCATGTTCCCCGCCGGCCTGGACGGCGTCTCGCCCTGCGAGATCGCCTCGCACAACGATCCCGGCGACTACCTCGAAAGGTACCCCGGCTTGGTCCTCCTGGGCGGGATCGACAAGCGCGAGCTGCGCTTCGACAAGCCCCAGGCCCGGGCCGAGATCGCCTTGCGCTATCGGCAAGCCTGGCGGCACGGGCGGTACATCCCCAGCGTCGATCACGGCGTGCCGCCCGACGTGCCGCTGCGCAACTTCCTCTACCTGGTCGAGCTGTCCCGCGGCCTGGCCTCGGGCGAGGACCTGGAGACCTACGAGCCGCCCGGCGAGCTCGAGGAGCAACTCGGGCCGGTCGAGGAACTGTTCGATCCGCTGGCCGCCATCGCCGCCGCCTACGGCCGGGGTGACGGCGGATAGCTACTTTGGGCTACGCGCCGCGCCGCGCGATGTGGCATGAGTCGGTTGAGAAGTCGTTCGAACGGTGCGAACCATGTCGTCGATCAGGTCCGGCAACCCGACTCCGCCCGCGCTCCGCCAACTCGGCGGCGTGACCCTCACGCGCACCATGCTGGGCGACGCGCAGGGCAGCCTGTTGCGCAGCCTGCCCAGGACCACCACCGCCAAGAGCCAGGAGTCCGCCGAGGAGCGCCGCGACCCGCGTCGCGTCCCGCGGCTGGACGCGTACGCCTGAGCGGTTCGGCTACCGGCCCACCACCGACACCCCCTCGGCGCGTGCCGCTTCCTCCAAGACCGCCATCTCGGCGCTCGACTGCGGCTTGAGGTCCGCCAGAGCGTACTCCTTCTGCAGCCAGGCGTACTTGCCCGGCGTGGCCGGATTGTAGGGTTGCAGCTCCACCCGCGTCACCCCCCGCTCCCGCGCCGCGCGGGCGATGGCGGCGATGATCTCCGGCGTGCCGTTGCGGGTCGGGATGCACGGCACCCGCACCAGCACCTCGGCGCCGGCGGCCACCAGCCGCTCCAGGTTGTCCAGGATGCGCTGGTTCGAGACGCCGGTGTCGCGCCGGTGCAGCGCGTCGTCGGCGTGCTTGAGGTCGTACAGGAACAGATCGACCAGTGGCCGCAGCCGGTCGTAGGTCGTGCCGTTGGCCAGCCCGCTGGTCTCGATGGCGGTGTGGATGCCCTCTGACTTGAGCAGCGTCAGCACCGCCTCGGCGAACTCGGGCTGGAGCGTCGGCTCGCCGCCGGTGAGGGTCACCCCGCCACCGCTACGCTCGAAGAACCGCCGCTGGCGCACCGCCTGCTTGACCACCTCGCCGGCGGTCATCACCGAGCCCTTGATCTCCACCGCTCCCGCCGGACAGGCCTGGGTGCAGCGCTCGCACAGCAGGCACTCGCCGTGGACCTCGAGCCGGATCGGGTCCAGGGTGCGGTACTCCGCCGGACAGACCTCGACGCAGGCGCCGCAGTGGAGGCAGCGGGTCTCGTACCAGACGATCTCGCGTTCCGGGTTCTGCGATTCCGGGCTGTGGCACCACACGCAGCGCAGCGGACAGCCCTTGAAGTAGACCGTCATGCGCAACCCGGGGCCGTCGTGCGTGGCGGTCTGGTCGATGGCGAAGACGGTCCCGACGACCGCCCTCAAGGCGGCCAGCTCGCGCCGGTTCACAGGTCGAACCTGGCCCGTCCGATGACCTCTTCCTGCGCCGCGCGGTCGAGCAGCGTGAACGGGACGAGATACCCGCCGATGCGGACGAACAGGTCCTGGTACTGGTCCGGCTGCTCCTGCGCGGCGCGCATCGTCTCGGCGCTGACCAGGTCGATCTGGACCATGTACAGGCCGAGGTCGCCCAGCGCCGTCTCGATCATCGCCTGGAGCCGGTCCGGCCCGTCCCCGGCCGCCAGCGAGGCGGCGTTGAAGCGCAGATTGAAGGTGATCCCGCCCAGGCCCCGAGAGTGGTCCAGCCCGGTCGCCGAGAGGAGCGTCGAGGGGATGCCCTTCAGCCTGACCCCGCTGCACGGCGCCAGGGAGTTGGCCAGCGGCTCGCCGGCCAGCCGTCCGTCCGGCGTGGCCGGGGTCTGCTGGCCGAACCCGATCCACACCACCCAGCCCAGGAAGCCGGGAAAGACCGGTCCGCCGAAGTAGTTCGTGGCGCCCTCGATCGACGTGCACCAGGCCCCCGCCACGCGGCTGAACAGGTCGTTCACCCAGTCGTCGTCGTTGCCGTACTTGGGGCAGTCGCGCAAGACCTCGCGGCGGAGCGACTCGTGCCCCGCCCAGTTCGCCGCCAGCGCCGCGCGGAACTCGTCCAGCGTGTGGCCGGCCCGGTCGAACACCAGCGTGCGGATGGCGGCCAACCCGTCGACCACGTTGGAGACGCCCACCGCCTCGGGCTGCAGGAAGTTGTACAGCGCCCCGCCGTGGCTGATGTTCCGGCCCGATTCGAGGCAGCCCTGGATGAAGCAGGAGAGCAGCGGGAACGGCCGCCAACGAGCCGCCACCGCCTGGTCCTCGATCCCGCGCGCGACGGCCTCCCTGGCGACGTGGCGGAGCTGTTCGTCCAGAGCCGCGAGCAGCTCGTCCCAGCTCCGCGGGACCGGGGTCTCAAGCCCGATCACCTGTCCGTCGTCGGGCCGCCGCCCGCCGCCCAAGGCGGCCAGCAAAGCCATCGGCAGGTTCACGTACGGCCACGCCACCCAGGGATTGCAGCGGCCCTGAATGGACGTCTCGGTGCAGGTGCTGGGGAGGTGGTCGACGGCGTGCTCGTAGGGCAGCCCGTGGCGCCTCAGCCCGTCGATGATCACCTGATCGTTGAAGAACGACGGCTGGCCATTGTCGTTGCGCAGCAGCCGGCAGGCGTCGCGAACGACGTCGGCCGGCATGTCCTCGTGCCAGAACAGGTCCAGCCCGGGGAAGTACATCCGCACCCGGCAGCCGCTGCGCAGCAGGCGGCCGGTCAGTTCGTTGGTGCCGTCACCGCCCCCGGGCGTGTGCCCGCCCAGGCCGACGATGACAGCGCTCATCCCACGGCCAGCGAACTCGTTGCACTTGATCAGTACCTGGTCCAGCAGGTCGTCCACCAGCGCCTCGTCGCATCGCCCGGCGGCGCGGTCGGCGTGCAGGTAGGGCAGCAGGTACTGGTCGATCCGGCCGGGGTTGTAGCAGTGGTGCGATTCGCTGTTCTCCAGGGTCACCCCCAGGTAGCAGAACCACATCAACTGGACCGCCTCGCGGAAGGTCCGCGCCGGGCCGTGGGCAAGTTGCCGGCAGACTTCGCCGAGCTCGCGCAGCTCGGCCCGCCAGGCCGCGTCGGTCTCGGTCTCGGCCAGCTCGCCGGCCAGCGCGGCGTAGCGGTCGATCAGCCCCTGGAAAGCAACCAGGCTCATCTCCGCGGCGCGGTAGAAGGTCCGCTTGTCCGGCCGCTGCGGGTCGAGCGGGTCGAGGGCGGCGCAACGCGAGCGGATCTCGGCCAGGATCTCGTCCAGCCCGCGGCGGAGGATCTCGGGATAGTCCAGCGCCATGTGCCCTTCGGACGCGGAGACCCAGTAGTGCTGCGTCCGGAGGTAGGCCCGCGCCGCTTCCAGGGCCTGCCGACCGGTCTCGTCCGGGTGCGAGTTGGGATGCCACCCCACCACCCGCTCGCCTTTCCGGATGGCGATGGGGCAGTGCGCCATGACGTGCTCGGTGCCGCGCGCCCAACGAATTTCCCGCCACGGCTCGGCCTCGCTGGCGCGGAACGATTCGGCCACCAGCACCAAGCGCTCGGAGTACGCCGCGGCCTCGCGCCGCACCGACTCACGCAGCGCCGCGGACCACGCGCTCAACTCGCCCGGCCCGCCGGTCAAGCCGTGGACTTCCGGCTCCCGCGGCTGCGTCTCAACCGCCATCGTGGTTTCATCCCAAGCCGGCGCGGTCCACGCCGGACGCCCTTGTCATACCACAGCCGGGGCCGTCCGACAACGGGTATCGGGTGCGTCGGTGTGCGTCTGGAAGGGTGGCGACGCGCCGCGGCCTCCCGGATCTCGCCAGCCGGACACGGTGGGACTCACCCATTCACTTCCGCGGCACCCTCGCCGCGTAAGCGCGGCCGAGGTAGTAGAGATGGGCCGCGTAGCCGTCCAGAATCACCGAGACCTGGCCCTTCGGCCCAACCTCGCCGACCTTCCTGGCCGCGTGGAGATCCCACCACGGCGTGCCCGGCTTGGCGCCGGTGGTAATGGTCACCCTGAGGCCGCGGGCCAGGCCGTGGTAGTTGGAGACCAGGACGGCCTGTTCACTGCCCACCCCCATGCCGCAGACCTTGACCTTGGCGTTGCTGGACTTGAGGCCCGTCAGCGGCTGGCCATCGATGAACAGGTCCTCGATAGGGGCGACGATGTCCACGGCCTCGGCGTGGTACTTGAAGTGGGCGGCGTCGAAGTGGCCGTACCAGTAGTAGGTGATGCCCCGCGCGCCGTTGGCGAAGGCTTCCAGGATCATGTCCCGGGTGCGGCTGGGCTCGTACTCGCCGTAGCAGCCGGTGCTGAGCCACGGGATGATGTCATTGGCCTTCATCCGGGCCCGGGCGCCCTTGACGGCGTCGGCCACCGCCAGGGCGTTGCCGGCCACGTAGAGGCTGGGCATCGCCATCTGCAGCAGGTCCGGGTAGGTCTTGTCGAACGCGAACAGCCCGTCGTTGAGCGCGGTCAGGGGCTCGGTGCGGTAGCTGCCATATTCCAGGGGGCGGGTGAGGCCGGCCTCGGCCCGGGCCAGGTCGATGGCGTTCTTCATGTCCGCATGGATCTCGCGGCCCATGGCGGCGCGGAAGTCGTCCCAGTCCTGGTAGTTGCCGACTTGGTAGCGCTCCTGGCAACGGGCGCACTCGGCGGACTCTTGGACGGAGCCGTGCCAGTAGGCCTCGATGTCGAAGAAGATCAGGTCCGGGTCAATCCACTGGGTGGCCCGGGCGAAGCTGGCGTGCTCCTTCTGGTAGTACCGACCCCGGTAAGAGGGGCAGACGCTGCCGACCTTGCCGCCCGGCAGCACCGACTTGGTCTCCGCTTGCTGGCGATCGGCGGCGATGGCCCCGGCGGGGGACTCGATCTGGATGAGCTTCAGCCCCGCGGCCCGGATGGCCCGCAGGGCCTCCTGGTACTCGGGCACCCTGTCTTCCTTCCAGTAGCACGGCTGCATGCCCACGGCATTGAAGCCCAGGTGCTGTTGGGCGGCGAGGTACCCCGGCCAGGCCCGGCAGAGGTGGGGCGCTTCGGCCCAGGAGAGGCTGACATGCAGTCGCTTGGGGACCCGCGCCGGCGGGACGAGCAGCGACTGCCAGGTGATCTGCCGCAGGTTCTCGGGGCCGTCGCCGCTGTCACCGGAGGTGTAGAGGATGTCGGTCTGGCCGGCCGGGAGGGTGCTCTGCAGGTAGAAGTCGGTGCCCTCGCCGGCCCAGGGGATCAGATAGCGTCGGTACCTGCGGCCCTGGTGCTGCACCTCGGTCCAGGGCGTGTCAGGGGCCACGTACTTGACGGTCTCCGGCAGGTCCAGGACGATCTTGCAGGGCTTGCCGTACTCGGGGCCGGGGCGGGCGTCCTGTTTGAGCAGACGGGCTCGCAGGGGCAGGTTCCGGCAGATCGGCAGGTTGCCCCAGACGGGGGTGAAGGCCACGCCGCTGGTGACGATGATCACCCGCTTGGTGGGGTCGGGGCGGAAAGCAGGCAGGTTGTCGGGGCCCTTGACCACGGCCATCTCGTCGCTGCAGATGAACTGCTTCTGGTGAAGGATCTGCAGGGCCAGGTAGCGGGCCTTGACGCCCACCGGCAGGCGGAAATTGTGGACCCACGCCAGATGCTCCTCGGGCAGCTCCCAGGCCTCGGCGGAGAGGTCATCCAGGCCGCGCTTGTGGCGGGCGGACACCTGGTAGTAGGCCTGGCCATCCTCGCTCAGCAGCACCTTGATCTCGTCGGGAAACTCCAGGGCGTTCTGCTCCTTCCCGCCCAGCAGCCGGATGACCGCGGAAGCGATGGGTTGCACCTCGCCCAGGTCGGCGAAGATGGTCACCTGGGAAGGGCCCTGCCAGCCCACGCAGCCGCGCTCGAACCAGATGCGCTCATCGGTGCGCTCGCCGAACTTGCCGTCGGTGAGTTGCACGGGGTCGTGGTCGTCGACATTGAGGTACTGCGTGGGCGTGGGGGCGTAGCGCAGGGGCTTGCCCAGGATCAGGTTTCCAGGCGCGGTCCACTTCAGGAACTGGTCGCGGCGATCGAAGACGTTGTCCAGGTACTCCCGGTGTCCGGTGGGCGCGGGCGGAAGCTGTCGGACATTCCCGACGGCGGGGATGACCGCGATCTCGTCGGTGACCAGGAAGCCGTGCAGGGCGAAGTCCAGGCGGATGAACCGCGCCTGGTAGTCCAGGTTCAGCACCACGGCATAGATGCCGGGGGTGTCGGTGGGCAGGGGCTCGTAGGTGCGCGCCGGGTCGTCCTCGGGATGGGTCTTGACGGACAGGTTGCGCACCGGGGAGTAGGTGTCCCCGTCGTTGCTCAGGGAGACGGTGATGGTCTTGGGGAGGGTGTTCTTCTGGTCGATGATCTGCAGCCGCATGGCGACCTGGCCCACGGGCTGACTGCCGCCCAGGTCGAAGGTGAGGCGGACGTACGGCTGGTAGCCCCAGCCCACGGCCCGCTGGTCGCTCCACATGCGGCCCTGCGCCCCGGCCAGCACGCCATCGGTCAGGCACTTGAGGTCGCCGCCGGTGTTGTGGTCATTGGGCGCCGGCTGCGCCGCGATCAACCGACCCGCCACCAGATTCCCGGCCGCGACCAGGACGCGCCAGTCGTCGGGCGTGACCTGCGGGTGGATGGCCCAGTGCTGGTCCCTGCGGACCGGCTCCGCCGCGGCGACCAGCACCGGCGCGAGCAGACCGAGCAGCGCCAGGACAGCATGGTTGGTGTTCATCGGGGTGCGGTCGTCCTCGGAACCGGCCGGGTTCGCGGGTCGCCCGTCGGCTCCTCCCGCGCCGGCTGAGAAACGGTGTCAGGAACCGTTTCTTCGTGCTTGCGGCCGGCGGTGGCCTGGCGCCAAGCGATAGGTCGCGGCAGCATTCCCAGGAGGCGGTTTCTTGCCAGATAGTTGCGCGATCCCTTGAACCGGAGGCTCGGGTGCGGGTATCATACAAGTGCGTGACCGAAACGATGGCCTTGAGCCCCGGAGTAGGCCGCGCCTCTTTTGCCCCTCCTGCGGGAGGGGCATTCTATTTGGGCTATGCCGGCCAGAAGACGACACCTTGGGGGTCCTTCCGGCTGGCCTCTTTCAGCAGAATCGGGTCCAACAGATTGAAGAACCCGCTGAACCCATAGGGCGCAAGGTTGGCGCGAGGGTAGTCGCGTCTCGCCAGCGCGAAGGCGATCAGGTCCGCGGCTTGGACAAAGTACGAATCCGGCGAGGCGCGGGGGACGGGATCCTCGAGCACGCGCTTGGCCAGGATCTGACGTGCCGGCTTGTCCGGGAACTGGCTCGGCACCGGATTGTGGGCGCGCATCCGGCGGTGCAGTCGCCGCAGTTGGTCGTCGTGAGTGCGGTCGGTGATCAGCAGGCCATGCTCGTTCTTGCCCGGCAGCGCCCCGTTGGGTCCCAGCGAGTTGTGCAACCGCTGGATGAACAGCTCCCACGCCCACTCGAACAGGTCCCGTGGTGGCGTGCCGGTGATCTGGTCCTTGCGAATGAACACGTTCAGCACGCGCAAGTGGTCGAGCCCGGCGAGGGTCTCCAGGATCTCGCGGTAGAACGCGAATCGTTGAGAGGCGGACAGCCCGGATTGCGAATGATGGTAGTCACCGTGTGCGTTCACGATGTCCGTCGCGTGCCAGGCGATGCGCTGGCCCACGCCGTAAGTAGAACGCAGCTTGCGACGCAGATCCGTGATGGTTTTGAAGCTGTTGTTCCACTTCGTCTCGTGGATGATCAAGCCACTGACCACGAAAAAGCTGGTGCCACCTGGGCTCTGCCCCGGATCACCGGATTCGTCGGCGTAGACGAGGTACAACGGCGGCTTCCTTTCTGCTCGCTCCTCAGTCCCCGCGCTTGGCCAGCCACTCCCGCCCGGCGTCGCTGATGGCCCAGGTGCGACGTGGGGAGTCGTCGCGCATCAGGCCGCGCTTGACCAGCTCACTGCGCGCCCACTGCGCCGAGTTGCGCCAGCGCGGGGTGTCGGGGTCGGAGTTGAGCGGCTGGTGGTCGACCGCCCGAAGCTCGCCCGCCATCGTCCGGCCGACGCGGTCGAGGACGTCGCCGAGGTCGGCGGAGCCGCCCAACTCGACCAGGGCGCGGAGGACATGGGGATAGTACGCCTCCTCCGGCGTCCGCGCGCCGCGGGCCAGCCGGCCCAGGTTGCGGCGGTGCGTAGGTTCCGGCTCCTCGTCGAGAAACGGTGTCAGACACCGTTTCTGGCCAAAAACGGTGTCTGACACCGTTTCTTGGGCGGGGTGATGGAGCGCCCATTCCGCGCGCAAGTCGGCGACCTTGGCGCGGAAGGTGGTGAGCCACTCGACCTCGCCGGCGGCGGCATGGGCGCGTTCCGGGTCCCGCGCCTCGAAGGCCCGGACCCCCGCCCGGCTCATCAGATCGATCTCGGCCTCCAGTTCTTCGAGCATCAACTCGAAGACGGTCGGCATCCCGTTGTCGTGGTCGGCCATGGTCACCCCTTTCCCTCACAGCCCGTACAGCGCCGCCACACGTGCGTCGATCTCGGCTTCTATCGCGACGACCTGCTCTCCGGTGTCCTCATCGTACCGCGGCCACCGCCGGACGGGGTGCTCCGGGCAAGCTTCGGGCGCGCCGGTCAAGACGAGGAAGAGGCGGTCCACCAACTCCGCGACCGCTGCCTGAGCTTCGATCGAGGCCACCGGTATCGGCAAGAAGCGCCAATCGTCTGGGTAGATGTGAAGCCGGCTTCGGCGGTTGCCGTCATTGAACCACGTGGTCACGGCGGCCGAATTCATGACTGCCAACATGTACTTCGGGCAAAACGACCGCGAGATGGCCTCGCGTTGCGCCCGATCACCTGCCTGTCCTTTGTGTCCGTAACGGGCTGACATGGCGATAGAGCGGTTCGAAATCCCGGCGAGAGCATCCCATGGCACAAATGACCACGCGGAGTGGTTGTGCATAAGTTGACGGTCATCGTACACGACGGCTTGCCGATAGCCGGCCAGGTCCTTCGCTACCAGTTTGACGGGTGCACTATAGAGCTCGGGAAACGTGGGACGGCTGAACAGCGCCGGCGCACGCCACGTGCCGTACTCCAGGTACCGGACTCTATCCACCAGCCATCGCGTGAAGTCTTTCCCTTCGAAGAACGCTGCAGGGTGGTTGTCGTCTGGCGCATCCGCCACGAGGTCCTCCGCTCTAAACGCCAAATGGGCTTTCTTCTCGTCGGCGTGCAAGACCATGCCCTTGCTGATATAGCAGATCATATGCAGCTCGACACAGTGAGCCGTGGCGCTGCGGGTGCGCTGGCCCGACGGTCGGAAGAGGTCTTCAGCCATGTCCCGTTGGTTGCCCGTGGGTAGCCACGCCGCATTCGTCTCGAAGTCCGCTGCGCTCCGTCCGTGGCGTCGGACCCGGTCCGGCGCATGCGAAGGCCCCGCCTTAGCCTTAGCGACGTTTAGTATGGTGTTGCGCACTCCAGCGCTGAACAGCGGTATGTCAGTACAGAAGTCGATGCGGCGAATCCTGGCGCTTGAGACGAGAAACCGATGCGACTTTCCGGTGTACTTGGCCGCGTTGTATGCATCCGGGATGATCAGCACCATGTCGCCCGCCGGAGCCAGGAGCTCGAATGAGCGCTCAAGGAAGGGGATGTAGAGATCCCACTTCTCGTAAAGCGTACTATACAAGCGGGACACGACAAGGGCCCGCCGGTAGGCCCTCCATTCCTCGATCAGCCGTAGTCGCTCGGCTTGGTCCGTGACGTGTCGGAACTGCGCGTCGGCTCGCACATAGGGCGGGTTGGCGACCACGATGTCGAACCCACCCGGCCGCGGGCGCTCTGTCAACCCGTACCCGAAATTGAACGCCCCGCCGATGGTATACGCCGGCTCCTCGGGGAAGAAGGCCTCGGCGAACTCGACCTGCCACTCGAAGCCCTGCCCGGCGCCGCCCCGGTGCTCGTGAACCGCCAAGTCCTCGCGAACCTGCGCGATCTCCTGGCGCAACCGGCTCTTCTCCTGGCCGTGGGCGGTCAGGAACTGGCGCTTGAGGTCCCGGAACTGTTCGATCAACTTCTGCCGGAACATGTCCCCCGTGCCGGCCGGCGATGGCGCCGGGCCGAGCAGGCTGTCGCCCACCTCGACCTTGAAGTCCAGGTTCGGCAGTGGCGGCGGGGTCGCGCCCTGGTAGTCCACGGACAGGGACAGCCACAGCCTCAGCCGGGCGATGTTCACGGCGAAGGGATCGAGGTCCACGCCGTAGAGGCTGTTCTGGATGATCTCCAGCTTGCGCTCGTAGATCGACTTCTGGTCGAGCCGCCGGGTGGCGAACAGACAGGCGCGCAGGTCGAGCAGTTCGTGCAACATGCCCAGCAGGTAGGCCCCACTGCCGCAAGCCGGGTCGCAGGCGCGGACCCGGCGCAGGGCTTCCAGCACCGCTTCCGGCTTGGCCAACCCCTCGGGCTGGTGCTCGTCGACGAAGGCGGCGATGGCGTCCCGTTCGGCGGACTGGTCGCCGCCGACCTCCAGCGCCGTCTCCAGGTAGCACTTCAGCGCCTCGCGGCACATGAACGAGACCACCGGTTTCGGCGTGTAGTAGCTGCCGGTCTCGTGCCGGCCGGTGACCAGCTCCTCGAACACCTTGCCCAGCATTTCGGGATCGACCGCCACGTCGATGTCGTCCGGCGTGCTCTCGGTGACGGTGAACTGGAAGCGGTTGAACAACGCCTCGGGGCCGCACAGGATGGGTCGGAAGCAGTCGTTGGCCAGCGTCACGGCGCCGCGCGTATCGAGCTCGTCCTCCATCTCGAACAGGCCGCCGTTGAGGAACGGGACCTCGCCGCGCAGTTGCACCAGCTCCTCGATGCTGTGCGCTTCGGCCTCCTCGACCAGCGTGCCCAGGCCGGCGAAGAAGGCCCAGTAGAGCCGATCGTTGAGGAAGCTCTCGCCGTCCCGCTCGGCGGCCTCGAACAGGGCGGCCAGGTAGTCCGTCCGGTCCTCGAACCGCAGCCAGCCTTTCCGCTCGATGAAGGCGATGAACAGCAGCCGGTTGAACAGCCGCTGGGTGTACATCCGGCGCCGGCCGGCATCGGGGATGGCGCGCTGCAAGGACTCCTCGACCTGGTTGAAGACCTCCCGGTACCGGCGGAAGAACTCGTTGGTGACCTGCTCGACATCCCACGCGCCGCGCCAGCGGTCGACGGTTGCCCGGGACCAGTCCGGCTCGTCCAGGAGGTTGCGGCCAAGGCCCAGGGCCGGCAGGTTGATGTCGCGCAGCGTGCGCGTCTCGCCGACCCGCCCACGCTCCCACCCGAACACGGCCAGCTTGGGCTGCCGGCCCTCCTGCTCGCGGAAGTGGGCGAAGCGGACGAAGCCATAGTCGGGCGGGACGCAGAGGAAGACCAGATCCTCCAGCCCCTTGCCCTGGTACGCTGCCTTCTTGCGCATCTCAGCGCGGATGGCCTGGAGGACCCGACGCAGCGCGCCGCGGCGGAAGTCGGGGCGGAACTCCGCCAGGAGGAGCACGAACGGGTCGTCGCCGCTGAACGGCACCAGCCGGCTGACCTCGACTCTTGTCGCGGTCTCCTCGTCCAGACCCGGAACGTCGTAGGTGAAGGTATCCTCGGGATCGACCGGCCAACGGAGTTGGTCACGCAGGAACGCGAACAGACTGCCCTGGTCGCGGACCGAGTCGAGGGCGCTGTCAGGGATCATCGGGCGGGCTCCTGGCGCAGCTCCAGCCAGCAGACGAGCTGCGGCCGGATGGTGCGGGGCAGCTCGACGGCGGCATAGCTCTGGCGCACGGCGTGGTTGAGCGCCTTGAGCCGGGCCGCCAGCGCCTCTTCATCACTCGGCGTGCCGGATCGGGTGTCGGGCGGAATCGCCGCCAGGTCCTTGAGGATGGCGCCCGCATCCTGCAAGCGTGACCCGCCGGACCGTTCCATGATCAGCACCGGCCGCTCCAGCAACGAGGCGAACCGCTCGCGGTCGGCGGCGGTCGCATCGCTCCCGGCGCGGAGGGAGAACAGCGCGAACAGGCCGTCGAAGGGCGCGCCGGACCAGACCCCGAAGGCGCCGGGCGGCAGCGCGTCGAGCCGGGCCAGTGTCTCGGGGTCGGGCTCGGCGAAGAGGGTGGCATAGGCTTGCGCGGCTTCGTCCTTGTCGGTCGTCCTGCCGTCGTACAGCCGATTGAACTCCTTCAAGGTCCCGGCCGGATCGGAGGCCCGGAAGAACGACTGGTCGAGCCCCAAGGCGCGGCAGATCTTCAACTGGCGGTCCTCAATCGTCCCGACCAGGTTGATGATCGCCTCGATCTCCGGCGGCGGGAGCACGTTGACGACCCGGAACTCGTGGTCGCGCGGCGTGATCGCCGGGTCGAGCCGCCGGTCCACGCGGCCGATCCGCTGAATCAGGCGGACGGGGTTCCAGTGGACGTCGTAGTTGACGATGGCGCCGGCCTCTTGCAGGTTGACGCCTTCGCTCAGGACGTCGGTCGAGATCAGGATGTCGACCCGCTCCGGGACGCTGGGCGACCATCGCGCCGGTCGCCGGTTGTAGCCCGGACAGAAGGCGTGGATGATGCTGGCCCGAGTGTCTTCGATGCGCGAATCGATGCGCGCCACTCCTCGGTCGCGGCAGCGGGTGCTCAACGCCCGTTCGAGGTACTCGGCGGTCCGTTGGCTTTGCGTGAACACCAGCACTCGGCGGCCTTCGGCCAGCAGCGCGTCGAGCCGGGGCGCGACCTGTGCCAGCTTGGGGTCGGGCTGCTCCCGCGCCGCCAGCACGGCGGCATGGATGTCGTGCAGGAAGTGCAGGTCGCCGGCGATGTCGGCCGCCCACCGTTGGACGTCGAACTCGTCGGCGGTGAAGCCCTCCAGCTTGCGCTGCAGGTTCCGGCTGCGGATGGCCTGAGTCAGCCAGGCATCCTGCTCCTCGCCCGAGGCGTCCAGCGTGTCGCCATCCTCCAGGACATCGCCGTCGCCGTCGGTGAGAGCAGGCCCGGAGACCTTCGCGAACAGCGGCGTCTGGACCCACGCTTGATGCTCGTCGATGATCGGGCGGGCCTGTTCGCCCAGGACGATCCGGAGGCGCGCCACCAGTCCGAGGCCAAGGCTCTGGATGATGCCCTGGAAGGCGACCGGGCTGCTCTCCAACTGCTTGAGGGTGTTGGCGTACACCAGGCCGGCCAGGTGGATCTCGTCCTGATAGAGCTTGGTGGTCGGGTCGATGGTGTGGCGGTACTGCTCGGTCAGGAACGCCGACAGCTTGATCCCCTTCGGCGGGTGCTGCAGCAGCTTGAGGATCTTCTTCTGGTCGGTTTCGCCCTTGACCTGGCGCCACAGATCGACGCCGGGCCTGAACAAGCGGTCGGCCAGCGCGATCAGCGCCCGGTAATCCTGACTGGGCTCGCCGATGTGCACGTCGACGCACTCCGGGTCGCGGCGGAGCGGGAAATGGATCTCCCTGCCGGCGCTGGTGCTCAGGCTCTTGCAGGTGGCCCGGCTGCGCTGGATGAGGGCCTGCTCGAAAACCTGCTGCATCAGGTCGCCGACAGGCTCGTCGAAGGCCAACCTCAACTGCGCGTCCGTCGGCGGCCCGTGGTGGTCGGCATTGACGGCGGTCTGGCGGATCTGCTCGATGGGATAGCCGGCCAGTCGTCCGGCGTCGTGGGTGATCAACGCCAGTTGGTTGCTGACGTCCTCGTAGCGGGTGTTGATGGGCGTCGCCGTGAGCAGCACGACCTTCTTGCGGTCGTTGCCGTGGGGCGTCATGACGTCGAACAGATTGCGGTAGCGGTTGGCCGAACGCATGCGGAAGTTGTGCGATTCGTCGATCACGACCAGCTCGGCCCGTTCCGCATAGGCTTTCAACATCCGCAGGTTGCGCTGCTGCCGGTCGCTCAGGCCTTCCTCGCCGTTGTCCAGGCCGTCTGGGTCGAAGCCGAATTCGGTCATCGCGCGCGAGGAGATGCTGCCGTACGGCTCGCGGTACTCGGCCAAGTACTGCTCGACGTAGCCGTCCCAGCTATTGCTGAGGATGTTCTTGGGCGCGACCAGCAGGACCCGCTTCCCTTCGCGGCAGTACTGCTGCATCAAGGCCAGGGCGATGTAGCTCTTGCCCAGGCCGACCCCGTCGCAGATCATCACTCCGTATTCGCGGTCGAGGATTTTCAGCGCCTGCCAGAAGCCGTGTCGCTGGTGCTCGTCGAGGTCCGACAGAATCGGCGGTCGGGCGTCCGGCGTCTCGCCTTGCCGGTCCTCGCCCCAAAGGTAGAGCGCCTTGAGGTAGATCCAGTACGGGTCGTAGAGGTCGATCTGCCGGTGAATCTCGTCCAGCACGTTGGCCGTGACCACGTCGTCCGCCGCCTCGGCCCACCGCTCCTCGTACCAGGCGCGCAGTTGTTCGGTCTGCTCCAAGGTCAGGATGGCGTTCAACTCGATGTTGCGTAGCAGCCCCGGGCGGGTGAAGTTGCCGCTGCCCAGGACAGCCAACTGCCCGGGGAACACCGGGCTCTGGATCAGGTATGCCTTGGCGTGGAACTTCTGGGCGGTGTAGCAGCGCGCCTCGATCCGGCCCTCGGCGAACAGGGGCTCCAGCTTCCCGAGGTCGGCCAGCAACGGCGTGGCTTCCCGTTGGACCACCAAGTCGGCGTCGGAGACCCGGCGCAGCCGGTGGAGGAGTTGGTCCCGCTGGCGTGGGTTGGCGTCGTCACCAAACAGCAGGCGGACGCGGTCGTACTGCGCCAGCGTGTCCGCCAGCAGCAGCAGCGCGTCGAGCGAAAAGAACGCGGTGGCGACCCAGAGCTCTCGACCGCCCGCGCCCATGTTCGCCAAGGCGGCGAGCAGCGTGTTGTCGTCGCGGTTGTCGACGATCGTGGATATCGCTGCGGCCATCGGTCTCACCAACCCCATGGGACGAATTGCCGGCCGGCGGACGGCCGGCAGCGTTGGTCCCGGCAGGGCTGTTTTCCTGCCCGTCCGGCCAACTCCTGCCTTACCGCCGGTTCCGGAATCCCGCCCGCGACGTACGGCACGTTGTCCTGCTGTACAGCGTGGCGACTATCCGCTCGTCATCCTCCTCATCCCTGATCCGCCGTTGGCTGTCGGCCCGCCAGCAACCGCCGTCTTGCCTTGCCGGCAATTCTGTTGTAGTATACCCGTCAGGGTATGACGGGAGCAGGACGATGGCACGGATGGCAGAGGTTCCGACGACGCTTGAGGAAGTCGATGCGGCGACGTTGAAGGAGTGGCTGGACGCCGGCGAGGCGTTGCTGGTCGACGTGCGCGAGCCGGCGGAGTATGTCGCGGCGCACATCCCGGCGGCGCGGCTGGTGCCGGCCTCCAAGTTCGATCCGGAGGTCCTGGCGGCGCAGTCGCCGGGGCGGCTGGTGCTCCACTGCGCCTCGGGCCAGCGCGCCTGGGGAGCGTGTCAGAAGCTGCTGGCCTGCGGCTGCGGCAACGTGTTCCTCTTCCGCGGCGGCGTCGCCGGCTGGCGCGAGGCCGGGTTCGAGGTCGCCGGGAGCGGCAAGGAGCCGCTCAGCGTGCTGCGGCAGGTGCAGGTCACCGTGGGCACGATGATCGTCATCGGCACCGTGCTCGGCCACACCGTCGCCGCCGGCTGGCTGATCCTGCCGACCTTCTGCGGGCTGGGCCTGCTCATGGCCGGGCTGACCGGTCACTGCCCCCTGGCCACGGCCATCGCCCGGATGCCGCACAATCAGCGCGGGGCCGAGACGGCGTCCTGCTGCACGAAGTAGACGTCCGGTTGTCACGACCAACGGCACGGGACGGATCGGTCTGATCGGACCGATCCGTCCTGTGGGCGCGTCGGTTGGGCTGCCGACTACCGTCCCAGGTACGCCCGGTAGAGCGCGCTGTAGTAGCCCAGCACCCGGTCGGGGTCGGGGCTGTCCTGGATCTCGGCCGACAGGTAGCCGTCGTAGCCCCACTCCCGCATGATCCCGAGGAACTCGCGGTAGGGGTAATCGGTGGCGCTCAGCTCGTGCAGGTGGACATGCTTGGTCCACAGCAGCACTTCGCTCAGCGTCTCGCTGACCGAGCCGCCGACCACGTCCCGCGGGTCGCAGTTGTAGACGATCCCGACCAGCTCGTGGTCGGCGTGCTCGACCGCGCGGAGGGCGTAACGCCACCAGTTGAACTGGCCGTGCATCTCGAGGTTGACCTCGATCCCGCTCCCCTCGGCGTGCTCGCCGAGCTCGCGCAGGCAGTCGCCGACGTACTTGAGCACGTCGGACCGATTGACCGAGGCGTCCTTCGGCATGTCGTTGCCGAACACCCGCACCCGGTGCGCGTCGAGTTCGGCGGCCAGGTCGAGGTAGCCCTTGACCTCCGCGACGCTCTTGGCGCGCTCCTTCTTGTCCGGGTACTCGAACCGGTTGCTGGTGGTCAAGCCGGAGATCTCGACCAGCGCGTCGTCGAACTGGTCCCGGACGGCCTGCCGCTCGGCGGCCGACAGGCTGACGTCGACCCCGTGCTTGTGGCCGAGCTGCATGCGCAGCTCGATCCCCGCGAAACCGTGTTTCCGTGCCGATTGCAGCAGCGTCGGCAGGTCCATGTCCTTGCCGATGTTGAACGACAGCAGCGACAGCTTCATCGAGCGATCCTTCCTGAGTCCGACTACCCGCCGGTTCGCCGGCGCCGGTCCGACTCCTCGCGGGCCGGGCAGGCAGGAGCGGGCGGCGCCGCCGCCGAAACCGGGCACCAAGGAGCCGCCCCGTGCCGGATCGACATCCCAATATCCTGTTCATCATGAGCGACGACCACGCCGCGCACGCCATCTCGGCCTATGGCAGTCGAATCAACCAGACCCCGCACATCGACCGCCTGGCCGAAGGCGGGCTGCGGCTCGACAACTGCTTCTGCACCAACAGCATCTGCGCCCCGAGCCGGTCGGTGATCCTCACCGGGCTGTACAGCCACATGCCGGGCAACGGGGTGCTGACCTTGCTGGAGAAATTCGACGGGACGAACCGCACCGTCCAGCAGATGCTCCGCGAGTCGGGCTACCAGACCGGCCTCTTCGGCAAGTGGCACCTGGGCCACGGCGGGGTGTACGACCCGACCGGGTTCGACTGCTGGCACGTGCTGCCCGGCCAGGGCGAGTACCACGACCCGCGGATGTTCGACAACGGTCGCGAGGTGCGCCACCCCGGGTACGCCACCGACCTGATCACCGACCTCACCATCGACTGGCTGCAACAGCGCGATCGCGACCGGCCGTTCCTCTGCTTCTGCCACCACAAGGCGCCCCACCGGCCGTGGGAGCCGGACGACCGGCACGCGACGATGTACGAGGATCTGGACATCCCGGAGCCGGAGACCTTCGACGACGACTACACCGATCGCGCGGCGGCGGCGGCCGCGGCGAAGATGCGCATGGAGCACCTCGACGACCGCGACACCAAGTGCCCGCGGCCCGACGACCTGACCGGTTCGGAGCTGCGGAGCTGGCTCTACCAGCGCTATCTCAAGGACTACCTGCGCTGTGTGGCGTCCATCGACGACAACGTCGGCCGGCTGCTGGACACCCTCGACGCCGACGGTCTGACCGACGACACCATCGTCATCTACACCTCGGACCAGGGCTTCTTCCTGGGCGATCACGGCTGGTACGACAAACGGTTCATGTACGAGGAATCGCTGCGGATGCCGTTCCTGGTCCGCTACCCGCGCGAGATCCCGGCCGGCTCGGTCAGCGACGCCATGGCGCTCAACGTCGATTTCGCGCAGACCTTTCTCGACTACGCGGGGGTGCCCGACCCCGGCGACATGCAGGGCGCCAGCCTGCGTTCAGTGTTCGCCGGGAACACCCCCGACGACTGGCGGCGGTCGATGTACTACCGCTACTTCATGCACTGCGACGGCTCGCACAACGTCTACGCGCACTACGGGCTGCGGACGCACCGGCACAAGCTGATCTACTACTACGAGGACCAGCCCGAGCCGCCGGAGTGGGAGCTGTTCGACCTGGAGCGCGACCCGTGCGAGTTGCACAGCGTCTACCACGACCCGGCCTACGCCGCGGTCCGCGACGAGCTGCGCGCCGAGCTGAAACGCTTGCGCCGTGACCTGGGCGACGAGACGAAGCCCTGGCCGGAATAGGGCACGGAGGAGTTGACATGGGGCGTTGGGTGGTGTCGGTCGTGATGGCCGCGTCGGTCCTGGTGACCTCGGCGCACGCCGCGATGGTGCCGATTGAGGTCAAGAACCCGCGCGGCGTGGCCGGGTCGGGCTGGCCGCTGACCTGTGGCGTGCCCTTCCCCGCCGGGGCGCTGAAGTCGCCGGACTCCGCGCGGCTGCTGTCGGCCGGGCGCGAGGTGCCGGCGCAGGTCACTCTGACCGGGCGGTATCCCGACAGGTCGGTGCGCTGGCTGTTGCTGGACTGGCAAGCCGACGTGCCGGCCGGCGGCGGGACCTGGCAGCTTGAGTACGGCGAGGGCGTGAGGCGCGCCGCGGTACCCAAGCCGCTGCAGGTCGACGACGGGGCCGAGGCGGTGAAAGTGGACACCGGCGCGGCGCGGCTGACCGTCAGCAAGCGGCGCGGCAACGGCCTGGACGCGGTCCGGGTCGGCGGCCAGGAGTTGCTCCAGGGCGCCGACGGCGGGCCGTACTTCGTCGACGATGGAGGCGCCGTCTATCGGGGAGCGGCTGATACCAAGCCAGAGGTGACGGTCGAGCTGGCCGGGCCGCTGCGGACCGTGGTCACCGCGCGCGGGTGGTACGTCAACCCGGCGGGCGAGCGCAAGTGCCGGTTCATCACCCGTGTCCACGCCTACGCCGGCAAGCCCTGGGTGCGAGTCTTCACCACCTGGCTGATGACCGAGGACTCGCGCGCGCTGCGGTTCGCCGACATCGGCTTCCGGGTCCCGCTGCGGGTGGACCGGGCCACCTACGGCGTGGCGGACGGCAGCCGCCCGGCGGGAGCGTCGTCGTACCTGCTCCAGCTCGACAGCGACCAGTACCGGCTGGCGGACGGGCAGGCGACCGGGCGTGGCCAACGGGCGCCGGGCTGGTTCGCGGTGAGCGGCCCGAGCGGCGGCTGCGCGGTGGCGGTGCGCGACTTCTGGCAGCTCTTCCCCAAGGAGCTGGAGGCCACGCCGAGCGGGGCGGTGTTCCACATGTGGCCGGCGCACGGGGTGGCCGACCCGAACCGCAAGGTCGAGGACGCCATGCTCCAGTACCTGTGGTTCGCCCACGAGGGCAAGGTGCTCGACCTCCAGGTGCCCGAGAGCTACTACCAGCACGCCGAACAGTACAGCGCGTACGACTACCGCTACGTCCGCTCGGCCGAGCACGCCAACGGTATGGGGCTGGCCAAGACCCACGAGCTGATGCTCTCCTTCGCCGCTGCGGGCGCCGACCCGGCCGGCGCCGCGCTGAACGCCGACTTTCAGGACTCCCCAACCGCCCTCCCCGCGCCGCAGTGGCTGTGCGATTCGGGCGTGTTCGGCAAGTTGCAGCCGGTGGATGCCAAGCAGTTCGCGGTGGACGAGGCACTGATGTCCGACACCTTCGACGCCGAGCGGCGGATGCAGGACGCCACCCGCGACTACGGCATGTGGAACTTCGGCGACGGGCACACCTCGTGGGACCCTGTTCGGCGCCGGTGGAACGACGTCTACCGGACCTGGCGGAACACCCATCACGGCGCGCCGCGGGTGCCCTGGCTGCTGTACCTCCGGTCCGGCGACCCGAAGTACCTGGCCTACGGCATCCGCAACGCCCGGCACGTGGCCGACATCGACTTCTGCCACTACTCGACCCCCGAGTTCGAGGCGCTGGAGTATCCGAAGGGCAAGCTGAAGGGCGCCCTGAACGACTACAAGGGCCTGGTCCACTGGCACTCGGGCAACCGCCTGACCGACTACAACTCGATGACCGACTTCCTGCTCTGGTACTGGCACCTGACCGGCGACCGGTGGGGATTGGAGGTGGCCCAGGACTGGGGCGAGGCGGTCAAGCAGCGGTACGGCAAGCCGTTCGGCCACCGTGAGGGCGCCGGCACCTGCGCCGCGTTGTTGGAGCTGTACCAGGAGACGCTGGACCAGCGCACCTTCGAGATCGCCGAAGACCTGGCCAAGTACCTGATCTCCACCCAGAAGCCGGACGGCTCGTTCCCGCAGTGGGAGAACTACGCGCCGTGGCTGGAGCGGTACTGCGCGCTGACCGGCAGCGCCGAGGGCAAGGCCGCCCTGGTCCGCTGGGCCGACGCCTACTACAACGGGTATGGCGACAGCATGTCGACCTACAACGTGGGCGGGGAGCTGAGCACGCTGGCCCACGCCTGGTACTACACCAAGGACGCCCGTTACCTGGCCCGCGGCCGGTGGCTGACCGACAAGCTGACCGCCTCGGTCTACCGGGCCGACGACCCGCTGCTGAAGGGCTTCATGCAAGCCGGGCAGACGTCCCTCGGCGGCTACGCCCTGCAGCGGCTGCCGGTGCTGTTGCGCGCCTTGGCCGACTACGGGCAGCCGCTGAAGCCCGACATGCTGATCGCCGCCCGGCCCGGCTTCGCGTTGCTGTTCGAGCGGACCCGGCCCGAGTTGGACGGCCAACCGACCAAGCTCGAGACCGTCGAAGCGTGGCTCTTGGAGACCAAGGACGCGGCCTTCCAGATCACCGTCCACACCACCCACTCCTACGAGCAGCGGCGGTACCTGGGCGAGCTGCTGGCGCCCGACGGCGGGTCGGTGCGGAAGCTCGACGAGCAGGTGCCGCGCGGCTCGAAGGACTTCGTGCTGGCGGTACCCGCCGACGGCCAGACGGGGATCTACAAGCTGCGCCTCGGCGGAGTCGGCAGCTACGGCGCGTTCAAGGATCCCGTGGAAGTCGAGCCGAAGCTGCCGGTGGCGTTCCCGCTGCCGGGTCGGCTGGTGACCCGCGACCCGGCGGGCTACCAGTTCTGGGTGCCGCGCGGCGTGACCCGACTGGCGCTCAGCCTGCGGGTGCTCGACCAGAGCGCGGTGGCCGGCCAGATCACTTCACCCGACGGCGACCGGTACCCGTTCGCGGTGGGCCCGAGCGACCAGGCCGCCACGGTGGTGGAGGTCAAGCCCGACGCGGACCAGACCAACGCGGCCTGGACGCTGCACCTGGGCGGCGCGGTGTGCCAGGCAGCCTTCGTCGCCGAAGGCGCGACGGTCCCCCAGCTCCTCTTTGCCGAGCCCTACCCGGCGGCGGTGTGCGAGGCGATGGCCGAGGGAATGTAAACGCGCCCGCCGAGGCGTCCGGACCGCCCCTAAGGCTTGGGGCGAACCGTGGCGCTGGGAAGGACTTGGCGGTTCCCGCGCGAACCGGGCGGCGGGCACGAGGAGGTGGTATGGTCGTCGACACGTTGGACAATGCCGAGCGCTACCTGTCGCTCAACCCGCGCTTCGCCAAGGCGTTCGAGTTCCTGAGCCGGCCCGATCTGGCGGCGCTGCCCGAGGGCCGGCACGAGGTCGACGGCGACGAGGTCTTCGCCATCGTCTCGATGGCTCCCGGCCGCGGTCACGGCGGCGCCACCCGCGAGGCGCACCGGGGCTACCTGGACATCCAGTGCTGTCTCCAGGGCACCGACCAGATCGGCTACAAGCCCACCGCCACCTGCCGGCAGGTGCTCAGCGACTACGACGCTGACAAGGACGTGGCCATCTACGGCGACGAGCCGGACACCTGGGTCCTGGTCCCGCCCGGCAGCTTCCTGATCGCCTGGCCCGAAGACACCCACGCCCCGCTCGGCGCCCAGGGCCCGCTGCACAAGGTGATCATGAAGGTCAGGGTGTAGGGCGCCAGGGAACGATTGGGTACGGCGAAGGAGGAAGATGTGAAGACGATCTCGGACATCAGCCTTCGCGCCGACGTGCGGCGGGCCATTGAAGAGGCGGCCCGGCACCTGCGCGACCACTGGCCGGTCACGGAGGTGGTCTTGTTCGGGTCGTTGGCGCGAGGCGATGCGCGGCCGGATTCCGACATCGATCTGCTGGCGGTGACCACCCGTCCGACCACCCTCAGCGAGCGCGGCCTGATGCTAGACTCGCTGGTGCCTATCGAGCTAGCGAGTGAGGTGGTGTTCGAGCTGCTCGTCCAAGAGCGCTAGGAGTGGCTGCACGGGGTCAGCCAGGCGCTGCCGATCCGCCACACCATCGACCGGGACGGGGTGCTCTTCCCGTAGGCTCCGCCGACTTCAGCGCTCCGCCCGCCAGTTCCCCACCGCTTCGCTGACCCGCAGGGCCCGGGTGTAGAGGCGGAGGTGCGTCAGCGCGCCGCGCAGGTTCGGCGCGATGGTCAGCACTTCCGCGCCGTTCACCTCGCGCAGCCAGGGGCTGAACCGGCCCCAGCCAAACTGCCGGTGCGGCCCGCCGTCGTTGAGTTGGCCGTCGATCACGAACAAGATCAGTTTCGGCCCGCCGTCCACGATAGCCACCACGTGGTGTTCCCGTCCCGCGGCCAGCAGGCCGGGGTCGCTGTCCCAGCGGTTGTGCGTGCGGCCGTCGTGCAGGTCCAGCACCACCGTCCCGGCCGGCCCGGTGGACAGCGCGAAGCCTTTTCCGGTCGAGTCGCGGCTGTCGACCAGCACCTGACCCGGCGCGAGGCCGTCCAGTCGCAGCGCGAGGTCGAGGGTGAACCCGCCCCACAGCGGCGGGTCGACGAACAGATTGGGCGACTGCCGGATCGACGACAGCAGCGGCAGTTCCGGAAACGGGTACTGCCCGCCGTGCCGGCAGGCTTCGGCGTCCAGGTCCAGGGCCAACCGGTCGGTCGCCACCTCGGCCAGCTCATGCTGCCGCCAGACGCCCTCCAGCAGCGTGGGATCGATCTCGTGTACCCGGCCGACGTTCTTCTGCGTCTCGGTGAAGTAGTACCGTCCCTCGGCCTCGACGAAGTCGGGGTAGCTCATCCGGATCCGGGGGTCGTCGTCGTAAAGCAGAATCTCCGGCTGCGACCAGTGGAGTTGGCCGTCACGCTCGATGCCGCCGCAGACCCAGGCCGGGTTGCGGTCGTCGTACCAGGTCCCGCCGTGGTTGTGGAACCAGTACAGGAACTTGCCGTTGGACGCCTTCTTGACGAAGTTGGCCGCGCGGGGGTTCTTGACCAGCCGCCCGCCCGGGGTGTAGGTCATGTACGCCGGTGGCGTCCAGGTGTGGCCGCCGTCGCGGCTGTAGGCGTGGCAGGGGTGGCCGTCGATGGTCCGGTAGGTACAATAGAGCGACCCGTCGGACAGGGCGACCAGGTTGTTCTCGGCCGAGACCGGCCCGCCCGGCGAGCGCAGCCCGACCTCGCCGTCGGGCAACGTCTCCCAAACGATCTTGTCCGGGTCGGGCTCCGTCGCCAGGTTGTCGGAGCGGAGGATGACGCCCTCGTTGCCGACGAAGAAGCCGTAGCCGAAGCCGTGGACCTTGCTCTGCGAGACATACGCGACACCGGCATCGAGGATCGGTTTGCCGACGCCCCAGAAGAACCGCACCTTTCCCCCGTAGACGTTGTCCCGGTCGCACCGGAACTCGCGCATCGGCACGCGGTAGCGTCGTGACGACCAGCTCCGTCCGCCGTCGTCGGAGTAGCGGAACATCAGCTCGCCCAGGCTGTCGACCCGCGAGATGCTCGTCCCGTCGACGCACTGGACCTCGCGCAGGTTGTCGGCGTTGTAGACGTAGAACGCGTAGACCCGGCCCGAGGGCACCAGCAAGGGCATGACCCAGGAGGCTTCCGGCCCGTCGGCGGGCTCGATGTCGATGGGCTCCGACCAGGTCCGGCCGGAATCGGCGCTGCGGGTCGAGACCACGTGCTGGCCGCCCTGGCCCTCGTGTCCTCGGCCGGTGGTCAGCACGCACAGCCAGGCGCCGTCGGGCAGGACCACCACGTAGGGCTGGTCGATGTAGTTCTCGGCCGGGATCGGCCACCCGGCGTCGAGGCGGCGAGGATCGGTCATTCGGGTCTCCTGCGGGCGCTCAGCCCAGGACGATCTCGACGTTGGCCCGCGGCACGGTCACCTCGCTCCCGTCGTCGAGGCGGGCGGTGAGCACCCGGACCTTGGCGCCGGTGGCGATCTGCCGCGGCTCGGACGGCAGCTCGGTGACCGTGGCCAGCGCGCCGAAGTGTGGCTCGCGAATCAACCGGATGCGGCTGCCCTCGGCCAGGATCTGGGACTCGGCGGTCGGCTCGTGGACTTCGTCCGGCGGGATGGACAGGTCGGGCACCAGGATTTCGGGTCGGATCACGCCGGCCCGGACCTGGGTCGCGCCGGAGATGGAGGCGCGCCGGCCGTCGAGGGCGCTCAGCAGCGACCAGGTCCGCTCGGCCATGGCCACCGGCCCGAACCCCTCGGTGATGATCAACGTGGCGGGGATGTCCTCCTCGCCGGTGATGGCCACGCCGATGTCGTGTCCGACGATGGCGGCCAGGTCGCCGTCGAGCACCGCCCCGGCGACCAGTCCGGCGGCGCCGGACTCGGCCACGCGGCGGTACAGCTCGACCTCGGCCCGGCCCGGAACGGCCACCACGCAGCCGGTGAGATCGGCCGGCAACTCTCCGGGATCGGCCACGGCCCGGAGCGTGCCGACCCGCTCGCCGCCGACGCCGAAGATGCCCTGCACCAGCGCCCCGCGGGTCTCGATCACCGCGCCTTCGGCGGGCAGCAGCTCGACCACCGTCCCCTCGACATAAGCGGTCAGCTCGACCGGTCGGGGCGGGCGGCGAATGGACAGGTTCCCGGTCCGCTCGGTGACGGTCTCGATGGTCCCGGCCACCGGCGCCAGGAGCTGGGACTTGAAGAACCGGCCCAGCAGGCCCGGCGTCTCGGCGATCAGCTCGCCTTCCTCGACGGCGTCGCCGACCTGTCTGCGGAGCAGTTCGGGCAACTCGGCCCCGGTGATGCCGAGCCGGTCGGCGGCGCGGACCAGGATCACCTCGCCCGGCAGCTCGGTCCGCGCCACCGCCGTATCGGGCTCGACCGACTGCCCGACGGCGACCAGCACCTCGCCTTTCAGCGGCAGCCGGCGGGTCTTGCGAATGCTCACCCGCGCGTCGACGGTCAAGCCAGGCGTATAGGCGGTTCCCACGGCGTCTCGCTCCGCGCAGATCATGGCGCCGCCGCCCGCCCGGCGTCAAGCCCCACCGCACCCGAGGAGGTGCGCACAGCCGGTTGGCCGCATCGCCGTGCGGCTCGACGGCCGCGCTGGTGCTGTGCGGCCTGTTCCCGTCGCCGCCCTGCCGCGCGGAGCGGGGCGAGTTGGCGCCGTTGGGCGACGTGGCGGCGTACTTCAAGGTCTACCGGGACGAGGATCTGGAAGAACCGGT
>JAANMV010000650.1_pt1 | contig 42647 bp, 29 predicted proteins | sample 7279661 | NCBI WGS metagenome assembly JAANMV01 (sample SAMN14094540, study PRJNA606508) | bioreactor metagenome | isolation source: A lab-scale SPAN reactor treating ammonium-rich wastewater day 121 | place: Ireland: Galway | collected 2017-05-16
AGCCGGTGCAGGCCGCCCGACATCAAATCGTTCATCAGGTCGTAGCGGTCGGCCACGGTCGCGAAGACCTGGTTGACGAGCCGGACGTTCGCACCGCGGCCTGCTTCGCGCTGGGCCAGTGCTTTCACTACCATCCCCAGTCCTTCAATGAGGATGCCTACAAGGCACTGCTCAAAATGCTGCGCTACGAAATCGCGCTGGACAGCATCCAGAACCCGGACCGTCTCGAGGACGCAGTCAGCCGGGTAGCCGCGACACGCAACGAGGCGGGCATGGCGCTTGGTCGCGCTCCGCTCAATGACGCGCAGCGCCTGGAGGTTGCCAAGGCCCAGGCCGTGTTCCCGCACGAGCCGGCACCCGATCGTCGCACGGCCAAGTAGCACGCTTTGAAGACATTCAAACCGCCCGGCCAGTGCCGGGCGGTTTGCTTTTCACAGACCATGATAACATTCAAAACATAAAAACAGTAAAAGATGTCGGGCCGGCTATCATTCCCTTCATGGTAACGAAGGAACTACCCCTTGAGGTGCTGGACAACCTTCCCACACGGAGGGTCAAGCCCATCGTCGAGCAAGTGGGGCCCAGAATCGCCACGGTCCAGGCGCGGGCTGCCGCTGCGTTCTCGCTGGGCGATCTGAAGGTGTTCGGCGTGCTGGTTTCGGCGTTGGGCGTCGCCGTGGGCCTGGCGGTCATGGCCCTGGCCTTTGGTCTGGGGGCCAGTATGGAGGTTCCGCCGCAGGAGGCGCCGCCAGCCGGAGATCGCCCCCTGGGTCCCGGCTTGGGCAGGCTCGCCCCGGCCCCAAGAGAGAACCCCTACGACGCGCGCAACCAGCTTGCTTGCGATCGCGGAGATGAACTGCTCAAGGCCGTGGACGCTTACGCCAGCCGGAGTCCTTCAGTCCCCCTGCTGATCCAGACACACTGCGCGCCGCGGCAGTGGCAGGAGACTGTGCCGCCCCCACGGCCCAGGCCAAGCCAGGAAGTGCATGAGCCGGTGGAGCCTCCTCCGTCGCCCAAGCCAGAGCCGCCCCCCGTGGCCGTGCAGCAAGAACCGCCGCCCCCGCCCATGCCAGGCTCCGTCGCCGCGGCGCGGCCGCCTGTGGCCCAAGCCGTGCCGGTCAACGAAGACCTGGCCCAGGTGCTGGACGGCACACTGGCGCCGCGGGCGCGATTTGCGGCATGGGCGAGGCTTTCACCGAGACTGAACTCTTCGGGAGCGGATCTGGTCTTGCTGGCGCAGATGCTCGGCGAGGGCGGCAACCTCCATCTGGAGTGGAGTATCGTGGCCCGCCTGCGGGATTTGACGGGTCAAGACTTCGGGCGTGATCGTGCGGCCTGGTCGGAGTGGCTGAAGGATCCAAAGCCCGTGGCGGCGCGTTGAAACGGCCGTCAGGCCTCGCTGCGTTCGATGCGGCGGCTCTCCTGCTTGTCTGCCGGCGGCAGTTCCACCACGAATCGGGCGCCTCCCAGTCGTTCGCTGCGCTCCACCCGTACCTGCCCGCCGTGGTTGGTCACAACGGTGTGCACGATGGCAAGGCCCAGGCCGGTGCCCTTGCCGGGCTCCTTGGTCGTGAAAAACGGATCGAAGATCCGGTCCTTGATCTCGTCGGGGACGCCGCTGCCGCTGTCCTCGACGGCGTAATCCACGCCGTTGCGCGCGTTGGCTGTTACGCTGACGCGCACCGTGCCGCCCTCGGGCGCGGCATCGGCCGCGTTGATGACGAGGTTCATGAGCACCTGGCCCAGTTCCTCTTCGTTGCCGTAAACCAGGGGTACGTCGGCGGCGATATCTTCCTCAATCTGGATCTTGCGTTTTTCCAGCCGGTGCTTGACCAGAGGCAGGGAGCGGCGCAGGGGCCGCGATGCCTCGAAACGCTCCAGTTTCATGTCGCGGCGGCGCGAGAAGTCCAGGATCTGTTTCATCAGCTCTTCGATGCGGCCCAGGCCTTCCTCGATCAGGCCGATGTAATCCCGCGCCCGTTCATCCAGGCCCTCCCGCATTTTCAGGCGACGCGCCGCGTTGAGCATTCCGGACAGGGGATTGTTCACCTCGTGCGCAAGGCCGGCTGCCAGGGTGCCCGTGGCAGCCAGGCGCTGGGCGATCACCAGCGACTGCTGTTGTTTCTGAATCGTGCGCGTGGCGTCTTTGACTTTGCCTTCGAGGTCCTGCTGATAGGCCTTGAGCTCAGCGAACATGCCATTGAAGGCGGACACGAGCGTGGCGACTTCGTCTCCTCCCTTGAGCCCCTTCACCTGAAGGCCCGCCGTGCCCTTCACAATCATCTGGGAGTCCGCCAGAACGTTGTCCAGGGGTGCAAGTACAAAGCGCCGCAGCGCAAACGTCAGCAGTACGAATACACCCGTCATGGCTACGCCCAAGGTCACGAATGCCACGAAGGCCAGGGGGGCCAGATTGGGCGGCTCGGCCTCCGGAAGCACAGGCGCCGGTGCCTGTGCGATGTTCAGTCGCAGGCGCAGAACACGTGTGCAGCGGCCCTCGGCGTCGGTCTGGCGCGGGTAGGGCAGGAAGAGTACGTCGTCATGGAACTCTCGCCGCCTCGTCTCAAACACGCGCTGGATGGCGGCGCGCTCGTCTGTGCTGGGCTGAGCGTTGCTGCCCTCGGGTTTCTGGTGCTGGACTTCAAGTTGGTCCTTCTCTTGCGTGATGATGGCCGTTTCACGGATGCCGTTGCCGGGGTCTCTCAGTTTGAAGGCAATCTCCGGCTCGGGGTAAGCCATGAGTTCTTCGACCCAGGCCAGCACAAGGCTTTCCACGGCGCGCTTGGCCGCCCGCTGCTGTTCTTCGCGGTACTCACGAAGGTTCTTTTCCGTGGCTTCGCGCTGTTTCTCGCTCGCGGCTTTAAGGTCGTCGCGCGCGCGCAGCCCCAGCACGAACAGGGCCGAGGCCAGCAGCAGCGAGGCGGCAACCACGCCAATGGCGATCTTGGTGCGCAGCGACATAGGCCTGCACTTGTATCTGTCCGACGGGGGTTTGCCCACAGTTTAGCAGGCCGCCACGCTGCATGAGCCAGGGCGCGCTTCAGGGAGCTTCCAGTGTCCAGCCGCCCTCGGTCTTGACTACGCGCCGCCTCACGCAGAAGAAGCGCTGGCCGGGGCTCTCGCTGAGGCAGAGGCGCAGCCAGCGGCCCTCGAGCGCGTTCAGATCGGCCTCGTTGATTGTGAAGCGGGCGATGCGTGCGGCGCCCGCCTCCACTTCGTGGCGAGAGCGACGCGAGAAACTCGAGCCTTCGTCCAGGACGTCGAGAATCAGCGAGCGGCTCTGCCCGCTGTCGTTGACGATGCTGGCGCTCAGATCCGCATGATCGTGACTTGGACCCGCTGGGGTCAGTGTGACTTCGTTCAGCTTTATATCCGCCTTCACGGAAAGGGGGCAGTCGTGTCGGCACGCCACTCGCGTTCCCTCGCGACGCAGAGTCACCCTCAGGGGAAGAAGCGCCCGGTCCAGCGGCATGTCGTTCATGGGCCGCAGCTTGAACGAGAACCTCAGGATTTCCCCGGCTCCCACTTCGGCGCTTCCCAATGAAAACACGTCCGCATTCATCGGGCAGAGCGAACCCTCTCTGTTGCGCAGGCGGGCCTGCGCTGCATTCAGCCCATAGGGAAGATTGAGTAAGGCGTCCACGCTGACGTGCAGGCGTCCCGGGTAGAAGTTGCGCAGTTGCAGGGTGACTTCCTGCTCCACGCTTTCCGCCCTGAGGGATTGGCCCTCGTGTACGATGGACGCCAGGGTCTGCAGCAAAAGAGGGTCAATGCCGGCCACCAGCCGCATGTTCGCTGCCGCCTCGATGGCCAGGTTGCCGTCGGCATCCAGCGTCGCCGGCAGCGCATTGCCCGCAAGGTCAGGCAGGGTTACGCGGGCACCAAGGGCCAGGTTGCCGCGTTGCGTACCGCCCATCAGCGCCGCCAGCAGGCTGCCGTCCTCAGCCTCAAACAGGAAGTGCTCGGCTGGCCACTGCGGAAGGGAAAGGAGAGAGCGCCGCGCGCCCTGGAACAGGCGTGCCGCATGTATCCAGGCCGCAAGGGAGGGCAGGGGGTCGCCGTTGATGTCAACCAGCCCCGCGCCGTCGCCCGCGAGATCGACCGGGCTATGAATCAGCACCTGTCCAAAGCCCAGCCAGGCCAGGCGGGCGCGTTTTTCTGCAAGGTCCGCGGCTACCTCCAGGGGCGTTCCTTCACGTGGTACGAGCGTTACGAATTGAAGCGAAGCCAGCTTGCCCAAGGCATATGCGCCACCTGCCAGAAGTTGTTGTGCATTGGCGCGTACAGCTTCAGGCCCGCCACCCAGGGCTTCCTCCATCCAAGAGAGGCGCGCGGCCAGGGGCTCGAGACGCGCCTGCATCTCGGCGGGGCTCAGGTCCGCGTTCACGACGAAGTTGAACGCCTCTCCGCGCCGGAGAAGCAGAACTCCCGGTTTGAGCGCCTTAAGGCCGGCCACTTCGTCGGCTGTCAGTGCCTTGCCCGCCTGCTCAACGGCGTCCTCCCAGCGGCCCTGAAATGAAGCCAGGGCAGGTCGCAGGTCGCGACCGACCTCCAGGGGCAGTACCAGCGTGGTGCGGGGAATGCCGGCGCCTGCAGCGCGGCTTCGGGCCAGATCAAAACCCGCTGCGGCATTGGCCGCGGCGTCGTGCCAGCGTGCGCCGAGCATGGGGCCAAGTTGCCAGGTTCTGGCTTTGTCGCGCCAGCGTTCGAGAGTGGCTGGAATCTGCTCGTTCCAGGCCGCGCCGGAGAGGGCAAAGGCCTCGCGCTTGGGCAGGGACCAGGCCAGCAGCGTCGAGGAATGGCCAAGACCCTCCATGAAGCGTGCTTTGGCAGGGTCAGGTTCCGGGCCGACCTCCAGTGCGACCCAAGAGCCTGAAGCCAGCCTCAACATGCGCCAGGCATCGGGTGAGGGAAGATGGCTCAGGCTCAGGCCGCTGCCGACAGGGGCCTCGCGCCGGCCATCCTGCACCAGAAATCGCGCGCCATGCTCCAGGCGAGCGCGGCCGGAGGAGTCGAACAACCTCAGACTCACCTGAACCACACCGTCGCGCGCGAACCGGACTTCGGGCGGCAGGTCCATGACGCCTCCCTTGTTGCAGGTTCCCTGGCCCGTTACTGGTGGGGCAAACTCGCCGCCGCGCAGACTGTCGGTGAATGAAAGCTCAAAGCGGAAGGTCTGGCCCGCGGGCAATCCGCGGACCTGCCAGCGCCAGTGATCGCGCCGCGTGATGACCTCGGTGCCCGAGCCTGAGTTTTCACTTTGGGCACAGAGCACAATGACCTGCGGCGATTCCTTCAGTCTCACGTCGTCCAGCCAGACTCGGGCCCTGTGCGATGGCTCAGCCCCCTCAACACGGAGGCAGACTCTGACCTGTGCGGCCCCGCCCAGGGCGCGAATGTCCGGCAATCGAAGCCGGTCCAGTCTCCAGCCCCGCGTGTCGGAGCGGGCGGGCGTGTACAGCGTGCTGGACGTGCCGGCGAGATTCAGGGGCTTGCCTTCGCGGTCCACGAGCTGAAGCTCGAAGCGAGCCGTCATTCCCTCCATGGACTCGCATCGCAGCGCCGCCTCGAACTCATAGTCGCGGTCCGGCATCAGGGGCATGGCGCGGGTACAGGCCAGGGCGACATTGAACCCGCGCGGCTCCACTCGCAGGCTGCGCATGCCGCGAAACACGATCTGGTCGTCCAGTGCGAGCCTTGAGTATGGAAGCATGAGGCGCTCACGGTCCAGCAGGCGCCCCCAGCCGGTGACGCCGCCTTCCGTCGCCGTGCCGGCTTCAAAGCCGTCGTCGATCCCTTCGGAGATGCGTATCAGGGTAAGATCATCAAAGTAAACGGCTCCCTCGCCGAGCACGCTGGAAAGCACCGGGCGCAAGGTGAAGCCGGCCACCCGCGCGGGCACCTGCTCGATGGTGGTGCGCACCGTCAACCAGCCGCCTTCACCCTCTTCGGTTGACGTATGGGCAGGTGAGCGCGCTGCCGCGCCGGACTGCCCGCTCAAAGACCGGGGAATTGACGCGTCAAGGGCATTCTCCGGCAGAAGGCGTCCCGCGGCATCGAGCGGGATGATCTCCAGCCAGGCACTCTGGTGACCCAGACTGTTGCGCCGGCCCGGGCCCGTGTTGACCGTCTTCACGCGATAGGAGAACTCGTAGCTGCGGCCCGGAGAGAGACCCAGGGGCACGCCGCTTCGGCCCTGGACCACCGTGAGTTCGACCGCGGCGCTGACAGACTCCTTGCGCCGTTGGGCGTCGTATGCAATGCCCGTGTTGGCGGGGTTGTAGCCCAGAGCGGCCTGGAAACCCTGTGCTGGGTCCGTTTCGCGCTGGCGAATCATGGCTGATAGCCAGCTCAGCTTTGCCTCGCGCGCAGCAGCACTGCGCCGCGCGGCGGCCAGTGCGGCAAGCAGCGAGGGCGAGCCCTCAAGCGTGCGGTCCCACCGCTGCTGCTTGAGCAACTCCTCGCGCAGCGCGACTGTGGGAGCCCCCGAGGACAAGCAGGAGGACACGGCTTTCAGATACTGTTGCACGGCCTCGCGGCCCTGCGCCATCGACTTCATGGCGCCTCTGACGATGTCCATGGCTTCGACGAGCGCGGCCGCCCGCGCAGGTTCGGCCAGGGCGGCTTCACGTTCGCGCGTTTCCAGCTCGGCTTTGAGTGCTTCGGTGCAGAACGCAATGATCGCCGTGTCGTCAAACGAAGGGCCCTCGGCCAGGGCTTGAGACCGCGCCGGTTCTGAGCTGACGAGGCGGTCCACCAGTTCGCGGGCGTGGCGGCGCGAAATCTCCCGCGCCATCCAGTCCACTTTGGGGGCGAAGGCCGGCGCTGTGGCTGCCACCAGTTCCAGTTCAAAGAGGGAACTGATGCCCAGTTCGCCAATCAGGGTGCGTTCGGGAGTCGTCCATGTGGTGGGGTCCTCAAGGTCCAGGGGCCAGCCCGGGCCGAGGGCCGCAATGGCGGCCCGTGCCTTCAGCTGGTTGGCCTCGTGATCCTGTTTCAGGCGCGAAATCAGCTCGACGGACGATGCAAAGCGGGCCCCCTGCTCGCTGATGGAGGCGAACTCCCGCCCCGCGAGCAGCAGCAACGCGCGGCCCGCCCCATTCCAGCTACCGTTGGCTGCGCGGTCCAGCCTGCCCAGTGCGGCACGGGCCACGAGGTGCAGGATGTCCTGATGCAGGTGATTTGCGAGGCGGCGTTGGCCGGTTCTGGCATCGTCCAGCAACGCCAGAGCAGGCCGGCCGATTTCGTAGAGGGTCTGGTCGGGCCACGACCACTTGCGGGACAGCTTCTCCGCGCGGGGGTAAGCCACGTCCAGGTCCTGAATTGCGGCCAGCGTCGCCCGCTGATAGTCCCAGCGAAAGCCCACGGCGTATTCGCCCGGCTCGTCCAGCACCTCCTGAACACCGACTTCGGCCAGCTTGCTGTCGGCGGCGAAGTAGATGACAGGGGGATTGCTTGAGCGGACTTCCACTTCGCTGGAGGCCAGGGGCAGCCAGACCCCACGCTGCACGGGGCCATCAAAGCGCTCCAGGTACTCAGGCGCCCGCTCAACGGCCGGCTCCCCGGTCGAAATGACGGTAGCCAGGGGCGTCGGCGGCGCCAGGGCCGTAAGGGTCAACAGCAGGGTCAGGACAATGAGCGGCTTCACGCGCTTTCCGGTTCATCGGTCGCGAGTAAGATGGCACAACGTCACGTATCCCATTCATCGGCAGGCGGGACCGAAAACATGAGCCAATTCCGCCCATGAGCGAAAGCGCGCGACACATCAGCGGCATCGTCGTTCGCGTGCATGGGCGCACGTGCTATGTCGATGCCGGCGGGCGCGAAATCGAGAGCTCCATCCGCGGACGGCTTAAACGGGGTCGCCGCGAATCCCGCAGCCCCGTGGCCGTTGGTGACCAGGTTACCCTGCTGCTGGAAGATGACGAGCGCGGCAGCATCGAGCAGGTGGCCGCGCGGCGCAGCGAACTGCTGCGCCACTCGCCCCACAACGAGCGCATCACTCACGTGATTGCGGCCAATGTCGACCAGATGTTCGCCGTGGTCTCCGCGGACAAGCTGGCGGAGAGGCTGCTCGCGCTGGACAAGCTGCTGGCGGCGGGCGTCATGCAGAGCCTGAAGCCCTGCATTGTCGTCAATAAGTGTGACCTCGCCTCGCGCGAGGCGATTGACACGCTCATGGCGCCCTACGACGCTATGGCCCTGGCGCGTTACGTGACCAGCGCCCGCACCGGCGAGGGTTTGGCGGAATTGCGGCGCGCATTGGCCGCCCGCGTTTCTGTGTTTGTGGGTCCCTCGGGTGTGGGCAAGTCAAGCCTGCTCAACGCCCTGGAGCCCGGCCTGGCGCTGCGTGTGGGTGAAGTGGACCGCCACGGCGAAGGCCGCCATACCACCACCCATGTCTCCCTGCTGAAGGTGGGGGAGGGCCGCGTAGTGGACACTCCTGGCCTGCGGGACTTTGGCCTGACCAACTTCAACCTCGAAGAGCTTTCCCTGTTCTATCCGGATTTTGCGGCATTTCGCGAACAGTGCAAGTTCGCCCTCTGCACCCATCGCCACGAGCCCAAATGTGCTGTGCGCGCGGCCGCAGAGTCGGGCCAAATCGATGCCGGTCGTTATGAGCGCTACCTGGCGATCCTGCGCGAGGCCTGGAACACCAGCCAGCGGCGGGAGTATTGACGTTGCGGGCCGTTGAAGCGGTCCGGCGGAGTAGCTGTCAGGTGCGCCCGCTTGAGGCCCTCGGGGCCCGGAGAGAAAACCAGCGATTGCGTGTGACAAGCCAGACGGCGACGACAAGAGCTGTGAGGCTGAGGCCCGTGAAGTAAAAGACACGATGGGCGCGCCACCAGAAGCCGCGGAGGCGGTCTTCGTGCAGCTCGCGATCCGGCGGCCACGGGCTTTGCCCCACACCTTCAGGCGCGGCTTTGTTGATGGCCTCGTGCGTCTGCTTACGCAGGTCAATTCGCCAGTGGAAATCCTCGGGCTGGTAATCGAAGCGGCGGCGATAGACCAGCAACACTAGTGGCGGCTCGGCGCTTTCAACGTGCAGGCCAAAGTTCGAGGCATCGCAATACCGGCCCGAGAGTTCGTCTTTGTCAATCAGCGTCTGCAGCGTCAACTTGCTATCCAGTGTCTTGGACTTCGCGTAGGCCGCGCGCACCTTGCCCGCAATCAATTCCAACGAGCGCTCCGCCTCCTCCCGCCCCGGCGAAGCCGCGTCCTGCGCCATCAACGGCGTTGCAAAAAGTGCGAAGAGCAGCAAGGCGCGAAAAATCACGGCTTTGTCCTCGGATGTGCCTGCGTGAAGCGAACAAGATAGAGCCCGCCGCTGACCAATGAGCCTGCGACGACCAGAAATGCCGCTGTGCTTCCGCCGTACCAGTAAGTTGCGCCAAAGTCCGTCAACACAGCGGTTGTTGCAAGCGCAGGCAAAAACGCTACAGCCGTCAACTTCCCCTGGTTCTCATCCATGAATCTGCCCGACAGTTCCATAACCGCAATGCCGAAAGGAAAGAGAAGCGAGATGAACCGCAATTCGTAGTCGTATTCGAGGCGAACGTATGTCGCGGAAATTGACCCTTCGATGAAGAGGAGCAATCCTATGAAAGCGAAGAATATGGAGACGAACCTTCGCGACTTGCCGTGCTGGCGCCGCCGCCTCTGGATTGCATCGCCCGTGAGGAGTGCCCAGATTGGCAGCAACAGCCCTATGGCGCTACCCCAACGCGGAAGGATCTCGAACAAGAATGGTTTGTGAGGCGAATGCGTTCGTTGGCTTGTGCGCCGAACAAGATCGAGGGACAACTCCATAGTCTGTTCCCAGAAATCGCCACGAAATGTTCCGATGCAGCGAATGCGAACGGGTTGATTCCGGCTGGCGGGATACAAGATTGAGTAGTTCTCGGCGCTGAAATGCTCGAAGTAGAGTGTGGGCTGAAGCTCAAGGGGAGTGTAGTGGCGTTCAATTCGACCACCGCTTTCATCGAAGCGCTTCTGCAATGCTGTGCCAAGCCGCAGAAGGGCGAAGTTGGCTTCCGAACGGCTGTCCTCGACATAGCCTTCGGCGCATAGCGGCGTTGCAAGCAAAACAGCGATCGTGAGCGCTAGTCGCGTCATGGCCGCCCCTCTCTTGTCGTGCTGTACCCCCGGGGCGCGAGAACGAACAACAACAGCGCGGCTGTGGTCGCAGCGTAAGAGGTCACTGCAATTGCGCTTGGAAGCCAGGGGTTGGCTGCGTCTCGGAAGCCGAATCCGACAAGGCTGAACCAGCAATTGACGCCCGTCGCTCCAAGTCCGGCGGCCAGCAACCCCATCGCGATGGATGCCGGCCAAGCCACTGCGCGGCGCTGCACACGCGCGGAAGTCCTTGTTCCGAAGCAAACAGAGACAAAGAGAAATGAAACTACGACAGGCCAGATCCATTCTCGGCTTCTTTGCACGTCAAGTTCAGTCTGTAACCTGGAATCGAAGTGCCTGCGTTCAGGCCAGATGGAGTTTCCGATGCCCGCGGGCGCCGGCGCTTCCATGTATGACACGGTGCGCGTGGTGAGATCGACTCGGGCGCAGTTATCAAGCTGATACTCAAAGTGCGCGCGGCAAACGATGAGCACAATGGGCGGATGCCGCGACTCAACGTGAATCCCGAAGTTGGAGGCGTCGTAGTAGCTTCCGTCGAATTCGGTTGGCGAGAAGCCGAGCTTGGCCAAGTCCCAAGTTGAGTCCATCACCGCGGCGGCATCATATCGAGCGACAAGCCGATCCTTGATTGCGCCCATAGCCGCGCGCGCTTCAGAACTACGCGCGGCTTCGGCGCCACTGAGGGAACTGGCACCCAAGAGCAGAAGGCAGAGCAAGCGCGTGCCGACTGCGAGATTGGAAGTTGATCCAGCAATTCCCTGATGGATGGCAACGTCCATGACCGCTCTGGAGCCGCTTGGTGTCATAAGTTGTGAATTATTCGTGACAATAACGTGACAATACGCCATGATCGTGGCGCTGTCAAATTTGGCGCGGTATCGGTTGGTGAGTCGACTCGTGGCTGGCGACGCCTGTCGCCAGCGCTGGGTACGGGCGGGTCGAGCCACGGGTGCTTTCGCCAAATGAACGAGGCGCAACTTTCGTTGCGCCCCTGTGAACTAGTCTCTTTGTTGCTCCTGCGAACCGCCGGCCGCAAGCCGCGAACTGCGACCCGCCGCCGCTACACGCCTTTGAATTGGGGCGTGCGCTTGCTGTTGAACGCGTTGAGGCCTTCCTTGGCGTCCTGCGAGTCGAACAGGGCCTTTTGCAGCTCGCGTTCGAGCGTCAGGCCGTACTCGAAGCTCATCTCGCTGCCGCTGACAACGCTGCGCTTGATGTTGCCCACCACCTTCGTGGCCTTGTTGGGCAGGGTGAACTGCTTGCAGTAGTCGATCATCTGTTCGCGGAAGCTCTTGGCGTCTCCGTCATAGATGTCGCTGACGATGCCCATGTCGTGCGCTTCCTCAAAGCTGAACAGGCGGCCCGAACACATCAGTTCAATGGCGCGGCTGTTGCCCACTATGCGGCACAGGCGCTGGGTTCCGCCCGTGCCGGGCAGCACGCCGAGGTTGACCTCGGGAAGGCCGCAGCGGCCGGAGTCGCGGCGCGCGATACGGATGTCCGCGGCCATGGCAATTTCAAGGCCGCCGCCCACGGTGTGGCCGTTGAGGCCGGCAACCACGAGCTTGGGCGACTGTTCCAGGCGGCTCAGGGTTTCGTTGGCGTGCAGGCAGAAGAAATACTTCCAGTGCGGGTTGCTTTCCTCGAGCATCTTGATGTTTGCGCCGGCGCAGAAGAACTTCTCGCCTTCGCCGGTAATCAGGATGACCGAGATTTCGTCGTCGAAGCGCGCTTCAAGGATGGCGGCGTCCATCTGCCGGAACATCTGGTGGGTGTAGGTGTTGGCCGGCGGATCGGAGAGCTCGATCATGAACACGCCCGGAGCGGGGCGGCTGGTTTTTACGACGGTCATCTTCTCGCGTTCTTTGTCAACGCCGGGCTGCCTGATTGCCATGTCTAGTCCTTTTGTTTTTGAACGGTCATTCAAAATAGCGAGGCCGCGCAATTTCGCAACGGGAATTGCCCCCATTCGCTATGCCTTCGCCGGCTGTCCAGTCACCTTGCTTTCGTGGTCGAGAAGCCACTGTTTGCGTTGGGTGCCGCCACCGTAACCCGTCAGCTTGCCGTCGGCGCCAATCACCCGGTGGCAGGGCACGATGATGCCAATGGGATTGGCCCCGTTGGCCAGACCCACTGCCCGCGAAGCCTTGGGCTTGCCCACTCGCGCGGCCACCTGCCCGTAGCTGGCCGTCTCGCCGAAGGGAATGTCGCACAGCCGCGCCCAGACCCGGCGCTGAAACTCCGTGCCCTGCGCAGCCAGAGGCAGTTCAAATTCCTTGCGTCTGCCCGCAAAGTATTCCTCCAACTGCCGGCGTGCCTGATCCAGCAATGGGTGGCCGCGCCTGGCCTGGGCGGGCAGGGTGAAGTGTCCGGTGTCCATGTGAACGCCGGTGATGCCGTCGTCGCTGCAGGTCAGGGTCAACTTGCCGATAGGACTTGGCATTTCGAGGTAGCAGGTTTGAGTCATGGTTTTCCTCTGGAGTGCTGCCCCGATGCTGCGGCCCGGGGTCTTGGACGCTGGCTCTGGGCCCTGAATTCGGAGGGGGACTGTCCGAGGGCTTCCTTGAGTGCTGCATTGAATCGACGGAGGCTGGCAAAGCCACTGGCGAACGCGACGCGGATCAGGGGCAATTTGGACTTTCGCAGCAGGTGTTTGGCGACGGCCATTCTTCGCGACTGCTTCACCTGCAGCGGCGTTACGGCAAGTTCATCATGCATGGCTCGGCGCAGGTGTCGTGCCGTCACGCTCAGCCGCGCCGCCAGTTCCTCCACACGGATGGACCAGTTCGTTCTGATCAGTTGCACCGCGCGACGGGCCAGTCTGGCCTTGGCGTCAATGACTGCGTTGCCGGGGGCTAGGTCGGGGCGGCAGCGCAGGCAAGGCATGAAGCCGGCGCGTTCGGCTTGGACGGCCGTGACAAAGAACGAGCAACGATCTCGGCGGGGCGTGCGCGCCGGGCAGATGGGGCGGCAATAAATGCGCGTTGATTTCACGCCGACAAAGAACTTGCCGTCGAAGCGGCGGTCATGGGTTTTGAGGGCGCGATAGCAGGCGTCTGCATCCAGCATGGCGGTGTCATAATAGAAAGCGGCGCGACATGCGCGCCGTTTTCGGACGTGGCAATCGCGGAGCCAACGACGGTGTTTCAGGGCGACCGCGCACGGCAATTCCTGATGGTCGCTCAGTCCTTCATGGCGTCTTCGAGGGCCTTCTTGCGTTCTTTCTCCCGCTCGGCCTCGATCTCTTCCGGAGTCTTCTCCCGCTTGGGCTCCGGCTTCTTGTCGCTGGTCACGGGGCCCTTGGAGTCGGGCTTGGACTTCGTGCCCTTACTTTTGCCCAGCCAAAGGGAGAGATGGTCGCGTTCGAGACCCAGTATGATGACCCAGTGGGCCGTACACCAGGCGGGGCCGAGGTCGCGGTCGTTGTTCTTGCCCAGGGTAGCGCTTTCATCTGTGGGGCGCGCCGTGAAGGTGTTGTCCGGCATGCGCAGCATGGTGCACTCCTGGCGCTGTGTCTCCCAGAAGGCGTCCCAGATTTTGCCGCCCTCGCGCCGGCAGGCCAGGGCCGCCGCTAGCCAGTGCATCATGGGGCTGACGTGGCCATCCTTGATCTTGCGCAGGTTGGCCGCTGTGAAGCCCACCATGGGCTTGTAATAGGGGTGTTCGGTACGGCCCAGGGCCGCAAACGCGGCTACGGCGCCGGCTGTGCGCCCCACATCGCCCATGCCCACCTGGCCCGGTTTTGTTGAATAGCCCACTCCGGGGCCGCCACCGCCGCACTTCTGGATGTACGCCAGAGCCTTGTCGATTCGCGATTTGTCCACGTCAATGCCGAGCGCCTGGATGCCGCCCAACGCCGAAAGGACGTAATTCGAGACAATCTCCAGCTCAAGGTAGCCCAGAGCGTTTGGGCCGCCGGGGCCGTGGGCCCAGCCGCCGCTGTCTTCCATGTTCTTGAGTATGGTGTCCCGGACCCAGGTCAGTTTCTCGCGGGCGCCCTTGACGGGGCTGAGCAACTCGACCTGTGCGAGGAACATCCCTCCGTAGCCGAGCCCCCAATTGGTCTGGTTCCAGTTGCCGCCTCCGCCCCCCATGGCGCCAAAGCCGCCTTCCTGCCCGATGTTCGCGATCACGAACTGGGCGGCCTTCTTTACGTTGGCGGCGTAAGTCCCCTTCTCTGCGGTATTCCCACAGGCCACAAAGGCGAGGCCGCACAGTGCCGTCATGCAAATCTGGCCGTTGACGGCAGAGAGGTGGCACTCCCAAGAGCCGTCACCCTGTTGCCGCTTGGCAAGCCAGGCGAGCGCGTCATCGACGATACGGTCCCGCATTTTGCCGCCGGGAAAGGCCTTGGCTTCCTTGCCAAAGGCCGTGAGCGTGACTTCGATTTCGCTGGTCTTGCCGCCGCGCTCGATACTCAGCTTCAGCTTGGCCGATTTAGCCTGGGCCTCCGCCTCTTCGATGGCCAGGCCCAGCTCCATATAGGGGTCAACCTTGAAGGCCTTGCCCGCTGCGCCCGTGATGCAGTCGCCCTGGGCCAGACCGCCCCTCTCTCCGGGGGCGCCCGCGACAAGACTCGTGACCTTCAGGCCCGGGGGGCGGGATTCCAATGTGGCCTTGCCGCCGATGGGGCCCAGGTTGTAGTGGTCAGGTTCGCTCTTTGGAAAGCCGGGGAACTGGCCCGGCGGCCGGCCCTGAGCTTCCAGGGCAGGTTGGGACGAATAGGTAGCAGCACCCAACAGGGCGGCCGCAGACAATGCAATCAGGGCATGACGCGCACTAATCATGCGAGGGCTCCGAGTCCCGAAACAATGCCGTAACCGGCGTGCCCAGTGCGCCGCCAAGAATAGTAGACAGAGTGCGGCTTTCCTAACGTTGAAAGTCCATCTCGGTGTCGTGCCCTTCGGGCGGCGGCAAGGCGTTGCATCGCGGAGGGACTGCCGCCACAATAGTGGCGCGTAGAACGGTCCCGGATTCCCACTTTTTGCCCCGATGCCTAAACGCGGCTTGCCGCGTCCGGGAGCCTTGAATGAAATTCCGCGCGTTGCTGCTGTGGTCTGTGACCCTGGCCATTTCGGTGTTCATGCTTGCCTGCGGCGGCGGCGGCGACCCACCGGGTGGTGGCAGCCAGCCCCCGGGGCTGCGCGTGGACATCACGCCCCAAACGGTGCAGGTGGCGTTTGGCGGGACCTTTCAATTCACCGCCGTGGTGCAGAACGCTACGGTGCCGGGTGTGACGTGGACCGTGCCGGGGGGCATTTCCCACGGCATCATCAGTTCGACGACGGGCCTGTATCAGGCGCCGGCAGCCGTGCCCGCCACGCCCCCCATCAAGGTCAGGGCGACCAGCAACCAGGATTCGACGATTTTCGCGGAAGCCACGGTTTCGCTGTACATCGCCCCGGTGCCCGGGACTTTTCCCATTGATCTCACGGTGGGAACACGCACGCTCTGGACCAGCACCTCCGTGCCGGTCACTTCCGGCGTGCCTATGAGCAAAGGCCTTTGCCCCAATGAGAACACGCTGCGCGTGCAAACGGCCGCGGGCGTAGACGTGCCGGCCCAGTTCCGCGTGCTCTCACGCTGGAGCGACAACTCCGTGCGCTGGGTGCTGGTGGATTTCATGGCCAACACGGCCACGGGTGGCGGCGCCTACCGGCTCAACAACGGCGGAAGCGGCAGCGCAACTGGCACGGCGCTGAACGTGAACAACAGCGCGTCTTCGATCACGGTCAACACCGGTGTGTTGAGTTTCACGGTGAGCAAGACAGCCTTTCGCCTGTTTGAGAGCGTGCTGATTGACCGCGACGGCGGAGGCACCATCAACGATGAGTGTCTGAACACAGCGGCGCTGCGCGGCATTGTGGTGTCCGATAATTCGACGGACTACCTGATGAACCAGATAGCGCCGGACAGCATTACAGTCGAGGAGCAGGGGCCCTTGCGAGTTTGCCTGCGCGTGGAGGGGCGCCATCGTTCAGCGCCCGCGGGTGCAGACAAACTGCGTTATGTCGTGCGTATCCATGCCTGGAACAATCTGCCGTACATCAAGGTCGTTTACAGTTTCAAGAACATGCAGAACCACGGCCTGACGAATGCCGGCGCGGCCTCTGAAGCCGCCCAAGTGGCCAGCCACACGGATGCTGATTCGGTCTCCATGGAGTTGCCCCTGGCCTTGGGCGGCGCTCCTACGGCCATGTTCGTCGGAGATTCAACGACACATCAGGGGTCGTTGACGGCCACCCAGAGCGCCACGCTGCTCCAGAATTACTCAGGCACCTATGACCCGACGGACGGCGAGAATCTGCCCCAGCCGGGTGCCTACGTGCCGGGTACAGGAGACGGCAGTGGCGACACCCTGACCAACGCCTGGCCCACGAGTAACGACACTCAGATCAGCTATTCAGTGCTGGGCGGCATCATCACCGGTGCGGGTGCCAAGGCGCCCGGCGCTATGCAGATGGCCTTCAGCGCGTCACCCAACAACCTGAGGGTGACGGCCGCTGTCCGCGACTTCTGGCAGCAGTATCCCAAGGCCCTCCACGCCCAGGCCGACGGCTTGATGCGCCTGGATTTCTGGCCCGCGGGGACCTGGAAAATGCAGGCCTTCGAAGGTGTGATGAAGACTCACGAAGTGATGCTCTCCTTTGAGCGCCTGACGGGCGTGCTGGGCGGGGCAGCCACGCAGTTGGCCAACCTGATCAACGATGCACCCTTTGCCGCCTGTACGCCCACCCATTACCGTGCCAGCCAGGCCTTTGGCCATATCGGCATCACCAATTCCACGTTCACGGCTGTCAACCGCTTCCAGCCTGCCTATCAGAGCTACATCACGCCCTACCTCACCGAGGTGCAGCGCCACTTCACGGACATTCTGGGTGATCGCGCCAGCGGAAACGGGACGGCCGCGGGCCACGAGTATGGTTTCTGGAACTACGGTGACGGCAAGAACGAGGACGGCAACGGTTCTTGGGATAATCAGGATTTCGGTGTGGCACGGGCCTGTTTTGTCTGGTTTGCCGCCAGCGGCTATCGGGAGATGCTGGGCTTTGGTGACGCGGCCCTGCGCCACTACCGCGACATCAATGTGATTCACAGCGATGTCGGCCGCCGATTCAATTACAGCGAAGCCGGCAATCCCGCAGTGGGCAATTACGGGGGCAACAGCCAGACCACGCAGATCGGCAAGTCGCGATTCACTCCCAACAACAAGCAGCACGATCTGGGGAATTACCACTTCGGGTCCCACAACATCGAGTCTCTCAAGGGTGAAATGCTGGGAGATCATTACCTGCTGTTTGGCGATGGATTGTCCCTGGAAGTGCTGCAGGAGGCCTACCTGTTCACGCGTGGCACGCTCAAACGTCATCTTGATGCAGCCTCGGGCGGGCAGGACAACACGTTCATATGCCCTACGAACTGGCTGTCAAACGGGTTGTTCACGGCCGTGAGCTACTTCCTGTGCACCGGATCAGCGGATGCGCAGAACCTGGTGAACTATCTGGTATCGCGGATCCGGGCGAGGCAGTCGGCTGTTGAGCCCAACGACCCCAATGGCGTCGGCTTCCCTGACACTTCGGGCAACTTCCGTGCCTGGCTGGTGGGGCATCTGACAGAGGCCCTGGAATATCACCGGTGGGTGATGGAGGACGTGTCGGTGGACTCCAATCTGGCCACGGCCATGGCCTGGCTTCTGGGGACCAACGCCGGCGTCTACCTGGGCAACCCGCCCGCGAACATCCCGGGTGCCTTTGCAGAGCTGCCCTTTGGCACCACGGACTTTGGCAGCGTAAATCTGCTGTTGGGTGCAGGCTACACCGGGGCGTTGCGGGCCACGAACGATCCCCAATGGCGCGTGCGGGCCTCGAACCTGATCGTGCGGCAGACCACTGACCTTCAGGCCCAGACTGACAGCGCGATACGTCACAAAACCTTTGCCCAGCGATTCAGGGCAGGCCCGGCCATGCTGGCAGTTTTTGAATAGGTGTTCAGGAACGGGCCCCTCGCAGGGCCCGTGCTTTTGGCGCGCCTTGCCGCTATCCCTCTCGGGTTTCGGCGCTATAAATAATGATTCAGGCGTGACGCGCCGCATGGGCGTGTCGCATGCCTGTTCCGGAGTTCTGAATGGCCCGTCCGCCCGAGCCAAAATCTCTCGTTGGTTACACCGTTGGTAAGTGTGTGCTGCAGCGCATTTGCGGACGAGGGGCCATGGGCACGGTGTATCAGGGCATGCACACCGGACTCGACATTGACGTAGCGGTCAAAGTGTTGCCACCGCACCTTGCCTCAAACGGCAGCCTGGTGCAGCGCTTCCTCCGTGAGGCCAAGCTGGCGGCCAAGTTGAATCACGCGAATACTGTGCGGGTCTATGACGTCGGCGAGGAGTCAGGTTACTACTACCTCGTCATGGAGTTCGTCAAAGGCAACGATGCCCTTGACCTGATCAAGACTCACGGCCCCCTCGACGCCGCCACCGTGGCCGACATCGGCGCGGGCGCCGCCAAGGCCTTGGCTCATGCCCATGCCAACGGCGTCGTTCACCGCGACATCAAGCCCGCCAACCTCATGCTGCCGGAGTCGGGCGGCGTGAAGGTGGCTGATTTCGGCCTCGCGCGCGCTACTGCGAGCGACAGCGGCCTGACCATGACCGGCGCCATCATGGGTACGCCGGACTACATGGCGCCTGAACAGGCCCAGGGTAAACAGGCGGGCGCGGCGGCTGATGCCTACAGCCTTGGGGGAACCCTCTTCCACCTGTTTGTCGGAAGACCGCCATTTTCCGCCAGCACTCCCATGGCCGTGGCGCTGCAGCACGTGACCAGCCGCATCACCGTGCCGCAGGAGCGCCTGAAGACGCCCGCGGATCGCGGGCTCGCCCAGATCATCCATGACCTCACCGAGAAGGAGCCCGAGCGCCGCCTCGTGGACATGAACGTCGTGGCTGAGCGCCTGGCCGGCATTGCGCGCATGAGCCGTAACACCACCCAGAAGCTCATGAGCGAAGGCGCGACGCTTTTTGCCACCGCCGGTTTTCGCATCGACACACGCGCCATCGAAAAGGCCAAGTCGGACGCGCTCGCCGAAATGCACGCTATGGCCGAGGTGGAGTCTCCCACGGCCGCGCCAACCAAGCCAGGCACACGCCCGCCCGCACCGCCCAACCCCATGCTTGACGAGTTGCGCAAGGTGGGCGCGCAGGTGCGAAGCCAGACCCAGAACCTTGCCGCAGAGGGCGGCCCCGCCGGCCTTACGCAAGACCTGGCGGACCTGACGCCGGAAATGGTGCGTGAAGCCAAAGCGCGCGCGCGTCGCTCCTCGGGCGCGATTCCTGCTCTGCCGCGCGAGACGGGTGAGTCTTCCAAGCGTTCTTCAGGGCGTCTACCGCCCATCACGGATGACCTGCCGGCCTCGGCGTCGCGTCGCAACAAGGTGGCCGCGGGCTCGGACATGGACGACGCCGGCTGGCAGGAGTACTCGGCGAAATCTTTCCCGACCTTTGAACGCAAGGCCATCGCGGACGGCTCGGCTGCCCGCCCTGCGGACACTGTGCCCGCGCCCTGGGAGGGAGGCTCGTCGAAGCAACCCTCCGGCGCGACGCGCATGGACATCACGCCCGCGAGCACCCGCCAGCCTTACCGGAAGCGGTCTTCTTCCAGCGGTATTGGCATTCTGCTCGTGCTGTTGCTTATCGGCGGCGGCGCCTTTGCAGGCTGGTACTTCTACCTGCGGGATCGCAGGGGGGGGCCCGGTACCGGCCAAGGAGAAGTGGTCGCCGTCAACCTGAAGGCCCAAGATTTCCAGGCCCAGAAGGCCGACACCCGGGTTTACTCGGTTGCGTCGTTGCGAGACGGCAAGGGCCTGCTGACCGCGGGGATGGACGGTTCTTTGCACCTGTGGCGCTCACCCTTTGACAAGCCTGTCGCGACGTACACCAACACGACCAACCCCGTCATGCACGTTGCCCCCGACGACGAGGGCGGCGGCCTGGTGGCTGTGGGTGCCGCCGATGGCACGGTCATGCTGCTTGACGCAGAAACCCTGAAGGTCAACAACCCTCAGGTGTTCAAGGCTCCGGGTCTGACCAGCCTGCTCTGGCCAAAGTACGGCGTGGTGGGTGGCGACGACAAGGGCAGGCTCTGGAAGTCCGACCGGCCGGGTGTGGCTGTCTCCAAGTCGGGGGCGCGCATCAATGCCATAGCGCGCAAGGGCGGCGAGCTTTACGTAGCTACGGCTGCCGGCGAACTTGTGGTGCTGGGCCTCAACGGCCTGGCTGAAACCAGCCGACTCAACTTGTCGGAGGGCGCAGCGGACAGTCTGGCGGGCTGTGACAAGGGCGTGTTCGCGGTCCTGAAGGACCAGTTGCGAGTCGTGACGGCCAACGGCCTGGCGCCGGGTGGCATTCCGGTCAGCGGCAAGGCCTTGACCTTTACCGGGGATGACGCCCTGCTTGTAGTAGTACGTGACGCAGGCGTGGCCTACATCGATCCTTTGTCGCTCAAGGTAGTGGGCACTTTCGCCCTGCCGACGGGAGCCACCATCAGCTCCCTCGGGCCGGCCTTCGGCGTCTATGGCTCGGGTGTCGGCACGGCCCAGGGGCGGCTGTTCCATGTGACCCATCAACCCTAGGCCCATGGCGGACCTCTTCGGGAATCAGCCCGCGGCAATCGATGCGCGCTCCCTGCCTCTGGCGGAGCGCATGCGCCCCGGTTCTATTGGGGAAATCGTGGGCCAGCGGCATCTGCTGGCCGAGGGGGGGCCCTTGGCCCGCGGCGATGCCGCCCTGCGCAACATGATCCTCTGGGGGCCGCCGGGAAGCGGAAAGACCACGCTGGCTCGCCTGCTGGCAGCGCGCAGCGGTCAACAATTCGAAACCCTGTCCGCCATCAGCGCCGGCGTCAAGGACGTCCGCGATGTCATCGAGCGCGCGTCTGCCCGCCGCACCAACACGGGGCGCGGCACCGTCGTGTTCATAGACGAGATCCACCGATTCAACAAGTCGCAGCAGGACGCCCTGCTGCACGCCAGTGAAAACGGCACCATCGTGTTGATTGGTGCGACCACCGAGAACCCCAGCTTTGAAGTGAATTCGGCGTTGTTGTCGCGCTGTGTCGTGCACGTACTCAGGCCTTTGGAGGAGTCGGACCTCGGCGTTGTGCTGGATCGCGCCCTGGCTGATCGTGGCCGCGGCCTGGCCCTTGAGGGTGTTTCGTTGAGTGAGGAGGCCCGACAGCTTCTGCTGCAGGATGCCGGCGGCGATGCGCGACGCATGCTGACGGTTCTTGAAGTAGCTTCAGACGGGCTGGCCGGGCAGGGCCCCCAGTTACGCCGCCTTGAAGTCGACCAGGTCCGCCGGGCCCTGGGCCGGCGCGTGCTGCGCCACGACAAGAAGGGAGAGTCCCATTACGATCTGGCCAGCGCCATGATCAAGAGTGTGCGGGGTTCGGACCCCGATGCGGCCATTTATTATGCCATGCGCATGCTCGAAGGCGGCGAGGACGTCAACTTCGTGGTGCGGCGCCTTGCCATTCTGGCCAGTGAGGACATCGGCAATGCCGACCCCAGTGCCCTTTCCCTGGCGGCCGCGGCCATTCAGGTGGTCAACCACATCGGCATGCCCGAAGCGCGCTACACCCTCTGCCACCTGGTCGCCTATCTCGCCCTCGCACCCAAGTCCAATGCGGCCGCCCAGGCTATGGGCAAGGCCGCTGAAATCATTGCGCGTACGGGCGAATTGCCCGTGCCCCTGAAGCTGAGAAACGCCCCGACGGACTTGATGAAGCAACTGGGCTACGGCGCGGATTACCGCTACGCGCATGATGCGCCCGAAGCCTTCTCCCCCGAGACCTATCTCCCCGACGCCATCGCTGGCACCCACCTCTATGAACCCAGCGAGCGCGGCTACGAGGCACGGCTCAAGGAGCGTCTTGAAGCGCTGCGCCGCAGGGTTGCGGAGTCGCAGGAGAAGCGCAAGCCGGCCTGAGCCGTCAAACCGGGTCAACGACGGACCATTTCCGCCCAGAGTTCGTGACCCTTGCGCCGCTCGATGCTGTGCGGCGTGATTTCGAGGCGGCGGATGTCGAACCGAGCACCAAAGGCCTTGAGCACGTCTTCGCGTGTGGTGTCAAAGGGCGGCCCGCCGGGGCGGCCGTGGTTATAGAAGCAGCCCACAAGCATGCCGCCCCGCTTCAAAATCGCCTGGCACATCGTGGCATACTCGCTTCGCCGAGCGGGTTCGATGGCTACGAAACTGGTGTACTCGTAAACATAGTCGAAGGCCCCCAGCTCCGTCTTGGGCAGGTCAAAGAAGTCTGCCTGTACGAAAGTCAGACTGCCCTTCCCCGCCTCGTGGCCGGCCTGCCGCGCCCGTTCAATGGCAAGCGGCGCGAAGTCATAGCCCCAGGCGTCAAACCCGGCTTGTGCAAACAGCGCAGTGTCGTGCCCATAGCCGCACCCCAGAACGGCCACGCGCCCGGGCTGGGGCCGCGCCGTCTTGAGCCAATGGGCCAGCGGAGGAGCGGCCTGGCCCAGCGTCCAGCCAGGATCTTCAGGCTTGGAGTAGATGTCGTTCCAGTAGCGGGAGTGGCTGACTTCGCTCATGTTTGATTCCTGGTTCTGGTCGGTGGCCATTGCACTGCTTGATTGGGCCTAAACACGATAACATGAAGCGCGATGGCACCTCTGACCCTCGAGCAGGTTCTGCGTGTGGCGGCCGAGTACAACCGGCAGATATCGCCTTTGCAGGTGCTCATCTATGTCCCCACGCTCCTCGTGTTCGTCCTGCTGATCCGGGGCACGCGGCAGGATACCAGCCGCGGTGTGCTGCTCTTGCTCGCTTCACAGTGGGGCATCGTGGGTGTGCTGTTCTTCCTGCTGCACCTCGCCAAGGTTCACATTCTGGGCTATGCGGGAGCGGCATTTTTTGTCGCCAGTGCTGTGTACTACGCGGCGTTGGCGTCGCGTCCCTTTCCGCCCCAGTTCCACTGGAAGCCTGACGCCCAGAGCTGGCTCTCCGTGATGGCGCTGGCTTTTGGCATCTTTGGCTATCCGGCCCTGAGTTTTGCTCTGGGCCGCGGCTATCCCGCCACGCTGACGTACGGGCTGATGCCGGGATCGGTGGCCGTGCTGTCGTTGGGCGTTCTGCTGGCCGCCAGGCCGGCTCCGAGGTTGTTGCTGCTGGTGCCTCCTCTGCTGTGGATCATGACCGCCCCGTTCAGCATCTGGAGATGGGGCCTATGGGAGGATGCGGCGCTGCCCCTGCTCGGCGCCATGGGTGTGGCCGGGTCGCTGCTTTGGCGATCGAGGCTGTCAGGGCTGGACGTCAAGGATACGGTGCGCTTTGACTTCTGATGGCGCTACTTGAGGCGGTGCTTGTTGGCCGAGTAGAGGTCGGCCTTGATTTCCTGCATCAGGTCCAGCAGCACGCGCTCGCCGGGCGCACCGCGCAAGGCCAGCGTTACTTCGTCACGGGCCTGCTTGAGCAAATCGGCGGCCTGGCCCTGCTTGCTGCTCCAGTCCCGGTGATTGGGGGCAACCTCCGACATCAGGGCTCTGGCGCGGGTATACAGGTTGCGGGCGGTGGTCACCCGTTCACGAACTTCCTGTGGCAGGTGGGCGAATTCATCGTCTTGGGGCACTGACGGCGCTTGGGCGCCGGGGTGCTTGGGCTCCTCGCGGACTTCATCGCTCGCGGGCGCTGCCGGAAGATCCGTCGGCGGGCGAAAGCTGGCAGGCAGCCCCGCGCCGTCAAAGCGCCGGTCCACTTCTAGCGTCTCCAGCGGATCGCGCGGAACGGACTCCACGTAGGTGCCGGTAAGCAGCGTGCGTCCAAAGGGCTGCTCGAGGGCCACAGGGCGCGCCAGTTGAATGACCGGCAGCGTCGGCGGCGCAGCAGTATTGAGCTGGACGGCGGCAACAGTGGCCGGCTCGGTCCCGTTGCCGTTTGCGGGGGTGCGACTCAGAAGGCCACTAAGCGCAATCCATGCGCCTGCCAGTGCCCCCAGTCCGATGAGGGCGTTTCTCGTCCAGCCGATGGGTCGCAGCCGCGCCCGCCGCTTCTCTTCCTGGATGAGATTGAAGACCTGGTTGGCCATGGTTCTTGCCTATACCTGCAGCGCGTACACGGCGACTCCGCCCTCACGTCCGCAGGTCGCCATCATCTTGCCGTCCGGAGAAAACGCCACGCCCGACACGCCTTTGGGGTGGTCGCTGAAAGTGGCAACCTCTTCCCAGTCCGGCAGGCTGCGCAGAACGAGAATCTTGTCCTCACCGGCGCTGGCCACCAGTTTGCCGTCGGAAGAAAAGGCGATGGACCAGATCAGGCTGGAGTGGTTGCGCACTTTGAGCGTGCGCTCAAATCCGGGCAGCTCATACACGCGAATGGTGGTGTCGTCGCTGCCGGTCAGCAGGTAGCGGCCTTCGGGCGAAAAGGCCAGGCTGGTAATGGTGCCGCGATGGCCCTTGAGCTCGACCAGCGTCTCGCCGCGCATCAAGTCCCACACGACCACGCTCTGGTTGAGTGTGCCGCTGGCCAGCAGTAGACCATCGGGAGAAAAGGAGAGCGCGGCAATGCCTCCGCCACGCACCTCTGCTACCGGTTCAAAGGTGGCGGCGTCCCACAAAATGGCGAGCTGATCCGCGCCGCTGGAGGCCAGGAAGTTGCCGTCAGGAGAAAAGCGCACCGCAATCACGGGCTGTTCGTGGCCGCGAATCACATTCAGTTCGCGCCAGTTGCGCGTGTCCCAAATGCGCACGGTGTTGTCACCGCTTCCGGTGGCCAGCAGTTTGCCGTTGGGGCTGTAATGGACCGATTTGACCCACTGGCTGTGGCCTCCGAGAGACACCACGCGCTTGAGCCTGCGCGCATCCCAGATCTGGGTGCTGCCGTCATCGCCCGCGGTTGCGAAATTCTGGCCGTCGGGAGAAAAGGCCACTGAGTGCAGGCGCCCCTGTTTGCTGTCCATCAGCTTCACGCGCAGCCAGCGGCCGCGCTTGCCATCCATGGCACTGTCGACGGCGGCGAACACCGGCGCGGCCTGGGGCTGGGACTGTGACTGCGACTCCTGCCGCGTTTGTCCTGCGTTGAGCAGGGCCGTGCGCATGTCCGCGGCGCTGGTGTAGCGCGCATCGGCGCGGTATTTCAGGCCGCGGTCAGTGAAGCCGTCGACCCAGGACGGCAGTTCAGGCCTTAGAACGCTGGGCGGGTCGTAACTGCCCACGGGCAGCAGGCCCGTCAGCATCTCGTAAAAGATCACGGCACAGGCGTAGAGGTCGGCGCGGGCATCCACGCGGGCGGCATCCTTGGCCTGTTCCGGCGCCATGTAGCCTGTCGTGCCCATGGCCACTTCGGTCATGGTGGCATTGCTGACCTCGAAGTTCTTGGCAATGCCGAAGTCGAGAATCTTCACCTGGAAGTCGGGCGACTTGAAGTCGCCATAGAACATGACGTTTTCCGGTTTGATGTCACGATGCACCGTCACCTGGTGCGCGGCTTCCAGCGCGTCCAGCATGCGCGTGAGGATGGCCACGGCCATCTCCATCGCAATCGGCGTTCCCGCGTTGTCGCTTTCGGTAATCAGCTTGCGCAGCACCGTGCCCGGGAAAAACTCCATGGCGATGTGCCAGCGCTTGTTCCACTCGAAGATGTCGTGAGTGGCAATGATGCCCGGGTGGCGGATCTTGCGCGCGATGCGGCCTTCACTCTTGAAACGCTCAACGAGGTCCTCGTTGTCAATCAGCTGCGGGTTGATGACCTTGAGGCAGCAGGGCTCTTCGTCGTTCTGCATGTCGCGGCACAGCAGCACGGTACCCATGCCGCCGCGCCCCAGTTCGCGCTCGACGCGGTAGCGGTTCAGCACGACGGTGCCGGGGTCATAGCTGACGTTTGCGGCCGCGAGGGGCTTGCCTGCTTCCTTGAGGCCCAGCTCGTCCGTGTTGGCTTTGGTGATCTTCAGTGTGCCGCCCATGCCGGCGCCGCAGTTGATGCAGAAGCGGGCGTTGTCCGGGTTCTCGGTCTTGCAGACGGGGCAGTTCTGAATGCCGGTTTCGGGCATAGGCCAGCCAGTATATTGACGCTGAACCGGAGCGCCACCATTGCCGCAAAGCCTGCCGGCACGTATTCTCGCGCTCTTGGCCCCGGGCCGCGCCTCCAGGCTGCGCGGTGGAGGCCGTAGAAGGCGACTATGGCGACGGTACTGGCCCGTTACTCACTGCTGCGGCTGCACGAGCACTTCCGCGTGCCAGAGAACCTCCCCGTCAAGGTGGGTGACATGGTTGTGCTGCGCACCAAACGCGGCACGGAGACGGGTCAGGTCAAGTCGCTGCCCCAGGACCGAAAACTCAATCCCGAGGAAACCATCGCCGGCGAAGTCCTGCGCAGGATGACCCAGGAAGATGCGACTCGCCAGCGCGAGCTCAAGGCGACGGACAACAAGCCGGTGATCCGTACCCGCCGCAAACTGGTGCAGCAGCACAAGCTGCCAATGCGGGTGATTGCCGTGGAGCGTCTGCTTGTCAGCGACAAGCTGATTGTGTACTTCGAGAGCGAGGATCGGCTGGATTTCCGCGATCTGGTCAAGGACGTAAACCGCGAACTGAACACCCGCGTCGAACTGAGGCAGGTGGGGGCGCGCGACGCGGCACGCCTGACGGGCGACGTCGGCGTGTGCGGGCAGGAACTCTGCTGCGTGAGCTACATCGTCGATTTCGTGCCCGTGAGCATGAAGATGGCGAAAAACCAGCGCGCCAGCCTGGACCCCAACAAGATCTCCGGCATGTGCGGCCGCCTCAAGTGCTGCCTGAAGTACGAAGACGACCTGTACACCGAATTGCAGAAGAACGTCCCCCTTGAGGGGCAGCCCTGTAAGTGCGAAGGCCACGACTGCACGGCCTGCAACGTGGACATTCTGGGCCAGAAGGTCACCGTGGATTTCGGCGACGGCAAGCGCGAAATCCGAGATGTCAAGGACATCACTTTTGACGCCAGTTGGACCGAGAAGGACGTGCGTCGCTACCAGAAAGAGGTCTGGGCCAAGCGCGAAGAAGAGAGGCAGAAGAGACTTGCGGCCGGCGAGCGTCGGGCGCGCGAACGCACGGAATCTCGCGAGCGCCGGGCCAAGCAGCAGTCCGAGCACCCGCAGCGCCGCGTTACCGACCATCGCAAGACTGAGGGCGCTGCGCAGGTCACTGCGGCGCCGGAACCTCCCCCGCCGGCTGATGCAGCCCAGCTGCCCTCTGTGCCGCCGCCTGCGCCTGCGGACGATCGGCCCGTGGTGAGCGAAAGTGGTCGACTTCCCCCGCCCGACGACCCCCAGCCGGGCCCGGAGTCCTGACTCTGCCTGTTGCCTTGTCCAAACACTTGCCCGATACTGCCCGCCACTGAGGCCGGAGCGATGCTGCCAACGCCATGACGCACGAACACACACCGCTCTACATCACGACGCCGCTCTATTACGTCAATGACGAGCTGCATATCGGCCATGCCACGACCACGATCTATGCCGACGCGCTGGCGCGGTTCTGGCGGGCCTGCGGGCGGCCGGTGCTTTTTCTGACGGGCAGCGATGAACACGGCCAGAAGATCTTCAAGGCAGCCCAAGAGAAGGGTACCGATCCCAAGAGTTTCGCCGACAATATCGTCAGCAAGTTCTACGAGCTGTGGGAGAAGCTCGACATCACCTATGACGTTTTCATCCGCACGACTGACAGCTTCCATGAGCGGTCGGTGCAGGAGCTCTTCAGCCGGGCCCAGCGCCTGGGATTTGTTTACAAAGGCGTTTTCAAGAGCCTCTATTGTGTGGGCTGCGAGACCTACAAGACCGAAAAAGACCTCGTCAACGGCCGCTGCCCAGACCACCCCAACCTCAAGCTCGAGCAACTTGAAGAAGATAACTGGTTCTTCAAGCTTTCGGCCTTCACCGAAAAACTGACGCAACTGCTCAATGACGGCAGCGACCGCGTGCTGCCCCCCAGCCGCGCCAATGAAATCCTGGGCAAGCTGCGCGAGGGCCTGAGCGACGTCTCGATCTCCCGCACCAAGTTTGACTGGGGCGTGCGTATGCCCGGAGACGAGGCCCACGTCATCTGGGTCTGGTTTGACGCCCTGATCAACTACATCAGCGCCTTGGGCTGGCCTGACGCGCCGGGCCTTCCCACGCGCGACCTCGAAGGCCGCTCACGGCACGACGCGCCCACGCCCGCGGGGTTTGCCCCGTTTCCCCACTGGTGGCCGCACAGCGTGCACCTGGTGGGCAAGGAGATACTCTGGCACCACAGCGTGGTGTGGTGGTCGATGCTGATGGGCGCGGGACTGGAACCGCCCCGCCGCGTCTTTGCCCACGCCTGGTGGACCGTCGAAGGCCAGAAGATGAGCAAGACCATCGGCAACGTGATCCGCCCGCTGGACTATGTCGAGAAGTACGGGCGCGACGCCTTGCGCTATTACGTGCTGAAGGCCGGCCCCAACAAGGAAGATGCCGACTGGCGTCAGGCAGACTTCATTGCCCGTTATAACTCTGATCTTGCCAATGGCCTGGGCAACCTGGTCAACCGCGCCCTGAACATGCTGCACAAGTACTTCGAAGGGCGGGTGCCGGCCGAAACCAGCTTCGCCGACGCATCCCTTGAGGGTGCGCGCCAGGGCCTGATCACGCTGGCCCAGGGTCTGGAGAAGAAGCTGCTTGAACGCATGAGCGCCTTTGACATGGGCGACGCGCTCGAAGCCATCTGGGAGCTTGTGCGGAAGGCCAACCAGTTCGTGGACGAGAGCAAGCCCTTCAAGCTGGCCAAGGATCCCGCCCGTGCCAAGGACCTTGCGGCGGCCATGTACGCGGTGTGCGAAATCTGCCGCCTGCTCGGCGCGGCCGTAGAACCCTTCTTGCCCGACACAGGTGCACGCATTCGGGAACAGTTGGCGCTCAAAGAGCGTTCACTATTGGAGGGCGTGGGTTTGACCGCCATGATTTCCAAGCTGGAGAGTCAGCCACGCCAGAGTAAGCAGGCCGCGCCCCAGGCACTACTGCACGAAAGCCTTCGCTGGGGCCAGCTCCGGGGCGGCCACGTTATTGGCACCCCGGCCCCCCTGTTCGCTCGCATTGAGACAGCCGCAGAGGACAAGAAGTAGCCATGTCCAAGGAAGCCCAGCCGACTCCGGATTGGGGTCCGAGCGACCCCGAGGCTGCCCTCATCGAAATCAGGCGCAAGGATCCGCGTTATGCCGCAGACGCCTATCGCTTCGTGTTTGAGGGCCTTGATTACACGCTGCGCAAATACCTGAAGCTCGAAACGCCGCGCCACGTCACGGGCCCCGAGTTGTGCGAAGGCATGCGGCGTTTGGCACTCGAACAGTTCGGCTTCATGGCCTATGACGTCTGGACGAGCTGGGGCATCCACTGCACGCGAGATCTGGGTCAGATCATCTTCAATCTTGTGGACGCCAGATTTCTGCGCGCCACCGATGAAGACAAGATCGAGGACTTCACAGACGTTTTTGATCTCAAGGAGGCCCTGGTCGAGGGCTTCAGTTTCAACCCGCCTGAGTAATCAGCGTGCGGTCTCCTGCACCAGAAAGTCAGGGCCCAGCAGCGCGGCCAGGGTCGCCTCGACACTCACCGCAGTCTCTCGTGTGGTGTCGACTGTAAGCAGGTTCAGCCCCTCGCCGGATTCTACGGGCTCGTAGCGCGCCCGCGCCTGCAGCAACAGGTCTTCGGTGGCGTCGCTGACTCTTGCCGCGTCCTGCGCGCGGCGGCGCATACGCTCGCGCACGACATCGTCGGGCGCGTCACAATGCACGAAGACGAGCGAGGCGGCCGCATCCTTGAGGGCTGCGCGCTCTTCGGCGCGGCCGAACTGCGCGTCCACGATGACTCCGGCTCCCCGCTCGGCGGTGGCACGACGCATCAGCTCCGCGTAAACCAGGCGCGTGACCTCGGGACGGTAGGCTGGCTCTCCCAGACGTTGGGTGGGGGGCACGCCGGCCAACTCCTTGCGAATCACGTCGCTCGAAAGCACGGGCCAGCCAAGGTGCGCGGACAGCGCCGACGCAAGGGTGCTCTTGCCGCACCCCATGATGCCGCCGACGGCGATGAGGTGGGGCTCCCGGGCGTGAAAGTCAGCCAGGGCGAAGTAATGGGTGGCCAGACGCTGGGCTTCGTGCCTGGCCACTGGGCCAACTTCGGGCTCGTCGAGTTGCAGAGCCGTCACCTTGCCCATGACGCAGGCAAAGTGGCACTGGTAGTAGCCGCGCAGGGCGGGCGAGAACTCGTCGCGGGCCGCAACGCGATAGTGCTCAAACACCTGCGCGGCCAGGGCGAATTGCCCCACAGACTCCAGCCCCGTGGCGAGAAAGGCGACCTCTGCCAGAGTGTCCAGGTAGCGCCACTGGGTGCCAAACTCGATGCAATCCGTGATGAGAGGTGTTCCATCCGGCTCAAAGGCGATGTTGCCGGGTTTGAGGTCGCCGTGGCCGTCACGGATGCGGCCGTCTTGCACGCGTTGCTCAAAGAGCGGCTTGAGTGCGGCGAAGCGCCCCCGCAGAAGATCATCCAGCCGCTTGAAGCGCCGAAGATCCATGCAGCGTCCGGTGAAGCGTTCGCATTCGGCCACGTTGGCCACTGTGTTGCGGGCCAGGCTCTGGGGCAGGCCAGCGGCTTCAACCTCCGGCGTGGGGGCCTGTGTGTAAAGCGAGCGCACGACGCGGTCCACGATGGCGCGGATGCCCGTGGCCGGAACCCTGCCTTCGCGAATCCGCGCGGGAAGCCACGCGTCATCGCTGATGCGCCGCATGCAAAGCGCATAGTCCACCACCTCGTTGTCGGGCGTGGGCAACTGGCCGGGCTCGACCACCGGAGAAAACAGCAATCGGCCCCCGCCGTTTCGCACCTCGCACACGCCGAGGTAGGTGTCGGGAGAGAAGCGCCGGTTGAGGCGGACTTCTTCCTGCACGAAGTGGCGGCGCAGCGCGGGCGTTGAGTAGTCGAGAAAGGGAAACTTAACGGGTTTCTTGAGTTTGTAGGCACGATCGCCGATCAGTACCACGATGTTGGCGTGCGTCTGAATCACGCGCTCGGCCTTTGCAAAGGGCAGGCCGGTGAAGTGCGGCGAGTCGGCGGTATGCATTGCCCAATTGTCGATTGCCGGCAGGTCCTTGTCGATTGGCTTTGGTGACCTGGCAGCGCAGTGCCAAAGCAAAGAGGACGGGCAAGCCCGTCCTCTCTCAGCTTCAGTTGCAAAAGGCGCTACTTGCCGCCCGTGGCCCAAGGCTGGCGCAGTTCTTCGTCGTTGAGATCCACCACGCGCGCGTGGATGACAATGACGAGGTTGAACTGCTCCTTGCTGCGACCTTGACGACGGAAGAGCACGCCCAGCAGCGGGATGTCGCTGAGCAGCGGCACGCCGCTTTCGCGCCAGACGTCGCGCACCGTCTTGAGGCCGGCGATAACCACCGCGCCGCCGTCAGGTACGCGCACCGTCGTCTGGACGGTCTGGACCTTGATCTCGGGAATCTGAATCGTGACCGCGCTGGTCGGGCCCAGGGTCGTGGTGAACGTGGGGATGGGCAGCAACAGGTCCGCGATCGTGGGTTGCACTTCGATGGTGATGAAGCGGCGGTCATTGCTGACCGTGGGCTTCACGTCCAGCACCATGCCGTCCAGAATCGTGTCCACCACAGGGTTGGCGATAGCCGCGCTGGTCGAGGTGCCGATTTCGAAGTCGCGGATGTACGGAATCTGATTGACGATGGTGATGTTGGCGCGCTGCGTGTTGAACGCACTGAGGCGCGGCGCGGTAAGCAGGCGGGCCTTGCGGCGCTTCTGCACGGCAGAGATCACGGCGTTGATCTGCGTGAGGTTGAAGAAATAGGCGAACTGCATGGCAAAGCCGCCCGCGGGGCTGAGCTGGTTGCCCAGTGCGTTGTCGTAGATGTGCTCAAAGCGGCCGCGGATGTCCTGGTTGAAGTTCACCGGCGGGTTGTTGGGGTCCTGGTTGTTGAAAAAGATACCGCTGCTGGGGTTGGCCGGGGCAATGCCGCCGGCGTTGTTGTCAAACTGGCCGCCAGCGTTGTCCTCAACGCCCGTGCGCACGTCTTCGAGGTCGGTGGCCGCCTGATTGGGCACCTGGGCCGGGCCGCCGTTGCCGCGGAAGTCGATGCCGAAGTCCGTCAGGTAGTCGTCTTCGACGCTGATGAAGCGCACTTCCATGTGCACCATCAGGCCGGCGATCTTGCGCAGTTCGTTGAGGAAGTCGCGCAGCTCTGCCTGGACCGCCGGGGTGTGCGTGGCCACCAGCTGGCCGCCGAAGAACTTGATGGAGAAGGGCGCGTCCCACTGGCCCTTGGCCACGGCCTCAGTGACCAGCTCTTCGATACGCTCGATGTCCAGCGTCTTTTCGCTCTCGTCGTCAGGGTAGGTGATGCTGGGACCGCCACCCTGGTCATCCTGCGCCTTGAGGCGGATGGAGGGGCCCACAAACTCAGAGATGTTGAAGGTCAGGTCGCGCACGTCATGCACGCGCGTGACGAGCTGCGAGGCATCAATGGTGTCGCCTTCACCGACGATGAACAGCACGCCATCCTTGTAGGTGGTGGTGAGCTGCAGGTCGGTCAGGATGATCTTGAGGGCACTTCCGACCGGAATGTTGTCAAGGGCAATGGTTACCTGCTCCTGGCCCTTGCCGGACTTGACGTCCTTGTCCATCACGATGTTGATGTTGGCCTTCTTGCGGATATCCACGACCACGTTCTCGAAGGTCTCTTCCTCATAGTTCATGGGGATGATCTTCGAGGCGAGGATGTTCTCTGTCTGCTGGATCTTGGGGTCCAGGCTGACGTTCTCCGTGCCCTTGCGCTGGCGGATGCGTTCGGCGAGCAAGCCCGTGGGATAGGTGACGATGCGGGTCTGGGGCACCATGGCCTCGCGCATTTCGCGCAGGGCGGTGTAGTAGCCCACGATGCGGTTATTGAAGCTGTCGCGGTTGAGCTGAATCAGGCGCTGGTCCGCGAGGTCGCGCTTGAGTTCTTCTGCCTTGCGGAACTGCGGATCGAGGTAAAGGATGCGATCGATGATTTCCTCGGCGCTCTTGAAGCGGCGCAGCTCCAGGAGGTAGATCACCTGGCGGTACAACTCCAGGATTTCTTCTTTCTTGCGGTCTTCCTGAGACTGGGCGTCCAGGGCGGCCATGCGGCGCTCCGTCTCGATGGCTTCATCCTCGAGGCGCTTGCGCTCCTTCTGCTGCTCTACGCGCGCCTGGCGCAGGCCGGCGCGGGCCACGCCCTCGTACTTCTGCTGCATCTCGGCGCTGTAGGGCATGAACTTCAACAGGCGCAGCAGTTTCTCCCACTCCGCTGCCGCGTCGCCCCAGTTGCCGCCGCGCTCGGCCGCCTTGGCACGGTCATAGGTGCGGGAGGCCTCGATTTCATACTCCTGCTGGGCGGACTTGGGGATGGAGTCAAACGCAGGGGCGCCGCCGCTGCTCTTGGAGAGCATCATGCGGACTTCTTCGAGCATGCCCTTGGCCTCGGCGTCAGGATTGCCCGGGTTGAGTTCAACGGCGCGCAGGAGATACTCTTCCGCGTCTTCGAGGCGACCTTCCTGGCGGGCCACCGCCGCGCGGTCTTTGAGCCAGCGCAGTTCGACGTCGCGGCGACGCTCGTTGTCAAAGACCTTTCGGTCGTCGGGCTTGGCCTGGCCCTTGGCGCTGTCCGCCACGGCATCCGAGGCGCTGCCTTTGACCTCGCGCTTGCCCTCTGGCTCGTCGGCCGCAGCCTCTTCGCGCCCTTCGGCACGGCTGTGATTGACGCTCTCCTTGCCGGTGTCGCGCTCCGCGCCCTCCTTGGGCTGGAACGGCATCACACTGCAAGCCGAGACAACGATGAAAGCCGACGCAATGGACAACACGGTCAGCAGGTTCCGAAGTGTCAACATGGAGCGCTGTCCTCACCTTGGTTCTGGCTGTGCGCCAACGCAGGGAACGCGGCAGCACTGCCTACCAGGGGAAACAAGGGATCAACAAATGCCTACGGGGGAGAAAGGTAGGGTAGCCAAGGGGGCAGAGGCGTCAAGAACGAAAAGGCCCCGGTTCCCAAACTCACCACGCCATGGCACGGCTGTGACAAATGGCGTGGTCAGGGGCGCGGCGACGCCAGCGCGACGTTCACAGCCGTCCCGGCCCCGGCGACTTGACCTTGGGCAAGCAGCGCGGCATCGCGGCGCTTGAGTTGGCGCTCGATCAGCGTGATGAACAGGGGCATGGCCAGGGCAAAGCCGATGGAAAGCCATCCCGCCAGTTCGACGCCCGCCAGGCTCTTGTCCGGCAACTCATAAAGAATGAACGAGGAGGCTACGGCCGCTAGCGCCAGGCTGATGTGCTGGACGGCGCTTTGGGCGCTCATGAAGCCCGCTCGCTCCTGGGGGCGGGGAATGCGCGAGTCAAGGGTGCGCGAGGGAACGCCGCGCAACGAGCCGCTGCCCATGAACCCGACGAAGAAGCCCATCACGCTGAGCCAGGGCTGGTAGTTCACGAAGCCCGCGTAGACCACAAAGGCCATGAGGAAGGCACCGGCCCAGCTCATGGCGGTTGCGCCGATCTTGTCGGTCAGGCGTCCACACACCTGCATCAGTGCCAGGCTGGCCAGGCCGCCGATCATGTAAAGGGGGCCCAGGGTGCTGAACTGGTAGTCAATGCCGACGCCGGCGGCCCAATCCGTGAGCCATGCTTCGCCCTGATAGCCGAGGTTGAACACGACATAGGGCGGAATGCTGGGAATGAGCAAAAAGGCGCTGATCATCATGCAGGTCATGGCCGCAAATGCCAGAAGGGGCAAAGGCCTGAAGAAAATCTCCCGGGCCGAAGCGCGGGGCATGCCCGCGGCGCGGAAGTGAAGCTTCATGGGCGGCAACAGCCAGAGGGCACCCGCGCTGGTAAGCAGGCCCATGGCGGATACGGCAAAGAAGGGCGCGCGCCAGTCAAACACATGGGCGATCTCCAGGGCGATGGGAACGCCGAAGATGCTTGCCACGGAGAACGCCGTCATCACCGTGGCCAAGGCCCTGCCTCGCCGCTCCACGGGGATCACGTCCGAGACGATGGCCAGGGCGAGGGAAGTGGCGGGCCCGCCGAAGACTCCCGCCAGCACGCGTGCCCCCAGCAGTGTCTCGAAATTCACGGCCAGACCGCCCAAGGCTGTGGCGGCCACGAGGCCTGCCATGGCAAAGGCCAGGGCAACGCGTCGGTCGAAGCGGTCCAGAAAGAAGGAACAGGCAATGCCGGAAGCCGCTCCTGCAAAGGTGTAGCTGCCCGCGATAAGCCCAAGCTGGTTGGTGGGAATGGCCAAGGCCCTGGCAAAGTCCGGACCCAGGGGCATGACGATCATGAACTCGAGGATGTTAATGAACTGGATGGCCGCGATCAGAAGCACGATCACCCGTTCAGACGGACGTTTCATCGCGGCTTTCAGCTACATGTTCTCAAGGCTGGGGTCCAGGGTCTCGAAGCGGCGCCCAAAGAACCGCAACAGCACTTCTACCTCAAGCAGCGTCAAAAGCCCGCCGGCCACGCCGCCGGCGAATACCAGGGCCATGGCGGCCGCGAGGCCAGACGGCGCCACCAGCACGCCCACTGCAACCAGCACCGCCGCAGCAGAGCCGGGGATAGCCAGCAGCAACGACAGCAGTACCAAACGAAGGAAGGCCATGAGCATATTCCGGCCCATCAGCTCCACCCCGCCGCTTCCCGGGGCCTGTGCCACCCAAGAGGGCATGAGTACGGCCGCCCCGTTTTCAATGGCGAAGGACATCGCCGCCACCGGAGGCAGGAAGGAAGCGGAAGTCGCAATGATCGTGATACGCCAGGCTGCGTGCAGTCCTTCAGCGGTCCGAATCAGCAACATGGCCGTGGTGACGATTCCCACGAGGGCCGCGCCGACAAGCAGGGCGCTGCCGTAGACCTCTCCCCGCAGGATGTCGCGGCCCCGCACAGGCAGCGACTTCAGGTAATCCAGGCGGTGCAGCTCGCTGCGCAGGTCATTGCGCAGCATCTGGGGGCCGGCGATCACCAGCATGATTGTCAGCACGGAGAACGTCGAAATCACCATGACGTCGACGACCTCCGGCCGGTCGCTGCTGAATACGATGACACCAAAGAGGATGGCCAGCCCCAGCAGCGGAAACAGCAGGCGGGCGGAGACACCCCGTGTCTGGCCCACGAGCGCTTTCCATAGCATGGCGCGCCAGACCGGACCCTGCTCGGCAAGCCTCAGTCGTGAAGGCTTCACCGTCTGAATCTGGGCCAGCTTCATGGAACTCATGCCGCCGCGGCGGAAGGCTTCGAGCCTGCGGCCCACGTTCTGGGCCAGGTCAAGGGCGGACTCCTCAAACGGTGTGTTGAGCCGCGTGGCGAGCTGGTCGAAGCCCAGCATCATGGCCAGTGCCACGCCTGCGCCCACAGCGAACTCAGGCCAGTCCGTGGCTGCCGGCATCTGCGCCAGCTGGCGCAAGGGCCAGAGCAGGGCGCCTGCCAGCCCGTCGTTGAACAGATGGGAGAGCCAGTCAGGTATTTCGCGGAACTGCCGAAGGGAAGGCGGCGGAGTGAAGTTGGGCGCAAAGGCCGCCGCCACGGCCAGCGCCAGCATGATGCCCGGGATGCGCAGGCTCAGGCCGCGGACGCCAAGACTCTTGAGTTTGCCCGCAAACAAAGCGGCGGCAATGCCATTGAGAAACATGACATTGACGATGAGCCAGGTCCCCAGCGCGGCGAAGATCGCGTTGAGTTCTTCGCGCTTGAGGGCAAGCACACCGGCAACCAGGGCCATGAAAAGCGTGGCCGGTTGTGCGCGCAGCCAGCGGTAGCGGATAATCTGGGCGCGCGTCAGGGGCGAAGTGCAAAGCTGCATGACCTCCGCCTCGCTCATCATCAAGGTGGCGTGGTTGGGGGCGAGTATCCAGCCCGTGACCGTGAAGAACAGAAGCCCAGCCCCCGCCAGAGCGCGGATGGTCGGCGCGAAGTCGGCGACTTCCGGCGCGCGCGTTCCCCGGCCAAGGCCCGGCATGCCGAATACAAACCAGAAGTAGGCCAGACCCGCCAGGGTCGGCAACAGGTAGCGCGGCTGCTTGAGACGTGCCAGCCGGTGCTTCACGGAGTTGAACGTGGTCCGCGCCACGAGATAGAGCAGCGCGGACTGGGTCATGGCGTGGGCGGGCTGGCGGGTGTTTCGGGCGCGGCGACCATGCGGCCCGAGGCGGTGGCGGATGTTTCGTAGCCCGTGGCCCGCATGAATATTTCCTCGAGGTCGGCACGGCCCTGCAGGTCGGGCACTGCGGCCTGAATCTCGGCGATGGTTCCGTGCAGCAGTTTCTGGCCCTGCTGCAGCAGCAAAATGCGCGTGGCGATGGCCTCAACGAGATTGAGCAGGTGGCTGGAGATGATGATGGCCGCGCCCGCGGCCGCGCGTTTGCGGATGCTCTCCTTGATGCGCCGAATGGCGACGGGATCAAGTCCGGTCAGGGGCTCGTCAAACATGATGGCGCGGGGCTCGTGAATCAGGCCGCAGGCGATGGCCAGCTTCTGTTTCATGCCGCGCGAAAGCGTGTTGGGCAGGGCGTCTTCCTTGCCGGTGAGTTCCAGCTCCTCGAGCAGCGCCTGGGCCCTGGGTTTGGGGTCCTTGACCCCGTAAAGCCTTGCCACAAAGGCCAGGTGCTCTCGGACGGTAAGATATTCAAACAGGCGCGGCTCGTCAGGAATGAAGGCCAGCTCCTGCTTGGCGCCCACGGGATCGAGTTGCACGTCGCGCCCGCAGATCAGAACACGGCCCGCAGTAGGGGGGATAATGCCGGTGATGCAGCGCATGGTGGTGGTTTTGCCCGCGCCGTTGGGGCCCACGAGCCCCAGGACCTCGCCCGGCGGCACGGAGAAGGTCAGACCACGCACGGCTTCGTGATTCTCATAGGTCTTGCGCAGGTCCACGACTTGGATCATGGGGACAACATAGCAGAGATGGGGGCCGCCGCGAGTCCGCAATGGAGTTGCATTCGCCGCCTTGGGCGCTAACTTCGCGCTGAACCCGAGGCGGCTGTTCCCATGCGTTACCGTGCCATCAATGTGTTCGAGTCCCGCAACCAGGTCGTGGTGGAGTATCAGGCCGTCCCCAGCTTCTTTGAGATGCTGCTGGGCATGCAGCCCACGGTTTCCATGGCGCGCGGCAAGGACCGCGATTGGGTGGAGGAGCGCGCCCAGTCCCTGAGCCAGTTGACGGAGCACCGCTTGCGCGGCCCCATCGTGGACTTTCTTGAAGCCACGTACCAAGCCTTCAAGAAGACGGCCGTTGCTGCCTGAAGCCAGGCTCGAATTGCCTGACCCCCTTGGGCCATGCCGCGCATTACCGGTATGTGAACGCGACACTCATGGCAGAGGAAATCGACCTAACTGAGCTGGTGCGCCGGCATCAGGCTTCGGTTTGGCGCTATCTGCGCTTCCTGGGTTGTCCGGAGGCCTTGGCCGATGACCTGACCCAGGAGACCTTCCTCAAGCTGCTCGAACACCCGCCCGAGCAGCGCAGCCGCTCCCAGACTTCAGCATGGCTGCGCACTGTGGCCCGCAATCACTATCTCATGGCCCTGCGGCGCAGTTCAAAACTTGAGTCCGTCGAGAACATCGACGAACTGGACGCAGCCTGGGAGTCTTCCGAAGGCAATGACGAGGGCGAAAGCTATCGCCTGGCCTTGCGGGAGTGCCTGAAAACCCTGGCCGAGCGCGCGCGCCGCGCCATTGATCTTCAATATTCCAGCGAGGCGTCCCGCGCGGACATCGCCCGTTCTCTGGGCATGGATCCTGAGGGCGCCAAGACGCTGCTGCGTCGCGCCCGGGAGCACCTGCGCCATTGCATCGAAAAGAGGCTGCGTCCATGAGCGAACAGGCCCAGGATCGTTACCTAGATGCCGCGTTGCGCGAAGTGGTGGCGCAGGAGGTGGCACCCGACCTCTCGGGCCGTATTCTTGCCGCCGCGCATAGGCAACAGGCCCAAGGGCCGCGCCGCAGCCGCAGTCTGCCGGCCGCCGGGCGGCGCATGGGCGTTGGGCCTGTGCGCCGCAGTTCAGCCACCGGCCCTTTGCTGGCGGCCCTGTTGGTCCTGGCGGCCTTTGCCGCGGTGATCATAGCCATGAACCAGCCGCGCCTTGTGCCTGTTCCCGAAGGCGGGGCCAAGACCAACGCTCCCGTCCCCGCGCCGAGCCTGAAGAAACCTGCCGAAGCTCAGCCCGCGCCCGAAGTTCCCCCGGCCAAGGCGTCACCCAGACGTGAGGCTCCGCTTCCGGACCTGCCCGCCGACCCAAGGCCAAGGCCCCAACCCCCGGCCCGGGAGGACAAGCCGCCCGTGGAATTGCCGCCCCAGCCGCCTGCCAAAGCCCCGGAGGGCGAGGTACGGCGCCCGGAATCCACAGAGCCCCCCAAGCCCGAAGAACGGCCGAGGCCTGAGGCGGAGTTGCCGAAAGCCGTAGTAGCTACTGTAAAGGAAGTCGGCCGCAAGAATGGCCTCAAGTTGCGCTACGCGGAGTCGGAGGAATGGCGCGTCGTCGAAGCCGGCGAACAGCTCCGGGCGGGGGCACGCCTGCGGGCCACGGGGCAGGCCGATTTGACGTTGGGTTCAGGGGCGCTGGCGCGATTCGACGGCGAGATAGCACTGGGCAGCGAAGAACAGGGGCTGGAACTCATCGACGAAAGCCTCTTCTTCGACAATCTCGATCTGCCTCGAGTGACGATCTCCGCCTCCGCCCTGAGCGTTATCGCGGCCGGCATGGTTTTGTTTGAGGCGGGCAGGAGCTCATTGTCAATCTCCTGCCTCCAGGGCCAAGTGGAGTCTCCGGCGGGCCTGGTGGAGGCGGGTAAGGCTGCCACGCTCACCAGCAAGGGGCTCTCGCGCGCGGCCGCCGTCAGCCTCGAAGCGCTGGCCCGCAAACACGCAATTCTGCGCAACTTGCCGCAGCGCCTGCTGTGGCGCGAAGACTTTGACTTGGTCCCGCCCGAGCGCCGTCACAAGGGCGAAATCAGTGAGGGCGTGGGTCGCGGCGAGGGGGCTGAAGCCGGCGTATCGGTTTATCTGAGTCAACCCCAGAACCTGCGCAAGGGCGACGTGCTGCGCATGAGACTGCGGGTCAGTCGCGCCCCGGAAGAATTGCTGCTGCAAATGGGCACGGCCGAAGATGGCAACTATCGCCTCCTATTTAAGGCGGCCCGCGTCGGCGAGTGGATGGAAGTGGAGTTGCCCCTGACGGACCTGTTCCGGACGCTGGACAAGACAACGCCCATCCGCATCGGGTTCACCTTCAAGAACTTCCAGGTCTGGGCTTCGGACCCCAAGGGCTGCCGCGTTGAGGTGGACTGGGCAGAAATTGTGCGCCGCGCGGCAGACGAATAGGTTTGAATCGGAATCTGACAGCTTGCTGAAAGAGTCTTCTCAGCAGTTTGCAGGGCCCGCGCGAGGGCACGGGCACGCGAACGTCCCGCGTCATGGGCGATTCATAGCTGGATGGAATCTGAATCGTTGGTGAGAAGGTCACCTCGGCCCGTACTATAGTTCATGGCTCTGGGCTTCTGAGGTGTCTGCATGCATGCGATATCGGTATCTGCGCGCGTCGTAGCTTTGCCGCTGCTGGTCACATTAATGTTGGCTGGCTGCGGCGGGGGAGGCAGTTCCGGTGGTGGCGGTGGCGGCGGAAGTTCAACGCCCAGTTTGCCCATTGCGGAGTTCACGGCATCACCCTTGACCGTGCAGGTAGGAAGCCCGGTGCAGTTCACTGACGGTTCCACCGGCGCCACGGGCTGGCAGTGGGACTTCAACAGCGATGGCACCCCCGAAGACTACGGTCAGAACCCCAGCCACGTTTACACAGCACCGGGCATCTATGATGTCACGCTGCAGGTGTCCAACGCTGCCGGCATCAATACCCGTCTGCGCATGGCCTACATTACGGTGACGCCGCCTCCCCCGGTAGCGGAGTTCGTGGCTTCGCCCACCACCTTGACCCTGGGAAGCTCAGTACAGTTCACCGACCAGTCCACGAACGCCACGGCCTGGTCGTGGGACTTCAACAATGATGGCACCGCCGACAGCACAGCCCAGAATCCGGCCCACGTATACGGAGCGGCCGGTACCTACACGGTGGTGTTGACGGCCAGCAACAGCGGCGGAAACAACGTCCGCACCCGCGCGGCCTACATCACGGTCAATCCTCCGCCCTCGACGACGGTGGATATCGACGTGGACACCGATCGAAACGGATCAGTAGACAACGCCGCTGACGAGGCGGGCGAAGAGGCCTGGTCCACGACGCGGGGTGCCGTCTTTTACTGGAACATTGACGACGACGACAACAACGCGCAGTTTGACCACTCCGACACGGCCGTGAACGGCGCCACCGATGCGCTGGACCTCGCCCGCATCGTGATTCGACAGATCAGCGGCGCGCCCTCCGGCGGCAGTGTCACCGTCAACGTCACACCTGCCGCCGCGCAGAGCAACATCCGCATTTTCCAGAACAACGGAGGCACCTGGACTTCCATCTATTCGACGGGTGCCAGCTTCACACTGCCGGTTTCCGCCGTGCAGGCGGGAGACATTGATCTGGGCATTGAGTGTCGCGGTCGCCTCAGCTCAAGCTGGGACGGCATCGTGTTTCTCACGCTGGACGTGCGCGACGCCGCGAGCGTCAGCCTTGGCACTGATCAGGTGCGCCTGCGCTGCGCCCCGCCCATCATGAATACCAACCTGTGGGTGGCTGATCGGTACTACATCGTCAGCATCACGAGTGGAACCTCAAACAACACGGCCGCCCGCACCACGATTCAGGCCCTGTGTAACGCCGCCGGTATCACGTATCAGGAAGTGCCGGGCTCCAGCTACAGCAACGATCGCTGGCTGCAGGACAGCAGCGAGCCCATGACCGTGCTGCTGCCTTCCGCCAGCGGCCGGCGCCGCGTGGACAGTGTCCTCCAGCTTGCCCGCTACCGTGCCGTCGATGCCTGGTGCCAGAACATCCTCTGGGACCCGAATTTCGACTTCATACAGCGCTTCGCCAGTACGCAGGATTCGCAGAACTACGGCGGCAACCTCGAAGTAGTGCCGCCCCACAACAACGGCACGACAAACTACCCGTGGGGCCGAATCATCAGCGGCGGTCCTTCGACCTTGCTGGGCTCGACCGCGACAGACAACACCGCCATGGACTCGCTTTACAAGCAGTTCTTTACGGCCTGCTCTTTGCAGGGCCCTTCGCTTGAGATTCCGGCGACCTGGCTGGCCGTTGGGCATATTGACGAGTTCCTCGCGTTTGTGCCCGCGCCCAATCGCGCCCGCGGCTGGGCGATCGCCTTTGCCTCGCCCACGCTGGCGCGCAACATCCTTCAGACCGTGCAGAGTTCAGGCGGAGGCAACCTCACGGTCTTTGCGGGTCGCACCACCAATGGCTGGCAGACCACCGTCAACGCCATCCTGGGTGATGCCGCGCTGATGACCTACAACACCAATGCCC
>JAANMV010000653.1_pt1 | contig 42548 bp, 31 predicted proteins | sample 7279661 | NCBI WGS metagenome assembly JAANMV01 (sample SAMN14094540, study PRJNA606508) | bioreactor metagenome | isolation source: A lab-scale SPAN reactor treating ammonium-rich wastewater day 121 | place: Ireland: Galway | collected 2017-05-16
TCCTGCCATCATTCAATCACCACGCCAACATTCGCAGGCTCAAATCGCTGCCAGACTCCATGCTGACGCACCGGTGGAAGGTTTATCTGCAAACACTAACTCACCACCGTCACCACCACGGAAGCAATGGGAGCGGAGAGCAAGCCCAAAAGTATCGGGTAGAAGGTTTTCATGACCGCAGGGGCTGACGCTCGCTTGCTTGAGGGGTGTGGTGACAAGTTGATCCACCCGATCACTCGCCGATGACATCCCGACGCCATTCGGGATAGATGTCCTCGGGCAATTGTCCGCGGCGAATGAGGTCTTGCAGATCGCGAATGATGGTCTTGCGCGAAACATTGAAATCGCGCGACAGTGCGGAGACGTTTGGTCGGTCGGTCGTTCCGCGCAAGCGTTTGATGATTTCGTGCTGGCGCGCGAGGCGTTCGGTGAAGCGGCGGTCGGGTTCCGACGCCTCGATTTTTTCGGCGCGTTCAAGCGATTGCAGAAGGGCGACCGTTTCCCCGAGGCCACATTCGGTGAGGGCGATCTCAACGGTTCTGTCGAGTTCGTCGAGGTCCACGGGTTTTTCCAGAATATAATGCGCCGAACGCGGACCTTGCAGCGCGGCGAGTTTCTCGCGGATTTGCAGGGTGCCGGAAATCATGATGACGGGCACATGCGCGGCGACGGCTTTGAGCCTGGGCAGGAATTCGAGTCCCTTTTCGCCCTCGTCCAGGATGTTGTCGAGGATGATGAGGTCGGGCTTGGTGTCGGCGATGGATTCCAGCGCCGCACGACCCGTGGAGACGCAGGTGAGGCGATAACCGCGCAACGCTTTGCCGTAGAGCTTGAGCTGCTTCGGATCATCTTCGACAATCAATATCGAGGCCATGGTTTCTTCAGTTGCCGTCATCCGGGCCAGTTTACGGCGGATTCCGGGTTTGGGAACTGTGCATCTCGCGCACAGGGGCAGACGCCCCACTCACGGGAATGATTAGGGTGAAGGTCGCCCCTTTGCCCGCCTCGCTTTCCACGCTTAATCCCAGCCGGTCCTGTTGGGCAATCGAGTAAACCAGGGACAACCCCAGGCCGGCGCCGGCTTTCGCCCCCGCTCGTTTGGTCGTAAAGAACGGCTCGAATAACCGCGGCTGCACTTCCGGCGCGATGCCCGGTCCGGAGTCCGCCACGGTCATTTCGACGAATTGCGACGCTTCGGCGGGGCGCAGCGCATAATGCTGGGCGGCGGGGCGTGTGCGGGTGTGAACCGTTATTTTGAGTCTGCCCTTGCCCTGCATGGCTTCCGAGGCGTTCACCACCAGATTCAACAGCATCTGCTCCAATCGGCCCCGCCCCACGTTTACTGATGGTGCCGCGCGATCCAATTCCAAGGTCAGGGCAATGCCGCTCAAAAATTCCTTGCTCAACAAAGATACCGTTTCCTCCACGACCGCGCTCACGTCGGTGGGTTCGGCTCCGGCAGAGGCGGATTCATTACGGGCATAACCGAGCATCGAGCTGACTACGTTTTTACCCTGCATGACCGCCTGTTCGATGTCCGCGACGTTTTCCTGGATATCGGGGTGGTTGCGGGTTTCGCGGCCAATGAGTTTGCTCGACATGCGGATGACGGAGAGCAGATTGTTGAAGTCGTGGGCAATGCCGGTGGCGAGCGTGCCCAGCGCCTGCATCTTTTGGCTGTGCATTAGCTCCACCTTGGCCGCTTCGAGTTCACGGTTGCGTTGCGCGGCCCGGCCTTCCGCCGCGAGGAAACCCACGATCGCCGCGCGATGGCGCCGAAGCGTGAGCAGCGCGAAGACCGACGCCAACCCGAATCCCGTCAAACTGATGAACAAAGTGGCCTGCATGGGGGTCACGCCCGCGGGAGGCGATGCGACATCGTAGCGGATGGCAGACTTCTCATTCCGATCGAGTCCGAGCACCGCGAGTTGCTGCCGCACCCGATCCATGTGCCACACCTGCAACTTGTCCGTCGCACTGGCGGTCACGATCACCGATCCGTCCAGCGCCATGCGAACGCTGCTGACGCTCTGGGGCTGGGGGGCGATGAAGTTGGCATACACCTCGTCAGTGAGGGTGGCGCGCAATTGCGCCTGCTGGCGCGTACGCGTGATCACCATGTCGCTGCCCTTCCCGAAGAACGCCAGCGAGCCGTGGGTGATGGCGGGTTCGTCCCGGGCAATCTTGCGGAGTTGCTTCCAGTCGCCCACTGACCAGAGGGCGAACGCCGCCGTTCCCGCCGTCCCCAACAGCCGGCCATCCGGGCTGAAGGCGACGACGGAACTGGGGGCATTGAGCGTGGTGATTTTCTCCCCGGTACGCGCGTCCCAGACTTTGGGTCGGTCTCCTTCTCCCACACCAAAACCGGTAACCACCCATTGGCCATCGGGGCTGATGGCAAATCGCCCCGCGCCAGTGGGGCTGGCCGGACTGCGCAGGCTGGCGAAGCGGCATTTTTCCCCAAGGAATACCGGGGCAGCGTCGGACGTAAGATTGAGCACCACCAGCCGCGCGTCCGTCAACTCGACCACGGCATGATGTCCGGCAAGGCTGATGGCCAGTGCCCGGGCGCCGCGTTCCTCGGGCAGCGGAATCCGGCGAATGTCCCCAGCACCAACCCCGGGCGATATTGAGTTGCCATCAAACGGCCAGACTTCAAGGCCGCTCCGGCGGCACAGGTAAAGAGATCGTTCATCCGGCCCCATCCGAGCGGAAACCAAATCTTCCACCGCCACGAACACTTCCGGCGCGGTGCCTGCCAGATCCCAGAGGCGAAATCCCTTGCTCTGCGTGGCCAAACACCAGCGGCCGCTGGGCGAAAGGTCCAAGGACAAGAACGCCCCGTCGGACTTGGGACAAACCAACTGGCGATAACACTCACTACGTGACAACCGCCAGACCCCGAAGCCCACGGAGGGCCGCCAGAAACCGATACGTTCGCCGTCGTTCGAGAAGATGTGCCCCACGCCCTCGTGCGCCGATACAATCGTCTGGCCGAGGGCGGCATCCCAGAGCCGGGTGGTGCCATCACGTGAACCGGAGAACAGAAACGCGCCGTCCGGGCTGAACCCCAGCCGAACGCACGGCTCGCTGTGGCCGCGGAGAATGCGTTGCGCGCTGCGACCGACGCTCCAGAGATAGACATCGCCATCCTCTGTCGCCACCGCAAGCTGACTGCCATCCGGCGACCACGCCATGGTGAACACGCGGGTAGCGGTTTCCAGGGTGGCGAGTTTCCGGCTTTCGGGATAGGCGTACAAATCCACCGACGCATCCGTAGCCACGGCCACTTCCATTGTGCCCGGTCGAAAGCGAAAAGTTCGCGCCCCAACGCGGATGGCACGATGCAAGATTTCCCCGGCGTCGAAATCGAACAAGGCAACCTGGCCGTTGGCGTCTGCGTCGCCAAAAGTGAGTCGGTTTGCATCGGACCAGAACGACATTCCGGCGATAACCAGGTTCGTGGCGTTGACTCCGCTGGCCAACAGACGCGCGCCGGTGACCATGTCCCACACCACCATGGCCCCGCCGTCAAAACGGGCCGCCAGCTTTCGCCCTTCCGGGTCGAACGCCACACTCCGTACCGGCAGTCGTGTGCCGGGACCCAGTTCCTGGGCCGCGAACGTTCGGTGAGTGAGGCCATCTGCCAGTCGGCCGATGAATACGTTGCCCTGGGAATCGCCGTGGGCAAAATACGTGAGCGTGGCATCCATCTCCACCTGGACGGTATCGCGCGGAGCGGGCCGGACATCGCCTACAATATGAATGTCCGAAAGCGCCAGGGCGGCGATGGCTTCCGTGCGCAATCCGGGGGAGGTTTGAATGGCCGCCGCGTTGCTGATGACCGTGAGCGCGTGCTGGCGGCGACCCGCTTCCGGGGTCAGGCGCACCGACCGCGCCTGGGCCATGTAGGCGTGCCACAAACGTTCGCGCGATGCCGCCTCGGCGGTTTCGGCGCGATGCAGGTTCCGTGTGGCCCGCAGGCTGGCGAGCACCGCGGCCAATGCGAGCGCCAGCACCATCACCAGAATAATCGCAATGGCCGTGCTGGTACGTTGAATCTCGCGGCGACTCGTCGCTCGCACCGCTTCGAGATCGCTGGTGGCTTGGGAATGTGGTTCTGGAGTGTCGGTCACGGCAGTTGGTTCACTGCGCAGACTCTAGGCATTTGCCAGGATCGTCGTCAACCCGCTGGGAGTGGAGCGCAGCTTACGCACCGCAGGGCCCAATTTTCATGGACACACGACGCCACGCGTTTTCAATCCAAGCCCGTGGGACCGGGCGGGCGCCCGACCAGCCATTGAACCACTGGCCGCCTCTTTCCAAGTTGCTTGACGCGAATCAAATCAAATTCCGTTACGATCGCTAAATTGCCAACGGGTTGCAGTTCGGAAGGTGACCGTCTGATCTGAAGGACAGTCCAGCGGGAAAAACATTTGCATTGTGCGGACACCCGCCCGATGATCTTGGCAATCCACTGCAGAAACGGAAATGCATCCAGGCAAGATTGCTATTCTTTTGGGCGTGGCCACGCTGACGGTAGTCGGTGGTGCGGCAGTCCTGTGGACGGTTCCCGCGGGCGCAGTTCCGGCGGCCAAAGCGGCCACCCCGTCAAGCGATGCGGTAGTCGCGGACGCGCCGTTGCATCCGGTCATCATCAAACAACCCGCCGGCGCGCCCAAGGTGGCGACGGGGCTGACGAATTTTCGCAGGGAACCAGTCATGGCCTCGTGCAGTTCGTGCCACGCCACCACCACGCCCAAGATAAACACCCGGCACACCGAGGACCTCAAACAGTTTCATCAGGGATTGAAATACATGCATGGCGAACTGACCTGCCTGAGTTGCCACAACGCGGACAACTACGACACGCTGCGCCTGGCCGATGGCCGCGCGCTGGAATTCACTGACAGCATGACGCTCTGCTCGCAATGTCACGGACCGCAGCGCCGGGATTACGACCGCGGCCTGCACGGCGGCATGACCGGTTACTGGGACCTCAAGCGCGGCGGTCGCGAGCGCAACACCTGCATCAACTGTCACGATCCGCACGCGCCGGCGTTCCCGCTCGTCATGCCGGTGTTGCCGCCGCGCGACCGGATTTCCGTGCCCAAACCGGCGCATACCGAAGCCGCTCCGCACTGAACCCGCGCATGAATCAAACGTCCAATACAAACGCGCCCGCCGCCCCGGAGATCGGCGGTTTCTCCCGGCGCACGGTGCTCAAGGGTCTGGGCGCGATGCTCGGCGCCGCGGCGTTCGCCAAGGCGATTGCGCCATTGACCGAGTGGGCCAGGGAGATTCCCATCGAAGATTTCCTGCAAAAACATTACAAGGAACTTTCGCCCATTGACCTCGAGATCATTTTGCGCCGGCTGGAGAAGGAGACCAAGGAGCAATACGGCGCGGACGTCACCATCGCCGATTACAAACCCGAACCGGGCGTGAAGTTCGGTTACGCGTTGAACCTGAGCGTGTGCAACGGCTGCCGCAAATGCGCCGAGGCTTGTCACATCGAGAACAACCACGACCGGCCCTCGCATCAGAGTTACATCCGCGTTTTCGAGATGTCGAAAGGCTCGATGGACATGGAGAAGGGCAACGCGCATTACGATCATCCCGTCCCGCAGCCGGACAAGTTTTACATGCCGGTGCAATGCCAGCAGTGCGAGCATCCGCCGTGCGTGGACGTTTGCCCGGTCGAGGCGACGTGGAAGGAGGCGGACGGCATCGTGGTGGTGGATTACAACTGGTGCATCGGCTGTCGTTACTGCGAAGCCGCGTGTCCGTATCATGCGCGCCGGTTCAACTGGACCAAGCCCGTCATCCCGGCGAACGAAATAAATCCGAACCAATCCTACTTGAGCAATCGCATCCGCCCGCAGGGTGTGATGGAGAAATGCCATTTCTGTCTGCACCGCACGCGCAATGGCCGGTTACCGGCGTGCCTGGAGGCGTGTCCGACCGGCGCGCGAGTCTTCGGCAACCTGCTCGACCCGAACTCGGAAATCCGTCAGGTGCTCGCGCACAAACGCGTGTTTGTGCTCAAGGAGGAGCTGGGGTTGAAGCCCAATTTCTTTTATTTCTTCGATGTGTGACACAACCGATTGAAATCCGAAAGCCGAATGTCGAAATCCGAAAGAAATCCGAAACCTGAAGTCCGAATAACAGCTCGGGGCGTGCATCGTCTCGCCCGCAATACCTGTTCTGTAGGTAGGGCGCGTCACTCCGTGCGCGCCGCCGGCTGGCAGGCAAAGAACGGCGCGCACGGAGTGACGCGCCCTACCAATACCACTCGGATTTCGGATTTCGGATTTCTTTCGGGCTTCGGATTTCGTCCTTCGGTTTTCCCCTCCGCATGAGCGCTCCCGCCGCCAACGTTGCTCCCGCTCCAACGCCGTCGCACTGGCGCAACTACCCGCGCTTTCTGGCAAAGGCGCTTTGGGAATCGCTCGAGGGCAACTGGGCGTTCTATGTCTGGATGACTGCGCTCACGGCCATCTTCCTCGTGGGCGCGAACGCGTGGGCCACGCAGGTGCGCGACGGCATGCACCTCACCAACATGAGCGATCACGTTTCGTGGGGGCTGTACATCGCCAACTTCACCTTCCTCGTGGGGCTCGCGGCGGGCGGCGTGATGATGGTCATCCCGGCGTATCTCTATCACGACGAGGAAATGCACGACATCGTCATCATCGGCGAATTGCTCGCCATCGCGGCCATCATCATGGCGTTGATGTTTGTCGTGTGCGACCTCGGCCGGCCCGACCGGTTCTGGCATCTCATTCCGGGCCTGGGGCGGTTCAACTTCCCCGTCTCCATGCTCACCTGGGACGTGATCGTGCTCAACGGCTACCTGCTGATCAACCTGCACATCTGCGGCTACCTGCTCTACATGCGATTCCTGCGTCGCCGTCCGAATCCGAAATGGTATGTGCCGTTCGTGTATCTTTCGATCATCTGGGCCATCTCGATTCACACCGTCACGGCATTTCTTTACTGCGGCCTGGGCAGCCGGCCGTTTTGGAACACCGCGCTATTGGCGCCGCGGTTTCTGGCGTCGGCGTTCGTTTCGGGCCCGGCCTTCATCATCATCGCGCTTTACGTCATTCGGCGCGCCATCGGCTCCCGATTCGGAGACGGCCCCATCCGCACGCTGGTCAACATCATGCGCGTGACCATTCTCATCAATCTGCTGATGGTCATTTCGGAGGTGTTCGTGGAGTTTTACACCGGCGGCTCGCATACGTCGGCGGCGCATTACCTCTACTTCGGGTTGCACGGTCATAACGCGCTCGTGCCGTGGATCTGGTCGTCCATCGCCATGACGGTGATCGCCGCGCTGATTTTCCTTTGCCCGAAAGTGTATGACCATCCGGGCATGTTGCTGGCCGGGTGCGGCCTGGCGTTCATCGGGATCTGGATTGAAAAAGGCATGGGGATGGTCATCCCCGGTTTTGTGCCTTCGGTGCTGCACGAGATGGTTGAATACACCCCGAGCCTGCTCGAATGGAAAATCACCGCCGGCATCTGGGCGCTCGGCTTGATGATTTACACGCTCGCGCTGAAAATCGCGATCAACATCCTGCGTCGTCCGGCCCACGCCGCCGCAGTGCATGCGCCGGAACGCGAACCGGAAACCGCGACCACCTGACATGATCACCAGCGGGCTCATACTCACGCTCAGTCACGATCCGGCCCTCGCGGACCAGGCACTGACCGCCTTGCGCGTGCGCCCCGAGTTCACGCCCGGCGAGCGTAGTGACCGCTGGTTGCCGCTCGCGCTCGAAGCCCACGATGAAACGGCCCGGCGCGACTTGCATGACTGGCTCGAGCGCCTGCCTGGCATTGAACTTGTGGAGGTGGTACAAGTGAATTTTGAAGAGGTGAATTATGAACATTGACCGACGCCATTTTGTAAAGCTCTCCGCCCTCGCCGCCGCCAGCGCGGTCGTTGCCACCCGCGCCCAGGCCGCAGCCGCCTTGCGCTCCGAAGCCACGGCCGGCGCTGATGGCCTCAAGTGGGACAAAGCCCCCTGCCGTTTCTGCGGCACAGGCTGCCACGTTCGCGTCGGCGTCAAGGACGGCAAAGTGGTGGCCATTCAAGGCGATCAACTCGCCGACGTGAACAAAGGTTTGCTGTGCGTCAAAGGTTATCACGTCGGCCTGGCGATGTATGGCAAGGATCGCCTCACCACGCCGCAACTGCGCCGCAACGGAAAACTCGAACCCATTTCCTGGGACGAGGCGATTGAGATCATCGCCAAGCGCATCATGGCCGCGCCGGAAAAGTTCGCGCTCTACGGCAGTGGTCAGTGGACGATTCCCGAAGGTTGCGCGGGCAACAAGTTCATGAAGGGCGGTCTTGGCAGCAACATGATTGATGGCAACCCGCGCCTCTGCATGTCCAGCGCCGTGACCGGTTATCTCTCCACTTACGGCGTGGATGAACCCGCCGGATGTTACGACGACCTCGACAAATGTGACGTGCTCATCCTTTGGGGTAACAACATGGCCGAGATGCATCCGGTGTTGTTCTCGCGGGTGATTGACCGTCGGACGCGCGGCGAAAAAGTCATGGTCATTGACATGGCCACGCGCCGCACGCGCAGCACGGATTTCGCGGATCATTATCTCGAGTTTCGACCGCACAGCGATCTCGCAATCGCGAACGGCATCGCGCATCTGCTGCTCAAGAACGGCACTTACAACCGTGAGTTTGTCGAGAAGCATTGCAATTTCCGGCGCGACACCGCCACGCCGTCGCTGCTGGGACAGCCAATGACCTTCGAGGATTACCAGAAGGAGATGGAACTCTACACACCCGAGCACGTCGAAAAAATCTCCGGCGTGCCGGCGGAAAAAATCCGGTTGCTCGGCGATTTGTTTGGGAACAAGGAACTGCGCATCACCAGCACCTGGTGCATGGGTTTCAACCAGCACAGTCGCGGTACGGACATCAACCGCCTCTGCCACGGCGTGCATTTGTTGAGTGGTCACTTCGGGCGGCCCGGCGACGCGCCCACGTCCTTGACTGGTCAGCCCAGCGCTTGCGGCACGGTGCGTGAGGTTGGCACGCTGTGTCATCTGTTGCCCGGCGGTCGCCTCGTGGCCAATGCCGAACATCGCGCCGATTCGGAGCGGTTCTGGAACGTGCCCGCCGGCCGCATTCCGCCCAAGCCCGGCTATCACACCGTGCTGATGTTCGAGAAGTTCTGTACACCGACCGATCAGGGTGGCGACGTCACGACGCTTTGGTCGCAAGTCACGAATCCCGGCCAGACGCTGCCGAACCTGCACAAGCTGTTCAAAGCGAAGAAAAACCTCGCGGACAAGTTTCTCATTGTTTCGGACGTGTATCCGACGGCGACGACGGACCTCGCGGACTTGATTCTGCCTTCAGCGATGTGGGTCGAGAAGAACGGCATGTATGGCAACTCGGAACGCCGCACGCAGCAGTGGTTCAAAATGGTTGAGCCGCCGGGCGACGCGCGGGACGATTGCTGGCAGACCATTGCCGTCGCGCGAAAGTTATTCGAGTTGGGCCATCCCGGCATGAAGGACAAGGACGGCAAGTTCCTGTTTACGTTCAAGGATGCCGCCGGCAAGGAAGTCCCGGTGTGGGAGTGGAAGCATTACTACGACGTGAATGTGGACGAGGCGTTGTTCGAGGAGTATCGGCAGTTCACGCCGTACAAACACAAGCACCTCGCGCCCTACACCGAATACGTGAAAACGCGCGGGATGCGCTGGCCGGTCGTGCAGCAACCGGACAATTCGTGGCGCGAAACCAAGTTCCGTTTCTCGGAATTCGACGACTCGTTCGTGAAGAAGGGCGCGGAGATTCAGTTCTATCATTCCGTCACCAAAGACGACAAGGCGCTCATCTGGTTCGCGCCGTACGTCAAGGCGGCTGAAGAGCCCGACGACGATTATCCGTTCTGGCTCTGCACGGGCCGCGTGTTGGAACACTGGCACACCGGCACGATGACCATGCGCATTCCCCAACTCAGCGGCGCGATGCCGCACGCTTATGTGGAAATGCATCCGGAGGACGCCGCGGCGCGCGGGATCGCCAACGGCGAAACCGTGACGGTGAGAACGCGCCGGGGAACGTTGAACCTGCCCGTCTGGATCAATGGCCGCGCCAAGCCGCCGCGCGGTTCGTTGTTCGTCCCGTTCTTCGATCAACGGCTGCTGGTCAATGACATCACGCTCGGTGACACGGACCCGATTTCGTTCCAGCCGGATTACAAGAAGTGCGCGGCCACGGTGGCGCGAACCAGCCTGGCCAGAACCAATGGTGCGGGATCATGAGTTATTGCACTAATTGAGGCTTCGTCGTGAAATCCATCAATCCCGAGACTTACAAGAAGGCCGCCGTGATCTTCGGAGCGGTGCTGGTCACCGCTTCGGTGAGTGGTTATTTCATGGGGCTGCGCCAGACGGGTTCGCAAATCAGCATCACCCGCACGGTGTCCCTCGCCGTACCCGATCCGGAGCGTCGCGCGATTTTGGAAACCGAAACTGTGCCGGTGGCGGTCGCCTACGCGAAGCAAGACTGGCTGCGCGACGGCCCGAACGCGAACTGGCGAAATCATCTCGGCAATCTCGTACAGCCGCCGGTGGATTGGGCCACGGTCACCAACGTCGCCACGGAGGCCGAACGCGCGGAGGCCATCCGCGAGCGGGCGGCGCGGCGCGCGTTCGCCGGCGCTCCACCGGTCGTGCCGCATCCCATCGTGCAGGATTCCGCCGCCTCGTGCCTTGCGTGCCACGGTCCGGGATTGGTGATTAAGGACCGCGTCGCCTCCCGCATGAGCCATCCGCCCTACGCGAGTTGCACGCAATGCCATGTGCCCGCCGGCGGTTTGACGTTGCCGGTGAGCTTGGTCGCCTTGGGCGAACCGCTGGCGGAAAACCAGTTCGCCGCGCTGCCCTCGCCGCTCACAGGCGCACGCGCCTGGCCCGGAGCGCCGCCCACCATCCCGCACAGCACGCACATGCGCGAGGATTGCCTGAGTTGTCACGGCCCCCAGGGACTGGTTGGCTTGCGCACCTCGCATCCCGACCGCCAGTCCTGCACGCAATGCCACCTTCCCAACGCGGAACTGGATCAACACCACTTTTTCCGTGTGCTGCTCGCCTTGAGCCCTGAAACGTCCGGGAGGCCGACCGCCACCGCACCCACACAGGAGTAATTCATGCGCCCGACGATTTCTGAATCGCTCCAACGGATGAAACGTGCCAACGGATGCAACCTGATTGATCTTGATCCGTTGGCACGTTTCATCCGTTGGCGGTCGTGGTAATTTTAATCCGGGTATTGAATCATGAGTTCCGGCCTTTCCAGACGCGGTTTGTTTTCGCTGTTCGGGCGTTCCTTGGGCGCGCCAGCGAAAGCGGCGGTCCAAACCGCTTCCGGCGAAACCGCGCCACCAACGGTTGATGCCACACCGAAAGTCGCCGTCATCCAAGGCCGATTCTGTCTTGCCTACACGTCATTCTGCACCGTCTGTTCGGAGCGTTGTCCCGTGCCCGGTGCGATGCAAGTCGAGAAAGGTATTCCCATGGTGATGGCGGACACCTGCACCGGTTGCGGAATTTGTCACGATGTTTGCCCCGCACCGACCAACGCCGTGTTGGTGCTGCCGCGTCAGCGCGTTCCCCGTTTCACGCCGCCGCCTGCCGCCGCATGAATTCTGACGCTGAACCAGCCTTCCCCGCGCCGCCCGCGGAAGATTCGCCGCCGAAGTTGCCGGAACTTAACATGACGTTACTGGACGCGGCGCAAGTGGAGCAATTGTTGCGGGACATCGAGACCTGCACGCAGATCACCGAGATCATCCCGAAATACGCCGCGCGCGGTCACGTGCCCGATACCGCCACCGTCACCCTCGCCCAAGCGCGCGAACTCCTGTCCACGCGCGCCGTCCGCGGCCTGCAACTTCGTTATCGCTATGCGGACGCCGATTGGTGGGACACGTTGATGATGGCGGGCGAGCATTACCGTCTGGTGCGCATCCGACACGATTTTTCCGCGAGCGATCCGGCCATTGCGAAACCACCAAGCGGGTAAGCAGCCACGGGGGAATCGGCCCGCAGGAATTTCACGCTTGCTTGGGGAGGCCATCGCCTGTTGCATATCGTTGGCTCGGCGATGCAGGAGTATCCCAAACATTATTGCGGTGTGTTCGGCGTGTTCGGTCATCCGAATGCGGCCGAATTGACGTATTACGGACTGTTCGCGCTGCAACATCGCGGGCAGGAGAGCGCCGGGATCGTCACCAGCGATGGCCGACAATTCCGCAAACACGTCGGCATGGGGCTGGTGTCGCAGGTATTCGACGGCGACATACTGCACGATCTCGTTGGGCATATCGCGGTGGGCCATACGCGCTATTCGACCACGGGATCATCGCATTTGCGCAACGCCCAGCCGTTGACGGCGGATTGCATGCGCGGCCAGATCGCCGTGGCACACAATGGCAATCTCACCAATGCCAACCAGTTGCGCGAGGAACTCGAAGCGCGCGGCTCGATCTTTCAAACCTCGGTGGACAGTGAGATCATCGTACATCTGCTGGCCCAGCCCAGCGCCGGCAACGGCACCAACCATCTGGTCAGCGCCATTCACCGCATCGAAGGCGCGTATTCCCTCGTCATCATGACCGAGCACGAACTGGTCGGCGTGCGCGATCCGCACGGTTTCCGGCCGCTGTGTCTCGGCAAGCTGGGCGACGGCTGGGTGCTTTCCAGCGAAACCTGTGCGCTGGATTTGATCCACGCCAAGTTCGTGCGCGACGTTGAACCGGGCGAGGTTGTCATCATCAACAAAGAGGGGCTTACCAGTCTCAAGCCGTTTCCGAATCAGAAGGAACGTGCGTTCTGCATCTTTGAATACGTTTATTTTGCGCGCCCGGACAGCCACCTCGCGAATCAGAATGTGTACAAGGTCCGGGTGAATATGGGCCGGCAACTGGCGCACGAGCGTCTCGTGGATGCCGACCTCGTGGTGCCCGTGCCCGACAGTGGCAACTGCGCCGCGCTGGGTTACTCGCTCGAGTCCAACATTCCGTTTGAGATGGCGTTCGTCCGCAACCACTACATCGGCCGCAGCTTTCTCCAGCCCACGCAGCTTATCCGCGATTTCGACGTGCGCGTGAAGCTGAACCTCATCGGCGACCTCGTGAAGGGCAAACGCGTGGTGGTGGTGGACGATTCCATCGTCCGCGGCACCACTTGCAAGGCGCGCGTGAACAATCTCAAAGAGGCCGGCGCAAAAGAGGTCCACGTGATGGTAAGCTGCCCGCCGCACATGCACCCGTGCGTGTACGGCATTGATTTTCCCGACCGCAACAAGTTGATGGCGGCCAATCATTCCCTGGACGAAATCCGCAAGTATCTCAGCGCAGATTCACTGCACTACCTTTCCCAGGATGGAATGATCCGCGCGACTGGCCAGAGCCGCGACCAGTTTTGCATGGCGTGTTACGACGGCAAATACCCGGTGCCGTACGATCCCGCTGTCAGCAAGCACATCATCGAGCGCCGCAACGGTCGCGTCATGGGCCTGAGCGACGCCATTGTGGCCGAGCGCGCGCAGATCCCCCTGATTTAATTCGTGATGCGTGATGCGTGAAACCGGGGGTTGCCGATCGCAGGTCACGTTTCACTCGTCACGCGTCACGCCACACCTCCAGACTGGCGCAGTCTCCGACCGCCCGTTATTCTCCCGCCCATGGATTCCCGCGAAGCTTTGGTGGCGCTTAATTTAATCGAAGGTGTCGGCCCGGTGCGGGTGCGTCAACTGCTGGAACATTTTGAAGCTGCCACCAGTATTCTCTCCGCCAGCAAATCCCAACTCCTCCAGGTGCGCGGCATCGGCGACGATACGGCGGAGGCGATTGCCAACTGGGAAAAGTCGGTGGACCTCGCGGGTGAATTAAAACGCATTGCGGACTTCGGCTGTCGCGTGGTGGTTCAGTCCGATGAGGAATACCCCGCTTCCCTGCGCGAAATCTACGATCCGCCCATCGTGCTGTATGTCAAAGGCGGACTCACCGCGAAGGACAAGAATTCCGTGGCCATGGTCGGCTCTCGGCAGACGACGCACTACGGTATCGAGACGGCGCGCAAGCTGGCGTATCAACTCGCCTACGTGGGTGTCACCGTTGTAAGCGGCGGCGCGCGGGGCATTGACACGGCGGCGCACCAGGGCGCGATGAGCGCAAAAGGCCGCACCGTTTGCGTGCTCGGGACCGGCATCAACGTGGTATTTCCGTCCGAGAACCAGGAACTGTTCGAGCGCATCGCGGCCAACGGCGCGGTCCTCACGCAATTCCCCTTCAACCGCAACGGCGACCGGCAATCCTTTGCCATCCGCAACCGCATCGTGGCCGGCATGACGCTGGGCACGGTGGTCGTGGAAGCGAATCTCACGAGCGGCGCGCTGATCACCGCCAACTTCGCCACGGAATATGGCCGGCAGGTGTTTGCCGTGCCGGGGCGGATTGATTCGCCCCGCAGCAAAGGCTGCCACGACCTAATCAAAAAAGGCGCGAAGCTGTGCGAAGGCGCGGAGGACATCCTGAGCGAGTTCGAGTATTTGTTTCCCGCGAGCAATCGTCCGCCCTCGCCCGGTGAAACCGGGGTGCTGCCCGCCCTCGAACTCTCCGAGAACGAGCAGAAGTGTTTCGACACGCTGCGCAGCGAAGACGAGACGAGCATTGACGAAGTGATTCGCAAGAGCGGCCTGCCCAGTTCCGCGGTCAGCGTGGCTTTGCTGAGTCTGGAAATGAAACGCGTCGTGAAACAGTTGCCGGGAAAAATGTTCGTGCGCAACCGATGAGTGACGCCGCCTTGGCCGTCAGCCGCGGATGATCTGTTCCAATTCGTGCGCGTCAAGGTCCGTGCGGATTTGCATCCAGAGCGGCAGATGATCGGAGAGTTGGTAGGTGAACTTGTCCTTCGTCATGCCGTCCGGGAAAAGTTCCGCGATGTGCGCTTCGCTGACGAAGAAATCCAATTCGCCGCCGGCGTTGGTGATTTCGACACATTTTGCGCTTGCATGATTTTACATTCGGGTGGAAAACCGGATTGCCGGTCGAGCCTGGTTGGCAAATCGGGGTGACTCATGAATACCAGTGCGTCGTTCGCTTCGGGCCGGGTGAAGCGTGCCAGGGGCTTCGCCAGGGGGACAGATTTGTCGTGTCTCCGCCTGCCTTCCGCCCTCGTCCCGATTTTTAATCGCGGTTGTTGTCCCTCCCGCGGACTTTTCCGTCCAGTGGTCGCGACCAACCGACTTCACTCCAACCAATTTGGACCATGAACAAGACCATACGTTCGTTCATTCTGGCCGCGTTGTTCTTTGGCGCGGGCTATTGTCCACACACCACGGCGTCAGTTCTGTTCGTGCGCACCAACGGCAATGACGCCCTGCCCGGCACCAGTTGGGCGGAGGCCAAACGCACCGTCGGGGCCGCCATTGTCACGGCTGTTGCTGGAGACGACATCTGGGTGGCCCGTGGCACTTACGCCGAGCACCTGACCCTCAAACCGGACCTGGCGCTCTATGGCGGCTTTGCCGGCACCGAGGCGACCCGCGCCGAACGCAACTGGACAAATCACCTGGCCATCCTCTGGGGCAACACCAACAAGGTGGTGGTCAACATCACCAACTCCGGACCAGCGACGCGGCTGGATGGGTTCACCATCGGCGGCGGCAACGGGATTCACGGCGGCGGCATCTCGATGGTCGGCTCAGGACCTGTGATTGCGAACAACACCATCCGCAACAACATCACTGATGGCGCTGGCTCAGGTATCAGCATCTGGGGGTTCCAATTGATCAGCAGCACCGAAGCGCATTTCCCCGTCATCACGAATAACGTCATCGTTGATAACCAATCCATCAACGACGAAGGCGACGGCGCCGGCATCGCAGTCATTGGCTCGTCGCCGCTGATTGCGTGGAACGTGATTGCACGCAACACGGCCACGCGCAACGGCGGCGGCATTGCCTGCTGGCGACATTCGTTTCCGATCATCGCCAACAACTTCATCGTGGCCAACTCTGCCAGTTACGATGAACTCACGGCCAGCGCGGGCGGCGGCGGCATCTTCGCTTCGGCCACGGACCTGGACGGGCGACCGATCGCCTTTGCCATCAGCGCACCGGTCATCGTCAACAACGTCATTGCCGCCAACGGGGGCAACGATGGCGGCGGGATCTCGGTCATTGACTCGCTCTACGGCGCGGCCACCATCGCCAACAACACGATCGTGGCCAATAACGGCGCCGGGGTTTATTGGGCGAACACCTCACCCACCATCGACAACAACATCGTCGCTTTCAACGCGCGGGGTTTCGAGCGCAGCGCCTACTTCACGAACGAGGCGGTCATCCGCTTCAACAACGTTTTCGGCAACGAAGTGTTGGGGGCCTCCGCCAATTACCACACCACCCCAGATCGCACCGGCAGCGCCGACAACATTTCTGCCGATCCAAAGTTCGCAAACTCCGCCATCGGCGATTTTCATTTGCAACCGGATTCGCCCTGTGTGAACGCGGGCAGCACGGCGTTGGCCCCGGGCGACTGGCCGGACACCGATGGACAGCCCCGCCTGCATGACGTCGCCGTGGACATCGGCGCGGATGAATCCGACGGTACGATTTGGAACGTGCCGACACCGGTGGTGCGTGTCAGTCCAACCGGCGACGATTCGGACGGCAGCACGTGGGCCAAGGCGAAAATGACTGTCACCGGCGGCATCAGCAAGGCTGCTGCGACCGGCGGTGAGGTTTGGGTGGCACAGGGAATTTACACCGACCGCATCCTGCCAGGTGCGTTTGTGTGCCTCTATGGCGGCTTTGCCGGAACTGAAACCAATCGCAGCCAGCGGAATCCCGCCACACTGGCCACCATTCTGGACGGTGGCGGCACGGCGCCGGTCGTTTACTTCCGCAATGCCGGGTATCGGGTCAGCGCGCTGGATGGCTTCATCGTGCAGGGCGGTGGCGTGTACACAGGCGGCGATGTGTTCCATCCCGACCTGTCCCGCCGCACCAACAACATTCTCGGCGGCGGTATCTACTGTCGGGTCAGCGGGCCAATAATTGCGAACGACGTGATTCGCTCCAACTCGCTGGGCAATCCATTCAATTCCTTCAAGGTGCTGGGCGGCGGGTTTTACGGTTACCTCAGTCACGCCGAGATCAACGGGAATACCTTCACCCACAACGAAGTGTTGAACACGTTCGATGGCAGCGGCGGAGGCCTTTACTGTCTGCGATCCCTCGCCCGGATCGAGCGGAATGTGTTCCGCGAAAACCGGGCAGAGAACGGCGCCGCCCTATACGCCTCCCTTTCCTCGCTCCACCTCGTGCGCAACCTTATTGAGAGTAATTCGATGTACAATACCTACCCGCTGCCGGTCTATTTCGGGTCGGACAGCGGCGCCATCACGCTTTCCTTCGCGCCCGAATTTCTCATCGAGGCCAACACGATCCAGGGCAATGTCGCCGCGTTTGGCGGGGGCTTGAACCTGGCCAGTTGCTGGGGCGGGCGGATCGTCAACAACGTCATCATCGGCAATTGGAGCTTCGATCCGACCGCGGGTGGCGCGGGCTGGGGCGGAGGGATTTATTGCATGATCAACCAAAACGCCACCAACGATCTGATCGTGGCGCACAACACGTTCGTGGGGAACACGGCCACGGCCTCATTCGGCGGAGAAGTCGGCGGCGCCATCGCCGCAACCATTCTCACCAACAAGTTGGTCCTCGCCAACAACATCATTGCCTCCAACTCCTCCGGCATCTGGCGCCATCCCGGTTCGTTCGCCGCCGCCACCCTGCATCACAATTGTGTGCTCAACAGCAATGCCAACAATTACATCAACCTCTCGCCCGGCCCGTCCGATTTTCAGGCCGATCCGCAATTTGTGAACCGCGCCGCCGGCGATTTCCGCTTGCTTGCCACGTCACCCTGCATTGATGCCGGCACAAACCAGTTTGGGGCGACAGCGGACTTCGACGGCGTCCCGCGTCCCTTGGATGGCAACGCCAATGGCATGGCATCCTTCGACATCGGCGCATTCGAGTTTGTCCATCCCCAGGTGGACACCGATGGCGACGGCATGAGCGACGCCGCGGAAGTCGTTGCCGGGACGAATCCCACCGATGCGGGGTCCGTGCTCAAACTGAGTGCGAGCCTGCTTCCGTCGGAGAACCGGGTCGCGCTTCGCTGGCCTTCGGTGGCGGGCCGTACCTACACGCTGGAATATGGAGACTTCTTCGGCGCGACGGGAATCTGGCATCCCCTGATGCAAAACATGCCGGGAGTCGGTGACATGATGGAATATCGCGATGCCCCGGTTGGCCCCAGCGAGCGTTACTATCGCCTGGGGGTGAAGCGGGATTGAGTCCCAGCGAGAACGCCGGAAAATAACCGAACCGTGAAACTGGCAGGTCACGGGGACTGGTGTTTACATCTCAATCCATTCGTCGTCCAAGTTAATCACTCGCAAGAACCTTTGGAGCGTGCTTAGTTTGCATCAGAGCAAAGCATGAAAACCTCACTCACTATCGGTCAGTATCTCATCAACCAGCTTCATGCGCACGGCGTGCGGCATGTGTTCGGTATTCCGGGCGATTACGTGCTCGGGTTCTACGATCAACTCTCACGCAGCAAGCTCCGCGTCATCAACACCTGCGACGAGCAGGGGGCAGGCTTTGCCGCCGATGCCTATGCGCGGGTCAAGGGCCTCGGCGCAGTGTGCGTGACGTATTGCGTGGGCGGTTTGAAGGTGGCCAACACCACGGCGGAGGCGTTCGCTGAAAAATCGCCCGTGGTGGTTATCAGCGGCGCCCCAGGCATGAAGGAGCGCGAGAAGAATCCGCTGCTGCACCACAAGGTCCGCGAGTTTGACACGCAGAAGAAGGTGTTCGAGCAACTGACCATCGCCTCGACGGTATTGAGCGATCCGCCGACCGCGTTTCAGGAAATTGACCGGGTGCTGCACGCGGCGCTGCGTTACAAGCGGCCGGTCTATATCGAACTGCCGCGCGACATGATCTCGCAGCCTGGCATTCCGCATTATCGCCCGCCGGAATGGCACGAGGCCAGCAATCCCAAGGCTTTGCGCGCCGCGCTCGCCGAAGCCGTGGCGATGATCAACGCCGCCCGGCAGCCCGTGATTCTGGCCGATGTGGAAGTGCATCGTTTCGGTTTGCAGAGCGAACTTCTCAAACTCGCGCAGAAGACGAACCTTCCCGTCGCGGCGACGATTCTGGGCAAGTCGGTGATCGGCGAGCATTATCCGTTTTATCTCGGCGTGTATGAAGGCGCGATGGGCCGCGAGGAAGTGCGCAGTTACGTCGAATCGTCCGATTGCGTCATCATGCTCGGGGCGTTCATGACCGACATGAACCTCGGCATCTTCACCGCGCGGCTGGATCCGGCGCGCTCGATCTATGCGACCAGTGAAAAGCTGTCCATCCGCTATCACAACTATGAGGAGGTCCGCTTCAAGGATTTCGTGCGCGGCCTGACGCGGGCCAGACTGCGCCGCCGGACGTTGGGGAGAATTCCGCGTCCGCCGCGGTCGCAATTGTTCAAGACGGTGGTCGGCAAGACACTGACCGTGCAACGGCTGTTCCAGCGATTGAACGCGTATCTCGACGACCGCACCGTGGTGGTGGCTGACGTGGGCGATGTGTTGTTCGGGGCGGCGGATCTTTACATCCACAAACGCACGGAGTTTCTCGGGACGGCCTATTACACGTCCATGGGTTTCGCGGTGCCGGCCAGTCTGGGTGTGCAACTGGCAAATCCCCGGGTGCGTCCGCTGGTGCTGGTGGGCGACGGCGCCTTTCAAATGACTGGCATGGAGTTGTCCACCATCGCGCGCTACGGCTTGAATCCCGTCGTGGTTGTCTTCAACAACGGCGGCTTCGGCACGGAGCGCCCGATGCAGGACGGTCCGTACAACGACGTGGCCACCTGGCGATATCATCGGGTGCCGGATGTATTGGGTGCGGGCCGCAGTTTTCTTGTGAAGACCGAAGACGAACTCGATCAGGCCTTGCGCGCGGCACATGCGCACCGCGACAGTTTTGTTCTGATTGAAGCCATCCTTGACCCGCACGATCACTCGCCCGCGCTGAAACGCCTGACCGGACGATTGGGACGGAACATTTAACCTCAGAAATCCCGCGCTCCGATTCCGCCGTCGTTCATCAAGGCTCGTCCTGCCGTTCAGCAGTGTCAGGCACCGCCGGCGCAATTTCATAAACCTGCAACAGACTCGGGGGCGGCAAGGGTCCGGTGCGCGGGCGGTCGCGATTTGCACCGAGCGTTTCCCAACGCAGCCACAAGCGGGAATCGCCGGGCACAGGCCGCAAGTGAACTTTCATTCCTGGAAAAGTGGAAACCGGTTTTCCCAACGATGATGGATACTGCGGTTTGACCACGGCGCGTCCAACAGGTTTCAAGGTATTGTCGTCAAGCAGCCAGGTGCCTGAACCGTGATGTTTGTTGGAAAGTCGTTGTTCGAGCCGGCCCTCGGCATTGCGCGTCACCGCCCCTACGCGCACTTCAAATTCAATCGAGCCGCCGCCGGAAAACTCCCAGCGAAAGGTCCAGTCGGTGGCCTGATGCGATTTCCATTCGCCGTTCTCGAGGCGTGCATTGTAAACCTGCGTAAATCCGTTGGGGTCGAATTTATGATACGAAACAACTGGACGCTGCTGCGCGTCGAAGCCCAGGGCGACGTTGCCATTGATTGCGCCGCCGTACATGGGCACGGGGTCCACCACTTCGCCCGTTTCGAACGTCATCGGCAAACTGAGCGGTTTGCCGCCGCTCGTTTCCCAGTGGATCAAGTCCCGGCTGCGCGCGTAACACACGTGGTGAGACGTGGCACAATCGGGTGTTTCGCGCCAAATCCAGGCCAGGTGAAAGTAGCCGTCTGGTCCGCGCAGCGGCCCGTTGAGATAGGCGCTTTTCTGGCCTTTGCCGTCGAGCAGCGGTTGATCGAGCAGCCGTCGCCACGCGCGTGTTGGCGCCTCATACACGCTGTAAATCTGGTTGCCGTTGCCGCTGCCACCAGTGCGGTAGGTGAAGACCAGTTCGCCGCGTGGATCTTCAAAGAACTTCGGGTAAGTGGTTCTTTGTTCATCCTCTCCCGTCATCCCGGGAATGCGTTTCAAGGTGGTGATCTCCAATGGTTGTTCGGAGCGGAAATAGACCAGCGGATTGCCATGCATGTTGCCGCTCAAATGCAGGTGGCCGTACTTGTCCAGCGCCATCATAATGTAATTGTGGCTGTCCCAACCGACCCTTTCCGGCAATTGCACGAAGTTCCAGTTGGTTGCTGACAGATGCCGCGCCGCCACCGTCATCCGCCGGTCGGCATCATAGAACGCAACGAACTGATGATTACTGGCGACCAAGGAATGGAATCCAACCGGGTGGCCGGACCAAACCGGCGCCACGTCAATCACGTGCTTGATGTCCTGGGCGTCACCCACGGGCAGCACGGCCAAAAAGTAAATCAGGAACAGGAATCGGATTACGCCCCGACTTTTCCAATCATCCGAATGAGACGGTGTGCCCATGCCCTGGATTCTACTTTCTCCCCGGTCGGCTTTCGAGCGAATCCCGCCATGAACTGGTCGCGGCCCGAGGCCGATGGACGAATAGAGGCTCGATTGCAGATCAGGCCGTTATGAGCCGGAATGAGCGGTTGACACGCCGGAAGGCAGCCGTTCAAATCCTTGCGAACAAAGGCAAGTCGAGACTTATTTGTTATGCGCAAGACATTCCGCCATCAAACGTCCCTGGCAATCGCCCTGCTCACTTTCTCGTGGATTTCGCTCTGCACCGCTGAAGCTGCGTCCGCTGCCCAACCCTGCCGTATCGAAGTCGTCGAGCGCGGCACTGGCTGGCCGGTGCCGCTCGTTGAGTTGCGCACCACGCATCACGCGCGGTTCTTCACGGACAACGCGGGCGTCATTGCCTTCGACCTGCCGGAGTTGATGGGCCGGGAGACATGGTTCAATGTCATCGGCAACGGTTATGAAGTAGCCAAGGATGGTTTCGGCTATCGCGGGGTGCGGTTGACGCCGCAGCCGGGGAAAACCCTGCGCGTCGAGGTAAATCGGACCATCATTGCGAAACGGCTGGGGCGCATCACGGGCGGAGGGATTTTTGCCGAGAGCCAGAAGCTCGGGCAGGAACTGGACTGGCGCGAGCCGGGCATCCTGGGTTGCGACAGCATTCAGAACGCGGTGCATCGCGGGAAAATGTTCTGGCTCTGGGGCGACACGACACTCGCCAAATATCCGCTCGGTCTTTTTCACGGCACGAGCGCGACCACACCCATTCAACCGCTGGAAAAGTTCACGCCGCCAATCCGTCTCAAGCTGGACTACTTCACCGACGCCCAAGGCGTGCCGCGGAACATTGCCACCATGCCCGGCGACGGCCCGACCTGGGTCACGGGTTACATCAGTTTGCCGGACCAAGCTGGCCAGCCGCATCTGGTTGCCTCGTACGTGAAAATCAAACCGCCATTGGAGGCGTACGAATGGGGACTCTGCGTGTGGAACGATGCCACGGCGAACTTTGAAAAGCTCCGTGTGCTCTGGACGAAATCCGACGCCGCGCCGAAACCGCCGCCCGTGCCGGAAGGCCATCCGGCGCTCTGGAAAGATTCCGCCGGCAAGGAGTGGGTGCTGTTCGGCAATCCGCTGCCGACGCTGCGTTGCCCGGCCACGTTCGAGGATTGGCAGGACTCGTCTAAATGGGTCGCCATGAAGCCACAGGAGAATCTGGTTTCCGCTGCGGACGGCAAACCAGTCAAACTGCACAGCGGTTCCATGGCGTGGAATCCTTGGCGCAAACGCTGGGTGATCGTGTTCATGGAAGGTTTCGGCAAGCCGTCCACTTTCGGCGAACTCTGGTATGCGGAAGCCGAATCGCCCACCGGCCCGTGGGGCAAGGCGGTGAAAATCCTCAGCCACGAAAACTACACGTTCTACAATCCGCGCATCCACCCCGAGTTCACCGCCGCCGATTCGCCGATTCTGATTTTTGAAGGCACTTACACGATGCAGTTCGCTGACAAACCGCATCCCACGCCGCGCTACGATTACAACCAGATTCTCTACCGGCTTGACCTGGATGATCCGGCGTTGAAACCGGCGCAAGCAAACTAGACCACCGATTCGACACGCTATGAAGCGCCCCCAAGTAGCGCAGGTTGGCAACCTGCTGTTTCGCCGACTGGCAGTCGGCTGGACCATCGTCTTTGCGAAAGCTCGCGGATTGCCAATCCGCGACACAGCAGACTGCCAGTCTGCGCTATCGGCAACGGTATTCCTCAATCCTTTTTTATGAACAAACCAATTTATTTCCTGACCACGCTCCTCCACTTGCTGGTGACCGGCCCGATGGTGGCGGCGCAAACCAAATCGCCCATCACCCACGAATCACTCTGGCTGCTCAAGCAAGTGGGCGCTCCCGCTCCGTCTCCGGATGGCAAGTGGGTCGTGGTGCCGGTGACGGAATCCGCCTACGACGAGAAAGACGAAGTCGCCGATCTCTGGCTCGTGCCGGGCGATGGCAGCGCGCCGCCGCGCCGGTTCACCACCGCCAAAAGCAAGGAGTCCGCTCCCGCGTGGAGTCCCGATAGCAAACAGATCGCCTTCACCGCCAAACGCGACAGCGACGACGCGACGCAGATTTACGTCATTGCGATTGACGGCGGGGAAGCGCGCCGCGTCACACAGCTCGCGCTCGGTGCGCGGGCGCCGCAATGGAGTCCGGATGGCAGGAGCATCGCCTTTCAAGCGCCCATGCACCGCGGCGCGACGAATGACGCGGACAACAAACGCATCGTCGAAGAGCGCAAACAGGCAAAATCCAAGGTGCGCGCCTACGACAGCTTTCCCGTTCGACGCTGGGACAAGTGGCTTGATGACGTGCAAACCCGCATGTTCGTTATTGCCGCCGACGGCTCGTCCTCGCCGCGCGACTTGCTGGGTGACACCGCATTACTGTCCCAGCCGGGCTTCCGTGGCGCGGCGGGCGTGGGCGCGGAGGAAAACTTACAGCCGGCCTGGACGCCGGATTCGCAATCGTTGCTCTTCACTGCGACAACGAATCAAGATGCTGCAGCTTACGCAGAAGTCATTCATCACCTTTACGAAGTCCCCCTGGTCGGCGGCGAACCGCGGCAGTTGACCAGTGGCGATGTCAGCCATCAACGCCCTACGTTCAGTCCGGACGGCAAAAGACTGGCCTTCACGACCAGCGCCGTGAAGGAGCATTACTACACGATCAACCGCTTGGGCGTCGCTGCCTGGCCGTGGGACGGGAGAACACGCGCGGTGGCGCCCACCTTTGACCGCTCCATTGGAGACTTCGCTTTCTCAGCGGACAGCCAGACGATCCATCTCACGGCCGAAGACGCGGGGCGGATTCGCGTGTGGTCCGTGCCGGCCAGCGGCGGCGAAGCGCGCATTGCCGTGGACGCGCCGCAAGGCGGCTGGCTTTCCATGAATGTGCCCGAGCGAGCGCCGACGCCGGTGCTCTTCGCCAATTGGGAAGCCGCCCACAGTCCGGCGGAAACCTATCGCGTCGAACTCGCCACCGGACAGCGTACACGACTGACGGGCTTCAACGTCGAAGCCGCCGCCAAAATAGACTGGGCGCCGCTGCGTGAGTTCTGGTTCACGAACAAGCTGGGCCGGGCGATTCACAGTTACCTCGCGTTGCCACCGGCGTTCGATGAGGCGAAAAAGTATCCGCTGCTCGTGCTCATGCACGGAGGCCACGCCAGCATGTGGCGCGATTCGATCACGCGCCGCTGGAATTATCACCTGCTCGCGCAGCCGGGTTACGTTGTGCTCCTGACGGACTACGTTGGCTCGACCGGTTACGGCGAGAAGTTCACGCGCGACATTCTCGGCGACCCGTTGCGGGGTCCGGCGGACGACATCAATGCGGCGGCGGACGAGGCGATCCGGCGCTTTGCGTTCATTGACGGCTCGCGGCAGGCTGCGGCGGGCGCGAGCTACGGCGGGCATCTCGCCAACTGGATGGAAGCCACGACGACGCGTTACAAATGCCTGATCAGCCACGCCGGCCTCGTCAGCTTGTATTCGCAATGGGCCACCAGCGATGTCATTTATCAACGCGAGCGGATGATGGGCGGACCTTTCTGGGAAAACACCGCAGCGTGGTTGGACCAAAGCCCGTCCACTTACGCGAAGCATTTTCAAACGCCGATGCTGCTGACCGTCGGCGAGAATGACTTTCGCGTGCCGCTCAACAACGTGTTGGAAATGTGGAGCCTTCTGCAACGCCAGCGCGTGCCCAGCCGGTTGCTGGTCTGGCCGGATGAAAATCACTGGATTCTCAAGGGCGAAAACAGCCGCGTCTTTTATCGCGAAGTCCATGAATGGCTGGCGCGGTGGCTGGGTGAAGCGCCATGAAATGGGAGACGGATTTGACGCACCTTGCAGGAACTGGCGGGGATGATTTCAAATTTGGATGGCTCGTAGGAATCCGGGCATTGTGTTTGCGACCTCCGGCAAAGCCGGAGTCTTGAGATTGCGTGAACCGCTGAAAGCGGCATGGCTTTCCTTTCGTAAACTTTGAGCGGTTCACGATTGGCAATCTCACGAACGACCCCCGGAACTGTCAGACTTCGGGAATCCCCCGGCGTAGCCGGGGGATTCCCCAGGAATTAATCATTCACCACGATTTTCCGCGGCTTGATGCGTTCGGATTTTGGCAGGTTCAGCGTGAGCACGCCTTGATTCATCCGCGCGCTGATCCTCGAGGTGTCAATGGCCGGATCGAGTTCGAACGCCCGCCGGAAATCCGCCACGCGGCGCTCGCGCAGCAGCGGTTTGCCGGAACCGCAGTTGAAGGTGCGTCGTCCGGTGATGGTAATTTCCGTGCCTTCGAGGGTGATTTCCAAGCCGTCCTTGTTGACGCCAGGCATTTCCGCCTCGAGCACATAACCATCCTTGGTTTCCAGGATGTTCACTTCGGGGGCCAGGAATTGCTCGGTTTGCTCGCGTTGGTTGGTCTTGGATGAGTCTTTTTGCAGTGTTGATTTCATGGTGTTTTGCGGGTTGAAAGTGGTTTGGATTTCCTCCGGCGGATACTTGTCCGCCGGAGGTTAATCGTTCGTGAATCAGCCGACCGACACGTCAATTTGCTTTGGTTTGGCTTCCTCGGTCTTGGCCAGCGTGACCGTAAGCACGCCGTCTTTGTAATGTGCTTTGACCTTGTCCGGTGCGACGGGCGACGGGAGTGTTACGGTCCGATGGAATCGTCCGACGTATCTCTCGGCGCGATAGACTTCGGCGCCTTCGTGCTTCGTTTCGCTCTTGCGCTCGCCGGAGATGCTCACGGCGCCTTCGTGTAGCGAAACCTCAATATCCTCCTTTTTCATGCCAGGGAGTTCAACGGTCACAACAAAGTTGTCATTGTCCTCAAAAACGTCCAAGGCTGGGGTCCAACCGCTCAAGAGTCCCGACGAACCGGCCAACTCGGCGAGCGGCGACTCGAACAGACGGTCAATTTCAGTTCGGAGATCGGAGAGCCGTCCGAAGCTCTGCCAAGGAGTGAGAAACGGTCTTTGCCATCTTATTACGTTCATACTGCTTATCCTTTCGGTTGTATTGTTCACTGTTTTCAGAATCATACAAGCCAGCGAGATGCCAGTAGTCTGAGATAGGCATAACTATCTATTTAGCAAATATATGTGGTGAAAACGTGAATTGTAGATGCTTGCTTAATGGAGTCGTTATGGCTCATGATGATGTGCCTGAAGTTGATTGATGTGCCATTGAGTCGCCTTTGTGTGCGGTCATTATTATGCGAAATATCGCCTGTGGTGAAATGGTAAGTTGCTGGGAGTTCAATTGCTACTCTGGCAACCAATGGCGACTACTGGCAAAGCCCTCACACAAGGAACGAGGTGCCGCCTGCGACTGTTTAGGAACGCGCGGATAGCGCACAGGAAGTTTATCAAGGCCTCCGCCCGTCCTCGCATTGGATGGTATAGAAGAGGCGAGCAAGCCAGCCTGTCGGCCTTGGCGGAAGTGCTGGCCCTTCAGTGATACTCCTGCACCGTCTTCACGCCGTAACCGCTCTTCTTCAGCGCGCCGATACCCAGTGCCGCAGCCTTGGCGCCACTTAACGTTGTCATGATCGGGGTGCCGGTATAGACGGCTGTGGTGCGGATTTTCACCTCGTCGGCCCGCGGCGTCTGACCGGTGGGTGTGTTGATCACAAGCTGAATTTCCTTGTTCTTGAGCAGGTCAACGGCATTGGGTCGGCCTTCGGAGAGTTTGAAAACCCGCTGAGTCTTTAGCCCGGCCTTTTCCAAAACTGCCGCCGTGCCCCCCGTGGCGATCAGCTCAAACCCCAAGTCGGCAAATTGCCGCGCCACTGCCGCAACTTCGCTCTTGTGCGCGTCGCTCACGCTGATGAAAACCTTGCCGCTCGTGGGCAACGGGGAGTTCGCCGCCATCTGGGATTTCGCGTAAGCAATGCCGAGATCCGCGTCCAGGCCCATCACTTCTCCCGTCGAGCGCATCTCTGGTGAGAGTAGAATGTCCTGACCGTGAAAGCGGTTGAATGGGAAGACGGATTCCTTGACGGTCCAGTAGTGCGGCCAGATCTCCTTCGTGAACCCGAGTTCCTTGAGGGTCTTGCCGGCCATGACCTTGGCCGCCAGTTTGGCCAGCGGCACGCCAATGGCTTTGCTCACGAAAGGCACCGTGCGTGACGCGCGCGGATTGACTTCGAGCACATAAACCGCTTCGTCCTTGACCGCGTATTGCACGTTCATCAGACCGATGACGTTCAACTCGCCAGCCATCGCGTGCGTGTATTCGCGAATCGTCTGAATGACTTTTGGGGAGAGCGTGTGCGGCGGCAACACCATCGCCGCGTCGCCGGAATGAACCCCTGCAAACTCAATGTGTTCCAGCATCCCTCCGATGACGATCTGCCCTTGCGATTTCGGATCTGCAAAATGCCCCAAATCCGCGATGCAATCCACGTCCACCTCCGTGGCATCTTCCAGAAATCTGTCCACCAGCACGGGCCGCTCCGGCGAGGCTTCCACTGCAAACCGCATGTAGTGCTGCAACTCCGCATCGGAATAGACAATCTGCATTGCCCGTCCACCGAGCACGAAACTGGGCCGCACCAGAATCGGATAGCCCAGCTGCTTTGCCACGGCGAGGGCCTCCGTTTCGTTGGTCGCGATGCCATTGGGCGGTTGCGGAATGTTCAGTTTGTGCAGCATCGCCGCGAAGAGCTTGCGATCTTCGGCAATCTCAATGCTCTGCGGCGACGTGCCAATGATGTTCACGCCGTTCTTCTGCAAACCGAGCGCGAGGTTTAGCGGGGTCTGGCCGCCGAACTGCGCGATTGCGCCCCAGCATTTCTCCCGCTCATAGATGTGCAGCACATCCTCCAGCGTGAGCGGCTCGAAGAACAGCTTGTCGCTGGTGTCGTAATCCGTCGAGACGGTTTCCGGGTTCGAGTTCACCATGATCGTTTCAAACCCATCCTCCTTGAGCGCGAACGCGGCGTGGACGCAGCAATAATCGAATTCGATTCCCTGCCCAATGCGGTTTGGCCCGCCGCCAAGGATCATGACCTTTTTCGCTGGGTTGCCCTTGACCTCGTCGTCGCCACGATCGTAGGTCGAATAATAGTAAGGCGTATAAGCTTCAAACTCCGCGGCGCAGGTGTCCACGAGACGATAGCTCGGCACCAGGCCGAGTTGTTTCCGCAAAGCGCGGATGTCATCCTCGCTTCGGCCGGTCAGATGGGCGATCTGCCGGTCGGAGAAACCGAGCGACTTGGCTTTGGTTAGCTGTTCAACATTCATGCAGTTCAACCGCAAATAAATCCCGCGAAGCAAACCGGAACAAAGCGCCAGTGTCGAGGCGGAAAAGCTTGGAACGACAGCCTGCATTCCAGTTCCCGGCAGACTTCGTCCAGGCCGACGGCTCAGGATTGACGGTGGCCCGGAGCGCGGTCCATGATGCGAGCATGAAATGCTCCCTTTCCCCGACCGGATGGCTGCTCTTGGTGATGCTGCTCACACTCGCGCCGAGGGTTGATGCCTCGCCGACCACGCAATTGGACCTGGGCCCGATGCTTGGTCACGTCGGCCCCACCGAAGCGCGCATCTGGGTGAAGGCGGCGCCGCGTTCAGGTCCCACCCGCTCCACCCGGCGTTCCGTGGCCGTGTGCGTCAGCGAGCATCCGGATTTGTCGCGTGGACGCACCCTCCGCACGCAGACGCTGCACGGACCGGAGTATCTTGGCCGTTTCCACGTTGCGGGCCTCAAGCCGGCCACGCGTTATTACTACTGGGTGCATGTGGACGGCGAGTCCGGCATGGCCACTCCGTTACCTTCGTTCGTCACCGCCCCGGCGGAGGGAAGCCGCGGACGATTTCGTTTTGCGTTCATTTCCTGCGTTGGCCGCAACGCCTTTGACCCGGCGGCAGCGTGGGGCGATCTGGCCGCGCGCACGCCGATTGATCTGTTGTTGTTCCTGGGCGACAACCATTACGCCGACACCACCGAGCCAACCGGACAGCGCGCGGCCTATTACGTTCAACGCCGGCTGGCCGGTTTTCGGGACCTCTCCAGCCGCGTGCCCTGCTACGGGATATGGGACGATCACGATTACGGTCCAAATAACAGTGACGGCACCGCCGCGGGCAAGGAACGGTCGCTTGAAACCTTCAAGGAGTTCTGGGCCAACCCGGGCTACGGCCAGCGCGATGATCCCGGCGTGTATTTCAAATTCACCCGCGGCGACGTGGATTTCTTCATGCTCGACGTGCGGTATCATCGCTCGCCCAATGAATCGCCGGACGACGGAAACAAAACGATGCTCGGCGCGGCGCAGTTGGCCTGGCTCAAGCGTGAATTGCTCGCCTCGAAAGCGACGGTCAAGTTCCTCGCCAGCGGCAGCGAATGGCAGTCCAACAGCAGCGAAGATTCCTGGTCGCGGTTCAACCGGGAGCGCATGGACCTTTTGGAATTCATCCAGGAGAACAACATCAAAGGCGTGATGTTGCTCTCGGGCGACCGGCATTTTACCGCCGCCTATCAGGTACTCGGAAGTTTCATCGAAGTCACTTCCGGCCCGTTCGGCAGCTCCAACAGCGCGCGCTCGCAGCCAACTGCCGAGTGCTTCTACTTCGTGAACACCGGCAAGCTTTACTGCGTGTTCGACGTGGACACGACCGGTGTTGAACCCAGACTCACATTGGAAGTCTATCGTGCCGCCGAAGGTCTCATCCACAAACGCGAGTTCACATGGAACGAAATTCTGGGCGTGACGAAGATCCCGCCGCTCGTGTCTGGAGGCAGTTGAATTGCCACGTTGACATCGGCACACTCTCAGGAATCGCATCTCAATGACAAGTCTGCACACCCCATGGCCTGTGGCGGCGATTTGCACAATCGTTCTCGCTTCATTCTCCGGTGGGTTATCCCAAGAGCAAGAATCCGCGGCTCCACCGCGATTGGATCGCACCAACCTGCTTATCTTTCGCGATGCCAAAGGGCAGGTCCGGCCTGGCAAATCCAGGTCCGCCTGGCAAAAGCGCCGCGCAGAAATCCTGCGCGGAATGCAGGAAATCATGGGACCGCTGCCGGACAAAACCAGGCGCCAGCCACCCGAGGTGCTGATCGAAGAAGCAAGCGATTGCGGTTCCTACGTTCGGCAACTCATCACTTACGAATCCGAACCCGGCTCGCGCGTGCCGGCCTATCTGCTGATTCCCAAGGCAGCCCTGAAGGGTCGGAAGCAGTTCCCTGCGGTGCTGGCGCTGCACTCGACAGACATGCATTTCGGCCATCGCGTGCTCGTTGAACAGATGAACAAGAACTACCGCGCCTACGCCGACGAACTCGCCAAGCGTGGCTTCATCGTGCTCGCGCCGGCCTACCCGTTGATGGCGAATTACCAGCCGGATCTCAAGGCGCTGGGCTACGAGAGCGGCACGATGAAAGCCATCTGGGACAACCTGCGCGGCCTGGACCTGCTCGACTCGCTGCCTTACGTGCAGCGCGGACAATACGGCGCGCTCGGCCATTCCCTCGGCGGCCACAACGCCATTTTTACAGCGGTCTTTGACCAGCGCATCAAGGTCGTCGTCTCAAGTTGCGGCTTCGATTCGTTCCTGGATTACTACGACGGCGATCCCAAAAACTGGCAGCCCGAACGGGGCTGGTGTCAGACGCGCTACATGCCCAGGCTTGCCGAATATCGCGGACGACTGGAGGAAATCCCGTTCGATTTCCATGAACTCATCGGCGCGCTCGCGCCGCGATCTGTGTTCGTGAACGCGCCGTTGGGCGACTCGAATTTTCAGTGGCGCAGCGTGGATGAAATCGTGAACGCCGCCTCCGCAGTTTACAGGCTGCATCGGGCTGAGAAGCATCTGGCGGTCGAGCATCCGGACACCGGGCATGATTTTCCAGAGGCACAACGCGAGCAAGCGTATCGGCTGTTGGCAGAGACGTTACGTTGACCACAGCCGCCCCGAGGTGTCTGCTCCCGCTCGGATGGGAATTGAATTCCATCCGGCGCGGCTCGCTCCGCCCGTATCAAGATTTGTCTCTGCTTCCGAAGGCGGTTCGGCTAGGCTTGCTTTGTCGTATCAACAAACCGCATGACACCAAAGGTCTTTACGGAACTCGGCCTCTCGGAAGATTTGCTCAAGGCCATTGACAAACTCGGCTTCGAGCAGGCCGCGCCCATTCAAGCCGCCGCCATCCCCCTGCTGATGGCGGGCAAGGACATTGTGGGCCAATCCCAAACCGGCTCGGGCAAGACCGCGGCCTTCGGCATTCCCGCCGTGGAGAAGGTGGATACCACGCAACGGGTCGTGCAGGTGCTGATTCTTTGTCCAACGCGGGAACTGGCGATTCAAGTCTCGGAGGAAATCCACAAGCTGGCGTTCTTCAAGCGCGGCATTCACGCGCTGCCCATTTACGGCGGGCAGTCATACGAACGGCAGTTCGACGGCCTTCGGCGCGGCGCGCAGATCGTCATTGGTACGCCGGGCCGGATCATGGACCACATGCGCCGGGGCACGCTTCGGCTTGAAACGGTGAAGCTGGCGATCCTCGACGAAGTGGACGTGATGTTGAACATGGGATTCCGCGACGACATCGAATTGATTCTTCAAGCTGTGCCCAAGGAACGGCAGACGGCCTTTTTCTCCGCCACGATTCCGCGCCCGATCCAACAGTTGATCGAGAAATACGCACACGATCCGCAGAACGTGCGCATCGAACAAAAAGCCATGACGGTGCCGACCGTCGAGCAGGTTTATTACGAGGTGGATCGGCGCTTCAAAATTGAGCTGCTCACGCGGCTCATTGACATTCACGATCTCAAGCTCGGCATCATTTTCTGCAACACCAAACGGATGGTGGACGATCTGGTGGACCATCTGGAAGCCGCCGGTTACATGGCCGACCGCCTGCACGGCGACATGACGCAGAACATGCGCGACCGCGTGATGAACAAGTTCCGCAAGTCCGGCCTGGAATTCCTCGTGGCCACGGACGTCGCCGCGCGGGGGATTGACGTGGACGACGTGGAGGTGGTCTTCAACTACGATCTGCCCTACGACGGCGAGGATTACGTGCATCGCATCGGGCGCACCGGCCGCGCGGGCCGCAGCGGGCGGGCGATCACGTTTGTATCCGGCCGGGAATTGTTTCAAATCCGCAACATCGAACGCTACACAAACACGCGCATCCATCGGGCAAGAATTCCCACCGAGGCCGAAGTTGACGAGGCGCGCGAGAATGTCTTCCTCGGCAAACTCCGCGCCACGCTCCAGAGCGGCGAATTCAAAAAACAGGATCATTTGATCGAACGCCTGCTCGAAGAAGGCTTCACGTCCACGGATATCGCGTCGGCCTGCCTCGCGCAGTTGCAGAGCGGCGAGGCCACAGCCGCCAAGCCGCGTACTGAGGCGTACGAACGCCCGGAGCGCGAGGAGCGTCCGCAACGCGGCGGTTTTCGCGATGACCGGCGCGAACGTTACGATGATCGTGGCCCGCGCTTTGAGCGTCGCGAGCGCGTCGGCGTGCCGGCATCCCGACCGGCACGGCCCAAACGACCAGTCGTCCAGCGAGCGAGGCCGGTGGCTGTTGCGCCCATCGCCAAGCCGCCGGCTGTGAAGGCGGCGGTTGCCGCCCCGCCGCAGCCAAACCCGGCGGCTCCGCTGGGAGCTGATTTGGAGGTGAGCGCTCCAGCCAGTCCCGCACCCGAAAAGACTTTCTCGGATCAGGAGATTCTGGCTTCCGTCAAACCACCGGAACCGTCGCCCAAGAAAAGCCTCCCACCTTGGGCGGACAAAAAGCGCGAGGGGCAAAAGCCGTTTGCCAAAGGCAAGCCCAGCCGCGCCACTCCGCCGACTCAAACGCGGCTCTGGATGAACCTCGGCGAGGTCATGGACATCAAGCCAATTGACATCGTCAACGCCGTGGCGGGGGAAACGGGTCTGCCGGGCAAAGTCGTTGGCACGGTGGACGTGCGCGAGCGGCATCTGTTTGTGGACGTTGCTGCCGAACACGCCAAGAGCATCATCGCCAAGCTGAATCGCGCGCAGATCAAGGGTCATAAGGTGAAGGTCAAAGTGGCCTGAACCCAACGCACTTGCAGTGCGATTGATTTCATCGCTGCACCCGACGGAGAAGCGACTCGCTGCCGCGGACTTCAAACAAGCAGGGAAAGCCCATCAGAAAAGCTGAGGCAAACATCGTGTCAGAACTCTTTGGCCGTGTCCCCAAGTTCACTTGGCTATTGGCTATCGCCCCCCGGCTATTTACCTTGCCCCCGTGAACATTGTGGAAGAAATGGACTGGCACGGCTTGTTGGCCGATTGCACGGATCGGGTGGAACTGGCCAGGCGCACCGCCAGCCCGATCACTCTTTACTGCGGCTTCGATCCCACCGCCGAGAGCCTGCACGTTGGCAATCTCGTGCCGCTGCTGGGACTGCGGCGGTTTCAATTGTTGGGTCATCATCCCATCGCCCTTGCCGGCGGGGCGACCGGTTCGATTGGCGATCCCAGCGGCAAAACCGCCGAACGCCAGTTGCTCACCATGGAGGTGCTGGACCACAACATCGCCAGCGTGAAAGTGCAGTTGGCAAAGCTGCTCGACTTCGACACGAAACAGAATCCCGCCCGCCTGCTCGACAACATGTCCTGGACCGCGGGCGTTTCGTTTCTCGATTTCCTGCGCGACATCGGCAAGCATTTTTCCGTCAACCAGATGGTCGCCAAGGAAAGCGTCCGCGCCCGCATGGAGGATCGCGAGGTGGGCATCAGCTACACCGAGTTCAGTTACATGCTGCTGCAGGCATTTGACTTTTACGTGCTGTGCCGCGACCACAATTGCGAACTCCAGATCGGCGGCAGCGATCAATGGGGCAACATCACCGCCGGCATTGAACTCACGCGCAAGAAACTGAGCCGGACGGTTTATGGGCTTACGCTGCCGCTCATCACGAACACGGATGGTTCGAAGTTCGGCAAGACGGCGGCGGGCGCCATCTGGCTCGACCCCAAGCGAACGAGCGTCTATCGGTTTTACCAGTTCTGGATCAACACCGACGACCGCGATGTGATTCGTTACCTCAAATTCTTCACGTTCCTTTCGCGCGAAGACATCACGGAGCTTGAAGCGAAACACACCGCCAATCCCGGCGCCCGCGAGGCGCACAAGGCCCTGGCGAAATCAGTTACGGACTTGATTCACGGCGAAAACGCCACGCAGGAAGCCATGCGTGCCAGCGAAATTCTTTTCGGCGGCAAGCTTGATGGCATCTCCGAGAGCACCTTCAATGAAATCGTGGGTGAGGTACCTACGAAGCAAATCGAGAAATCCAGATTGGATGGCATCGGCACGCCGTTGGTGGAATTGCTCGTTCACGCGGGGCTGTGCCCGTCCAAGGGCCAGGCGCGAAAAGACATCGAAGGCGGCGGCATCAACGTGAACAACATTCGCGAAGCAAGTGCCACCCGCGCGGTGACCGCGAACGATTTGCTGTTTGGCAAACACGTCCTGCTGCGGAAGGGGAAGAAGAATTACGTGGTGGTGACGGCACGCTAAAGAGCTTTGACAGCCCCTACCGGTCGAGTGACGAGAAGCCACCCTGCCAGAGCAAATGCCGACCAGGACAACGCCGGGATGTAGAGGCCGAACTCCAGCAAACCCTGCAATGACCATCCCAGCAACCCCAGCCAAACGGCAAATCTGAGAACTCCCATCCGGCCCTGCGGTCGGGCGTATCCCCACCACAACAGGCAGACCGCAAAGCCTGAGTAAATCACACCGCCCAGCACCCCTGAATCCGAGACTTGTTGCAGGTAATCGTTATGCGCCAATCGGGCCATCTCGGACTCGGGGTTCTTGACGGCCTGATAGGCGATGGAGAAGGTGCCCGGCCCGGTGCCAAATAGCGGGCGAGTTGCGGTGGTTTGCGCGGCGGCGCGCCAGTAATCAAACCGGGCGCCGACACTGGTTGCGCCGCGCTCAAAGAACGCCGCGTAGCGAATCAAGAAGCCGGCAATGCCCAACACACACACCGTGCCCACCAGCAGCCATTTGGCGCGATTCGACCACCGCAGGTGCAGTAAAACGACCAACACGAGAGTCAACGCCAGCAGCCAGCCGCCCTTGGAGCCGGACCAATACAAACAACCCAATGCTGCCCCGCCGTACAAACTCGCCAATAGTATCCGTGAAGCAACTGTCAATCGTCCGAAGTACCGCCACACCATCACCAAGGTTGGCGGCAGCAAAAGCAGAATCGCCCCGGCCAGTGCGTTGGGATAGAAAAGTGTCGAGAAGATGCGGTCACTTGAAATCTTCTTCAAGTAGTCTGGCGACACGGTTTCCATCCTGGGATACAGGTAAGTGTAAAAATAACGCCGCGTCTCCTCCAACCCGCCGAAATGTTGTTCGAGGCCCACCAAGAAGACGATGCCCAGCGCCGCCACGATGCCAGCCCAAAGAGCACGGTCCGAGGTATCGCGACTCAAACAGAACGCGCCCAAGTAAAAGCAAACCACGCACGCCGTAAAGTGTTTCAGCGTCGCCCTTGTCAACTCAGGCTCCACACTCTGAGTGGCGGAAAGCAGTTGCCAGCCGAGCCACAGCACGGGCAGCACCAGCAACCATTTCGGAACGCTGACCCGGAACTGCACACTGAACAACCCGACAACGACCACCAACGCCAGCAGCCAGTAACCAACCTGAACTGGCCACGCGCTCAACAACCATTCCGCCAACTCGCCCGGTGGCTCGACCAACTTCTCCATGATCGGCGGGTTGCAGAATTTCAACAGGGCCAACCCTAGAAATGCCCCCATAATGGCCGAAAAGACCCACGGCGGAAGCCGTGGCGGCGTTCGTCGGGTTGTTTGACTTTCCGAAGCCATCAGGATTTCGTTCGTTCAACGTGCCGGCAACTACAGGTGCAATTTCAGTAAGCCCACCTCCAGTGCGAGCGCTTCCTGCACGTTGGTGTACAGCAGCCGCTGGGTTTGCTCCAGCACCCGCAAATTCTCCAGCGCCTGCCGGCCCGTGATGCGGCCTGCCACTTGGGCCGTACCCGTCAGTTGGGGAAAGTTCAGCAACTCCCGTCCGCCCGCCAGCGTGTGCAACCAGACATCGCGCAACCACCACTGCACCGCCAGCAGCGCGTCCGTCCGCTGCCGACGGTATTCCGCCTCGATGGCCGCCTTCAATTCGTCCTCCCACTTCTCGCGCAAATCCTTTTCCACGTCCTCATAACGTTCGAGGGGCGAGCGGGTGGTCAGCGCTTCCTCCACCGCCGTCTTTATTCCGCTCAATCGCTGGAGCAACACATCCATCAACCGGTAGCGGCCCAGGAGACTCTTCTGCTCTTTCCCGGCTAGTTCGCTGAATTTCGCCAGCCATTCCAACTGGGCGGCGTCAAAACGCAGCGGACCTTCCCCGGCAAAATTCAACCGCAAACAACGCGACAAAATCGTCTCCAACAACCGTTGCGGCTCAGTGCTGAGCAAAATCAACACCGATTTTGCGGGCGGCTCTTCGAGCGTCTTGAGAAAAGCGTTCGCCGCCTGCACGTTCAACCGGTCCGCCGCCACGATGACCGCCACTTTGTACTCCGCTTCCGCTGGTTTGAGGTTGATCTCCTGCATCAGCTCGCGCATCTGTTCCACGACGATGACGCGCGATTTCGACTCCGGCCGCACCCAGTGGACATCCGCGTGATTGGCTTGCTCGATCTTTCGGCAACTCAGACAGCCATCGCAGCTATCAATTCCCACGCCGCCGTTCCCGGCCCGCACCGGCTGGGAACAATTGAGGGTCTTGGCCAGCGTACGGGCCAGCGCCTCCAATTCGTCGAGTTGATGTCCGGTGAACAGATAGGCATGCGCCAGCCGGCCACGCTGCAACGAGCGTTGCAGCAACTGTACGCCTTGCTCCTGGTCTGGGAAATCTTGGAACGCCATCGCACCGCCATTCTCGCCAATCGCAAACAGCCGGACAACAGATTTTGCAGCCCGACCAATCCCGTACCGGCCGAAGAACCGGGCCGCCCGCCGGTTAGATTGTTTTCGAGTGCCGTCGTTCGCCGGCGGGCGCCAGCGTGTTGTCGAAACACATGGCGATGTTGCGGATGAAGAGCCGCCCCGCGTCGGTGACTTCGAGACCAGTGCCGGTGCGGCGAACGAGACCGTCGGCTTCGAACGGGGCGAGCGAAGCCAGTTCGCTGGCGAAATGTTGCTCGAACTTGATCCCGAGCCTTTGTGACATTGAGGCAAAATCGAGCGAGAGATCGCACATCACGCGCATGATGGTTTCGCGCCGGATCTTGTCATCCGGGGTCACGAAATACGCTTTGTGCAACGGCACGCGCCCGGCGTCCACCGCCGCCTGATACTTCGGCAGTTCCTTCTCATTCTGCCAGTAGGCGTCGGGGACTTGCGAAACGCCGGACATGCCGAACGCGTAGATGTCCGAGCCCGCCCGGGTGCTATAGCCCTGGAAATTCCGCTGCAATTGCTTGTTGCGTTGCGCCACGGCCAGTTCGTCGTTCGGCTTCGCGAAATGGTCCATGCCGATATAGACGTATTGCTCGTCGGCGGTGAGCCGTTCGATGACGAGCTTGAGCACTTCCAGCTTCGACTCCGGCGTAGGCAGGACTTTTTGCTCCAGGATTTTTTGAGACGGTTTGATCCACGGCACATGCGCGTAGCTGAACACCGCCAGCCGATCGGGTTTCATCGTCAGCACGGTGTCGAGTGTTTCGTTGAACGACGCCGGCGTCTGGTGCGGCAAGCCGTAGATCAAATCAAGATTGATCGAGCCATAACCCAACTTACGCATCCAATCCATCGCCTGCTGCGTCATCTCGCGCGGCTGGATGCGATGAATCGCCTGCTGCACCTGGGGATTGAAATCCTGCACGCCCATTGAGGCGCGATTGAACCCAATCTCGCGCAGCGCCACTAGATGTTCGCAGGTGAGTCGGCGCGGGTCCACCTCCACGCTCGCTTCAATGTCGGACGCGAACGTGAAATGCTTATGGATGATCTCACCGAGGCGACGGATTTCGTCCGGCCGCAGGAACGTGGGCGAGCCGCCGCCGAAGTGAAGTTGAACGACCTTGCGCGCCGGATTCAATTGCGCCGCCATCCGCGCCACTTCGCGCCCAAGATAGTCAATGTAGTCGCGGCCCTTGTCGTGATTGAGCGTGATAACCGTGGTGCAACCGCAGAACCAGCAGAGTGTTTCACAGAAGGGAATGTGGAAATAAACTGAGAGATCACGTGCGGTGCGGTTGTTCTCCTCCAGCTTGAGCGCGAGTTGTTCCCACGAAATCGTGTCGGTGAATCTTGTCGCGGGCGGATAGCTGGTGTACCGCGGCCCGGCCACGTTGTATTTGCGGACCAGTTCGAGATCAACGTTCAGCGTCTTCATTCGGCTACAAATCAAAATCCAAAAACGCGGAGAACCAGGAGGTTCGATGCACAAAAGATTGTGCCTCCGCGCTCCGGGTGGTGGTTCGTGGGCAGTCTCCACGATCTCCGAATCGCGCATCGGTGTCATGAACCGCGAGGCCGTAGCGCCGGTTTTCCAACCGGCGACCGCGGCTGGCCGACTGGAAAGTCGGCGATACAGGGCTTTGGTTCATGGGCCGGATGATTGGAACGCACGGACTGTCTCGACCAGCGCGGCGATGTTCTCCAACTTCGCGCCCGGCGTCAAACCATGGCCAAGGTTGAAAATGTGACCGTTGCGCCCCCGCATGGCTTCGAGCACCGCTTTGGTTTCGCGTGCCACCACCTCCGGCGTGGCCTCACTCAACCAAGCTGGGGCCAAATTGCCCTGCAACCCGATGGCGTCCGGAACGTGCTTGCGCGCGTCCGCCAGCGAGGTTTGCCAGTCAACACCGATAACATTCGCCCCGGTGCCGACGAGGTCCGGCCAGTTGCCATGCGTACCGAGGGAGAACACGATGATCGGTGCCGCCGAGGGCGGAGGACGGAGGGCGGAAACTATGTCCCGCATCCACCGACCGCTGGCTTCCTGGAATTCCGACGGTGTCAGATGGCCGCCGTGACTATCGAAGATCTGTAGCGCATCCACGCCCGCAGCCGACTGCATTTGCAGATACGCAGTGACGGCGGCCGTGAGTTTCTCTGCGAGCGCGAAGTAAGTTTTCGGGTCCTCACGAAACAGCGCGAGGGCGTGGCTGTACTTGGGAACGCTGGCGCCCTCCATCATAAACGTCGCCAGCGTCCAGGGTGAACCGCTAAAACCAATCAGTCCGGTTTGCTCGCCCAGTTCCCGACGCAGGATTCGCAGGGCCTGATCCACGTAACGCAGCTTCTCGCACACCTGCTCCACCGAGAGCTTCTCGATGTCCGCGCGCGATTGCACTGCGAAGTCCATCTGCACGCCACCCGTCTCCTTAAAGTGGTACGATTGCCCCAGCGCTTCTGGAATCACAAGAATGTCGCTGAACAGGATGGCGGCATCGAAGCCGAAGCGACGCACGGGTTGCAGCGTAACCTCCACGGCGAGTTCCGGATGCTGCACGAGTTGCACGAACGTGTACGTCTCCTTGAGCTTGCGGTATTCCGGCAACGCACGTCCGGCCTGGCGCATCAACCACACCGGGGGCCGGTCATTGGGCCGACAACGGCAGGCGTTGCGAAATCGCTGGCGGTTGGTCAGCTTGCTGGCGTGGCTGTCAACCGCTCCCGTCGGGGCGGTGTGCGCGTCTGCCTGAGTTGTAACTTTGTTCATTCGTTGCCCGACCACCACGGTCGGTGCTTTCCAAAGTCCGTTCCGGGACAGCCGTTGTTGGTCTCATAGCTAATAGCACAACGCTGCGGTGGGGAACAAGCAGCTTTCCGGCTCTTCCCGGCTTTGCAGTTCGGAGGATTGCTCTTTGTCAACTCCGGCTCATGCCCTGCAAACTGCGGCGGTTGCGGGCGACGAACCGCGCCAGACGGGTGGGACAGTGCAAGGTCACAGAATTACCATCGGTCGAGATCAGTTTCTGCGCACGAAATTTGGCCAACGCCCGCGAGAAGGTCTCACTGGCCGTGCCCAGTTCCGCCGCCAGTACGCGTTTGGTGGTGTCCAGTTCAATACTGCACGGTTTGGAGCTTTGCGGATTCGGACACCGCTCCACCAGCCATTCGGCAATCCGCGTCTTCACGTCTTTTAACGTCAGGTCGTCAAGCAAGTTGATGAGCTGACAGAGATGCCGATGAGTCGAACGCAACAGACACATTGTGAGTTCCGGGCGCTCCTGGAGCAGGGTCATAAAGCCCGGTCGCCGGACCATCACCAACTCCGTCGGTTCAATGGCACACGCGTCGGCATGATGGCCTAACTCGGAAACCAGGCTTTCCTCGGCCAGCGATTCAAAGGGCCGGTAGAGATGAATGAGTTGCTCCCGGCCGATCCAATTGACCCGGTGAACCTTGATCGCCCCTCGCCGCACGATGTAGAACCCGCGCACCGTTCCGCCTTCGCGGAACAGGTACTCGCCCGGGGCCGCGGATTTCAGTTCCGACAACTCCACCACGGCCTCGAGATCCTCCACACTGATGCCGGTGAACAGCGGACACCGCCTGAGAGTGCGAAGGATGGTGCTCCGGTGGAGCGGCATGGGACATTCCGATTTGCGTGGTTGCATGGCGCAATGGGTGGGCGGCGCAGTTCCGCCAATGTTTACCCCGCAAAATTCGGCCAACCGACCACGAGCGGCTACACGGGCGTTGTCAATTGTCTTACGGATTTTGACGGAGAGAAGACTGTCTCAGTACTGCGGCAGTTGGCCCCAGCAGCGGCCCACTCAGGTGTTTTACACCGTCACGGAGGCTCAAACCGGTGAAGCACCAATCGGCGGCTTTGCCGACCCGAGCCACCGAAGATCAGCCACAAAGCGGCGTTTCATTGAACCCGCGTGAAATGCCTGCTCCAGCGAGTTTCCATATTTCAGGGAACGGAGCCCGTCCCGGCTGCGTGTTTAAGCATCGTCCCGGTGCGGTGGCGGGCTTGGCGGCGAGACGCCGCCGCATCGGCATCAATGTCCGGGGCATACCGCACGACGTAACCCGCCTGCCGAACCTCAGCGAACACCCGCCCGCCCCGGCGAACAGGCTGATGGTGGAGGGCCTGCACTGCTTGGCTGGTGAGTTGTTTTGGTTTCCAATCACAAGATTCAAAGGGCGACGAACTCCGGTGTGAACTGGCCGTGCCAGCCGAGAATGTCGCTCGGCGACCGGTTGAGGACTTCCAGCTCCTGGCGGTCGAGGGTTCTAATTCGGTCGTTACGCGAGAATTGAACAAGAGTTTGTCGCGCGTCGCAAGGATCGAGCCGGAGCGCGGCTGGGTCGAAGACCAGCCGCAGCAATGTCCCAACGGCAAGCGACCACGGAACACTCTCGCGCCTCCACTACTACACTTGTGCTGCGACTGGCATTCAGCACAGTCGCGTTCCGTCAAAGTTCCAACACTCCATACTCATCCCGAAACTGCGCGCTGCTCCTCGGCCACGTTTTCGGGTCGCGCACCAAACCCGCCTTCGCCGGATTACTCTCGATGTATTTGCGTGTCTCCAGTTCGTGTTCGCTGTCGCGCATGGAGGTGAGGCCTGTCAGAAGTCGAACTGGTCTATGTTCTCCTTGGTAAAGAAGAACGGATTGCCGAGCAAAATGTTGTCACCTTGAATGGCGAACTCGCCGAGCTTGCCCGCTTGAAAGGTTCGATCACCCGGCTTCAACGCGCCGGTCGCCAGCGCGTGCGCCGCGTAAACCGTCAGGTAGCCAAGGTCCTCGGTCTTCCACAGAATCACAGTGTCCGTCACCCCCTCCTTCACGTAGCGGCGATTCTCATTGGGCAATCCGAGGCCAATGACTTTCACCCGACCAATCTTGCCCGC
>JAANMV010000655.1_pt1 | contig 42513 bp, 58 predicted proteins | sample 7279661 | NCBI WGS metagenome assembly JAANMV01 (sample SAMN14094540, study PRJNA606508) | bioreactor metagenome | isolation source: A lab-scale SPAN reactor treating ammonium-rich wastewater day 121 | place: Ireland: Galway | collected 2017-05-16
GGACGATCCCCCAAGATCAGCACGGCCGCGACGATCGCCATGACGACGAGGCCGGATGCCCAACAGACCCAGGATGAAACGGCTTTGCGCGTCGTGCCGATTGCGTAAGAATCTGTACGGTTGTCGACGTGGACTCAAAATCCAGTTCTCGCAAGAGAGTGTGGGTTCGATTCCCACCTTCGGCACTCCCTAACATTCGGAAACCATTAACCTTGGAGCGAATAGGCCGTGTGCGGTGGACTGCAAGTCCACTTCACGGCGCACGTGACGCACGACAGGCGGGCCGGAGTTGGGGTGACGCCCCAGCCTTCAAAAGCGGATAGCTCTCGAACGTTGCAGCCGGCCCGTCTTTCGCGCTTCACCGCGCAACCATCTTCAGCGCCACGGCAGACCCTTCCCCCGCGCTGGAGGGCAGATCGAAAAATTTTCGCCGGACGTAAACGCTTCTCGCCAAGAAGGGTTGCGATGCGTGCTGCGCGAATCCTTGGGCAAAATGCTTGACAGCGCCTGGAGCGCGCGCCATATTCGCCCCCGCAACGTTTGAAAAGAGCTATCCATCCGACCAAGCCACGAAGGTGGTTTGACCTCTCGTGCCCCACTCTCTGGGCAACCGAGGCCGCGGCCGGGCGGATTAGCCCGTAACCGGCCGACCCTGCGATAGCCAGGTCGTTGCCGGTCTCGATCCAGGATTTTTCACGCCCCCCCGGCGCGCATCCGTGCGCCGGGGGACGCGTGGACTCATTGGTTTTGGCAACCGCGGGAAGCCCACGATGTGTGCTGCGCTATTGGAAACGGCGCCGTTTTCCAGGGACGAACTCACCAGTTCGACGCGCGAGATTCGCGCGACGGCAACGGAGTGTTCCAGGGAGGTCTGTGCGTCGCGCGAGCAATCTCGCGTGCTTTGCTACTGCAAGGTGCTCGATGAACGCTTCCCCCAGCCATTGCGTGGAATTTTCACCAACCGAGGAACTGCTGCGCTTTGCGGAGCGGGCGTACTGCCGCTTGGGAACGCTCTCCAAGCGTACGTCGCGACAGACCCTGCTGGGCGACCTCCGCAAACTCGATCGGTTCTATGCGTCGCATTGGTGCCCCCAGGCGAGACAAGTGCCCCGGCCGCTGCGAATCATCGATCTCGACGAAATGCTGCTGGCCGCCGCCATGCGGCACGATGTGGACGTGGACGGATTGGAACCGGGAACGGCCAACCGTTTGCTGCGCAATGTGCTGGCGGTCTGGCGTTATTCGGCAAAGGTCTCGCGGCAGATGAACCGGCGGCGTCCCGAGTCGCCGGTGATCGAGCCGCCGGACCCGGAGTTGTGTCCGAAATTCCCGGAAGCGAAGCGGGAGCCTCGCTGCTGGTCGATGGAACGCGAAGGGAGCCCACTCTACGAGAAGTACGGCAACGAAATGGTGCGTATTTTTCAGGCAACCAAAGAAATGACCGGCCCGCTCTGGCGGAAGGGCAAGCGGCAGCGATCCGACGTGCTCGCCGCGGACTGGCACTACGCCAACCTGGCCCTGTTTTTCAACACGGGTTCACGACTCACGGCGTTGATGAGCACGCCGCTATCGAAGCTGGACCTCGATGCGGGCACCGTGCAGTTGCCGGCTCGCTATCAAAAGCAGAATGCCGAACAGACCTTCGATCTGCTGCCCCAAACCGTCGATGCCCTGGCGGCACTGAAACTGTCGCAACGCTTCACGTCCGACCAGCGCATCTTCGAGGACTGGATTTACGATCGGGGCGAAGGCTGGCGAACGCTGACGGATCGGTTGAAAGCGATCTTGCGGGCGGCCGGGCTGAGTTGCGAACGCCGCGACCTGTTTCACAAGATCCGTCGCACATTTGCCACCTACCTCGCGAAGTCCAAGGGGGTGATCGGCGTGCAACAGTGGTTGGGCCATTCGCATCCTTCGGTCACCGTCCGGTACATCGACAAGCGGTTTTGCGGGAACGAGGATCGCATCAACGGCGCCATCGATTTTCCGACGCCGCCCGAGCCTCCCAAGCACCCGGTGCAAACCCGGTTGCCGCTGAAGGCCGGCGACTTGACGGTGTTCCGGGGCGACGAGGCCGAAGTCGGCTGACGGCCCACTTCCATTGCATTCGGTTCCAGGGGGCCGCGGCTGGTTGCGATCATGCACGCAGCCGGTGGCCGGCGGCCCCCTGTTTTTCTTACACCCCGTTGCCGCACGGCCTGAGCGCGTGCAGGGTTTGGTTGGGGGCACTAGGACCGGCGCGAAACGCCCCCTCTTTAAGCCGCTCGCCATCCGCGGCAGACGCCAGCGATCGCCGGCAGCACGAACAGGCCAAACCACCCGCGGCCGCAGGCGGGCGCCAAGCGATGGCACTGCGGCATTTTCACACACCCTGCGGGATCGCTCGTCGCGATGCCCGCCCCCAGGCCCGACCGTTTGCGCGGTACAGCTCCCCGGCGCAGGCGGCGGGTCTTTTTGTTCCCGCAGAGATTGCGCGCACTGTCGCAATGTCTGGCCCACCGTGCCGCGCTGTTGCTCCATGCGGCGCGTGCGCGGTGGGCCGCTTTTCGTTTCTGGCTGGTTGCACGTACTTGGCTGGTTGCATGGTGCCGCGAGGCCAACGGACACCTCCCGGGCGGTTCGAGTCCGCCCCAGCCGTTTCTCCTTGCAGCGCCCGCGCTCGTCGCGTGGGACCGCTCCCGGCTCGCGTACGTGCTGCGCGGGCCGGGTTTTCTCCACTCCCCCCAACGATTGTCTGTGAGGTGATTCGATGGACTCGGTAACAGCCCGATTGATCGCGAACGGTCCGGCCGTCGCATCGCCGAAACGCCAGCCGCGGCCCAAGCGGAAGCGACGAGCAAAACAGCCGCCGCGCCACGAATGGGACCACGAGCACCAGGCGTTTCTCAAGTGCGGCGAGCACTACATCTGCCTCGACATCACGCGCCGCGCGGCGCAAATGCTGCTCGCCCGCGGTACCGACTGGGAACTGAAACAGTTCACCGATGGCCAGTTCTATTGGCGGTCCGTGACATTCGGCATGCTCACCCTCGCGAGCAACGTGCGCTTCGGCCTGCCCGACGGCGGCTTTCGCTACACGTGGTTCTTACCTCCGGGGATCGATTCATGATCGATCCCGCCACCGCCCGCCAGCAACCCACGCTGTTCTGAGTTCCCGACACGAAAGGAGTCCATCGTCATGCCTGCGCAACAGGTATTCACGCTCGCCACGATCCACCACCTGGAGGCCGGCGAGTTCGGCACCGAGTGGGGCGAGGAACTCAAGGCCCTGGTCAAGGATTGCCTGGCCAAGCCGGCCGTGAAGAAGGCCCGCGAGTTGACGCTCAAGGTGCAGATCGTCCCCAAGCTGCGGGACGACGGCACCTGCGACGACGTGCACGTGAGCGTGAGTTACTCGAGCAAACGCCCGACGCGGCCGATCCAGACGTACGTCATGCGCACCACCGTGCAGGGCGGGCTCAAATTCCAACCAACCAACCCCGGCGACCCCGACAACCCGGGGCTGTTCGAGTGAGTGTTACATCCCGTTACCCATGTCGCGAGACATGGCCCACCATGGAGACCCCAAGCGATGTCGAACGATCAACCCACCACGCCGCTGAACGAGCAACCCCAGGCACCCGAACGGTGGCCCGCGGCCGTGGTGCCGCTGGCCTCCTTGTGCGATCCCGGCCGTTCCCGCCTGACGTCGGTGCAGATCCAGCACGACGCGGGTAGCGGGATGGCGACGGCCAGCGCTACCGACGGCAGGATTGCAGCCGTGGTCCGTTGGCCGCAGGACGCGATGGACGGCCAGGTCGGCACGCGGGCAATCCCCGCCGCGCTGCTCGAGGCCATGCGGGGGCGCTTCGTCCGTGGCTCCACGGAGGTGCCCCAGGGACGATTGATCGACATCGTCAAGACGGTGATGGCCGCGCAGCCGCACGCCTTCCGGGTGTCGCTCGGCGCGCGAAACCTGATCCGCCTGCTCCGTTACTTCATCACCGCGACGCAGGATCGCGACTGTGCCGTGACGCTCGCGATCACATCGCGCGGCGACATGATCACCCTCCGCCCAGCGACGGACTTGGAGGACTGCGATATCGTCGGGGCGATCATGCCGGTCCACGTGGAGCCATGCCCGAATGACGAAACCCTGCTCACGCCCAAGCAGACGGACGCCTGCCGGCGGGCGATCCATCATGCGTTGGCCACGATCCGCCGGCATGCCGACCTGGCGTGGCATCTGGCGCACACCGAGACGCTGGAGCGGCTGATCGAGGCCGCGGCGGCGATCAGCGAGCGCGACTCGACCGGGGGCTCGAGTTGGTCGGCCGCTGAAATCCGCGCCAACATCGATGCCGATTGGAAACGCCTGGATCGCCCGGCCGAGATTCCCGCCTCGCGGGCCAAGCTCGATCTGATCCGGCGGTTGGCGCAGCCCGGCATGTTCGACGACGACGTGCAGGCGATGAGCGCCGAGGATCGGCTGGCGGCCATCGCCGAGATCGCCGTGATGAGCGACCAGCATGCCATCGAGCGCAAAGCGGCACTGGAGGCGAGGTCAACATGAGCGAACAACGAACACACACGCCGGGCGACTGGGATTGGCAAAAGTTCGGCGCACACTACCACCTTGTCGCGCAGCACGGCAACCGGCCTTGCGTGCTCACGGCCACGTCGAGCGATGTCGAGGCCGATTGCCCGCATTGCCAAGAACCGATCCACCTTTGCCCCGGCTCCCACCTCGTGTTGCGTTACGGCAACATTGGCCGTGGCGGGGTGCTCGGCGAGCTTAAGCCCGACCATGCCGACGCCCAGTTGATTCGCGCCGCGCCGAACCTGGCCCGGGCGAGCGTGGCCGCGTGGCGATTGATCCAGTCGCTGCTGATCGTGCGTGACGGCGCGAGCGACGAACTGCTCGTCGAGGTGGGCGCGGCGCTCACGGCGGCCTTGGTACGGGCAGGAATCAACCCGGAGGCCAAGCATGCGAAACGATGACGATTTCGAACGCTGCTTAATCTGCGGATGCACCGAGGTCGATCCGTGCGAAACGGATGCCGGGCCTTGCGGCTGGTACGACGCCAACATCTGCACGGCCTGCGCCGACGAGCCGCTGCGGCTGGTGTACGCGCTGTGCGACCTGTCCGAGTGGGTCGACCGCGAGCTGTCGCACGCCGGTACATGGCTCGGCCAGGCCGCCGCCGACGCGGGCCTGAAGCCGGCCGAGATCGTCGCCGAGCTGCGGGGCCTGGGGATCGGTTTGCCCGCGCTGACCAAGCTGCTCGAGCGCGGCGGCACCACGTCGCCCAAACGCCTGCGGCGGATCGCCAGGGCGATCGAGGATCTGTCGCCTCCGGAGGAAACCGCATCATGAGCGACCGCAAACGCAAAAGGTGGGACCTGCGGAAGTACGTCGAGATCTGCATCGGTCCCGATCGGGCTCGGTTCGGGTTTGACGACTGCGAGTCGCCCGACCAGGTGGCCCACGCGCTGCTCGATTGCCTCGTGGCCCAGCACGGCAACCTGGCGTGGCGCGAAGTGGCCGCCGTGATCGCGGCCATCGTGATCGGCGAAATGGAGGATCGGCAACCGGAGTACTACCCGCCCAGCGACGAGTCGCTGCGGCTGAAGTGGTTCGCCCTGAGGAAAGCGGCGTTCGAGTTTGCCAGCGAACACGAGGCGTTTCTGTCACGCCGTTACAAGCCCATCGATCCATGAGGATGCAGCGTGCCGAGCTGCTGTGATCGGCCCAGGCCGCCGTGGTGCGAGGCGGGGGTTCGCCACCCAGACCAGGCGACGGCCACGTGGCGGCGAGCCCGCGCCGCCACGTGCCGGTTGTTTTCACAGGACGGGCCCACACGGAGGAACGAACGGATGCTGGTCTTATCACGGAGAGAGAACGAATCGATCGTGATCGGCGGCCTCGACGGCTCGCCGGAAATCGTCGTCTGCGTCGTCGAGATTCGCGGCGGCAAGATAAGGCTTGGGATCGGCGCGCCGCGCGACGTCCCCGTGCACCGGATGGAAGTGTTTCGATCCCTGGCGGCGCAACAGGCCGAGCCGCAACCCGCAAACCAGGAGGTGACTCATGACGATTCGCCGGTTGTTCCATAGCCTGGCCCGCCTGCTGCGGCGGGCGATCGAGCCGACCATCGACCGTCCCGCGGCGCACGATCCGCCCCTGCCGGTCCACCCGTTGCCGCAACCCGGGGATTTCGAGTCGCGGTGGCTCCGTCACTGGGCCGTGATCACGTCCGCGCTGGCCCGGCACGACGACGGCCGCAGTTGCCAGTTTGTCTACCAGACACTGGGCCTGGTGGTATCGATCGACGGCATCAGCGTGGCCGCGGCCCGCGAGTTGCTCGACGCCACGCTCGGCGCCCACGTGGCGGCGAAGCACGGCAACGGCAAGTGGCCGACCTACGCCAGCCTCGACGCGCGGCGGATCGACGCCCTGCGAATCGAGCTGCGCCATCGGCACGGCAAACGGGCGGTCCGCGTGGTCCGCCCGCGAATCCAGGCCAGCGAAAACTGACCCGGCCCGAGCACGATCGCTCGATCTCCACACAAGGCAAGAGGCCGTGCGCAGGCGCAACTTGAGACCACCCCGATGCCGATCCCCCGAAGACAACACGCAAACTACCTTTTTGCCGCAACTGGCGGCGGCCGAGAGCGAACGGCGGGCGCTGATTCGCGGCGCCCTGGCGGCGCTGGGCCTGCGGCGAGACCTGGCCAACGGCCTCGAATCGCTGCTGATGTACCTCGACGCGGCGGCCGGCGAACATGGCTGCCGGGCCTACATCCGCACGCTGGTCGAGCAGGTCAACGCCGGCAAACGCACGATCGACCGGCGGCTCAAGCTGCTGCGAGACCACCGCCTGATCCGCAGTCAGCGTTCGAGACCCGGTGGACCCTGTTTCAACCGGTTGGATTGGGAGCGTATCCGCGACTTGGCATTCCGCGGCGAAGAACACGACGAGCCAGCGACTGGGCCCGACGCCTCCGCGTCGCAAGCCCCTCCAGCAGCCTCCGCTCTGGAGTCCACGGCGGCCGCCTCCGCAAGTGACGGCGGTCGACGATTTGGGGAAGCGGCAGTTGCGATCATCGCCGCGCCACATGCCGCCGAAAAAAGTGGCGCGACCTCGCGCCTAAGTGGCGCGACCTCGCGCCTAAATGGCGCTTTCATATTAACCAACCTAACGAACTTAGAACCTCCCCCCCCAACCCCCCCCGAGCCGTCGGTGGTGCGCCCCGGTGCGGACCGAGACCGCGCGGACTGCGACGGTTGGCACCAGGCCGAGCGGGCGGTGGCGGCGGCGGGGGTCGCGAGTTGGGAACGGGCAATTGCCACGGCACGCGGCCACGGGCTGACGCCCGGCGACGTGCTGGCGATCGTCGCCGACTGGCGGCGGCAACTGGCGACGGCTCGCTGGGAAAACGCGGCGGGCATGCTGGTGTACCTGCTGCGGGTGGCGCGGCCCGACACGATTCCGCGGCCGGCAACCCCGGCCCCGGTGAGAGAAACCACGCGGGCCCGTCGCGCCGAGCGACCGCCCGACGAGCATTGCGCTGCCTTCGAGGCGCTGAGCCCCGAGCAGCAAGACGAACTGGCGCGGCAAGCACTCGACCCGGTGCTGTTGCGGATTTACCGGGCCGACCGCGAAAGCCCGCTGGCCCGGCTGATGATGATCGGTTTTTTACGCGAGCGAGGAACCCCATGACCGTCCATAGCGTGCGCACGATCGACCCCCAGGCCAAAAAGCACGAGGCGAAACGATTGCTGGCCGAGGGGCTGTCGTGCGCCGAGGTGGCCCGGATCACGGGCCTGTCGATCGGCTACGTGGGCAAGCTGCCCGTCGAGAGCAACGTGAAATACCGCGCCCTGCGTTCGCCGCGACGCTGCCCCACCTGCGGCAACCGGGTGTTGCTGGATCCCTGTCTCATTTGCGTGGCGCTGGCCGCGCGGAAAGCGAGCGAAGCATGCCGACAACTGTGAAGCGATGGAAGCGAACCGATTACGTCGCCCAGTGGACAACCCAGATCACCGACCAGGTGCTGCGGATGCTCGATGCCGGCGAGTCGTGCCGGACGATCTGCCGCGAGCACGACCTGTCGTTTCTGTTCGTGGCGCGGATCCGCCGCCAGTGGCTGGCGTCGCAGCCCGCCCCGCGGCGGCACCCCAAGAGCCTGGCCACGCATCACGCGGGCCCGGCCCGCCGCTGCCACGGCTGCGGCCACCTGATCACCACGCCGCTGTGCGTGCTGTGCGGACTGGAGGTGGCATGAAGAGCAAACGCAAACGGCGACTGCCGCCGCCCAGCGGAACGCAAAGGCTGCAAGGGCTGACGATCGAAAGCTACTCGGTCGGCAGCTGGTGCCCCACGCCCGACGGCAGCGGCCCGGCCGAGGCGGTCGCGATCGCGATCAACGTCAGGTGGAACGCGGACGTGCAAGCCCAGTTCGTGATGCGATTAAAAAGCCCCGAGGCCGTGGACGCGATGATCCAATCGCTGCTGCGGCACAAACGGGACGTGTGGCCGGAGGCGCCATGATTGCCTGCCCCCAGCCGCTGAACGCCTGGCACATCACCAGCGGCCGCCTCGGGCAAGCGCTGTGCGGCCTGGCCGGCGACAACTTGCGGATCACGACGCCCGACCTGATCGGCCCTCACTTTTGGTACCAGGAGGATGTTCACGTGGCAGAAGCGAAACCGAGAACCAAAGCGGCCAGCCGGCGGACCAAGAATCCGCGTGTCGGGGGTTCGAATCCCTCCTCCGCAAAAAATGGCCAGGCAGCCCATCCGGGCACAACGTCCACCACCACGCCGGCCGGCATCGCGACGATCGATGGGGCGGCCGAAGGATTTACCGACGACGGGGAACGGCCGCCAACCCGCGTGCAAAAGGTGCCGTTGCACCTGATCGCCGCCAGCCCCTTCCAACCGCGGATCAACCCAGCCGAGGCCCGGATCGCGGAGCTGGCCGAGAGCATGCAGTCGTGGGGTTTCAAAGGCGCCATCGAGTTGCGGCCGATCGAGCGAGGTGAACCGATGTTCGCCCGCGGCAAGGAGCAGGCCCGCTACGAGCTGATCGACGGCGAGCGGCGGCTGCGGGCCGCCAGCCAGGCGGGCCTCAATGAGATTCCCGCGATCGTCCGCGAAATGGACGACGCCACCGCCGAGGAGCATGTCTTGCTGGCCAACGAGGGCCGCGAGGATCTTTCGCCGCTGGAACGCGGCCGCGTGATCCAGCGGCTCTTGCAGATGGGCCACAGCCAGACCGCCGTCGGCAAGATGCTGGGCCTCACCCAGGGCGCCGTTTCAAACAAGACGCGGATCCTGGAGCTGCCCAGCGAATGGCTCGACGGCTCGATCCATCCGGAGATCTCGGCCAGCGAGGCCCACCTGCGGGAAGTGTGCGTTTATCGGGCGTCGCGTCCGCTGTTGGACAAGCTGGCCGCGACGATCCGCAAAGAGGCCAAACGCAAGGAGTGGGACCTGCCCTCGGTCGGGGAGTGGCGGGAAGACCTGCGGTACCAGACGCGAGCAATCACCGAGCCGATGGAGGGCACTCAGTGGGACAGCAAGAGCTATCGATCGATTCCCATCTTCACGCCCACCGAAGCGCAGCGCGCGAAACTCCAGATTGTGGAAGTGCCCAACCACCAGGGCAAGCCGGAAGAGCGCGCGGTGAACGTCAAACTCTGGAAGCAACTGCAGGGCGAGCACGCGGCCGAGCTGCGAAAGCAGACCGCGAAGAAGCAGGACGCCAAGCAGAAGAAAGCCGCGGCCCAACAGAAAACACTTTCGCCGGCCGAGCAGAAGCGGCGGGAGAAGGAGCAGGCCGAGCGTTTCGCCAAGCGGCTGCGCGCGTGGCGAATCGACTGGCTGCAGTGGGTGTGCTACGCCGAGCTGCGCGACTCGCGGCTGGCGACACCGGACGCTGCGATGCTGCTGACGCCGTTTTTCGCGACCAGCCAGGCGGGCGGCGACAACAACTGGAACGGCTGGAGTTGGAGCCATCGGCAGCACCAATTGAAGGCGGCGATCGCCAAGCAGTGCCCGAGCTGGAAACCGCCCAAGAATACCGGCAGCCGCTCTAGTCCCTGGGGCTGGCTCCGCCAGTGCTACGAACTGGGCGGGCTAGGTGCCGTCGAAAACGCGATCGACCAGTGGCAGTGCTGGAGCCTCTGGATCGAGGAAGACGACGCCAAGCAGCTGCAGTGCGACCCCGGGGCGCAAAACGCGCTGCCGCCCGAGGTGATCGAGGGCCTGGCCGATCTGTTGGCTGTCGACCTGGCGGCCCAGTGGATGGCCGAAATGGCCGGGCCGCTCACGTACCGTTTTTTCAGTTTGCACACCAAGGAGCAACTGCTGGCGCTGGGGCAGGAACTGAAGGTGCCGCTGCCGGCCAGCGCGGGCAAAGCGGACCTGGTGCAAGCCCTGATCGACGCCAAGCCGGCGCGTATGCCTCAAGAAATACTCAAGGCGAAGGGAGCTTGATGGTGGCCCCAAAAAAACCACGCCAAGACGAGCGGCCGGCGGAGGAGCGAATCGAGGAACTGCTCTTTGAGCTTCGATTCTCGATCCAGGATTTTCCATGCTCCGCCAGCGCCGCTTCGTGCGCTGGCGGTCGCATGGCATATCCAAACGGCAACCACGGGAAGCCTTGCGATGGCGGATGCGCTTTGGGAATCGGCGCTCGGTTCCACGGACGAACTTCAATGTTCGGCGCGCGAAAATCGAGCTGGTGGGCGACGGCGCGAGTGAGGAGGAAACGTTGATGGACGAGAAACCACTACCTTCGCTGTGCGAAGTGTTCCGCGAGTCGGGCGTCGAGTGCCGATCATGACGCACGTGTGGCATTGGCGGAAGCGGCTGCCGGATCGCAAAGGGCACCCCTGCCGCGTGGTCGCGCGGGGAACGATGAACTCGATCCTGGTGGAGTTCGCCGACGGCTATCGGGTGATCACCAGCCGCTGGGCAGTGAGGAGGAAACGTTGATGGACGAGAAACCACTACCTTCGCCGTGCGAAGTGTTCCGCGAGTCGGGCGTCGATCCCGAGGAACGCATCGAGACATTGTTGATGTCGTTGCGCCTGACGGGGTTCCTCGTCGCCAAAGAAATTGTCAGACTGCAGGGCCTGAAGGTCGGCACGATGGAATGCCCGCTATGCAAAGGCAAGTTGCGGTTCCTGATGCTGGATAAGTACCGGATGTCCGCGGGTTGCCGACGCAAAAACTGCATCTCGTTTGTAGGGTGATTGCGATGCTGATCGACGTCTGGTTTTTCGCCGTCTGCCTGTTCACGGCCTTCTGGTGTGGCATGGGCTGCTGCTCGGCCGGTTTTCTGCTCGCTGCGCGGACCAATGCACAGGAGGGCACGGCCACCACCGGGCCGAACGACATCGAGCCGGATGCGCCGCGAGGTGGCGACGTGGCCACCACCGACGGCGAGGGTGAGAGTGCCGACGAGGATGGCGGCGATACGGTGGTCGCGATCTAGCTGCACCCGGCCACGTGCCCCGACGAGGCGCAGCGGATCGGCCACACGGAGCGTTGCGCGTCCACACGGAGCGTTGCGCGTCGTCAACGAAGACACCGGCGAACTGGAGTCCCATACGGCCGCCGAGTGGGCAGCCGCCGCCGAACCGGGATTGCTTGCGACGACGTGCGTTTAGCGGCAGCGCCTTCCGCGCTGCCCCCGGGCGGCGCGGCCCCATTGCACTGCATGACTACCGGCTATAATGCGCAATGACTACCGGCTATAATGCGCATGTGGAAACGATCACCCCCGACGAGCTGAGAGACGCGATCATTGCCGCCCGGCAGGTGCAGGGCATCGGCCAGGCCCAGGCTGCGGCCGCGGCCGGGATCAGCCAGCCGGCCTGGTCGTTGTGGGAGAGCGGCCAGCGGGGCGTCACCCTGGAGACGCTGGCGCGCATGGCTGCCGTCGTCGGGATCGAGGTCGCCGGGCCGGTGCTTATCGTGCAGCAGCGGCCCGGAAAAAAATCTCCGAAAAAATCCCCTGGCGGGGTTGACCGCCGATAGCCGATGGTTATATTGACAGCATGACGAGCGGGCAACGGCCCGCCGCAACGAGGCCCCTACGGGGGCCAGCAACCTACAGGCCCCTCCGGGGGTCAGGAGTCTCACGATGGCCCAGTACACGATCACCCACACTTGCGGTCACGATCACGTCCACCAGCTCTACGGCAAGACCGCCGACCGCGAGCGCAAAGAGCAATGGTTGGCCAGCGGCGTTTGCCCCACCTGCTACAAGGCCGAGCAAGACGCCAAGCGGCAAGCGGCCAACGAGGCGGCCCAGGCTGCCAACGCCGAGGCTGGCCTGCCCGCCCTGGAGGGCTCGGAAAAGCAGATCGCGTGGGCCGAGACGATCCGGGCCGGCTATGCCGAGCAGATCGACCAGATTAAGGCCCGCCTGGATGCGGCCGGCGGGCTCGACACGCTCCGCACTCAAAGCCCGGCGGAAAAGGTTGCTGCGTTCCAGAGGCAGCTGTTGTGCATGGACGCCCTGCTCCAAAAGGCATCGGCCGCGTGGTGGATCGATCACCGCCAAGCGACACTGCAAACGCTCGTCACCGAGATCGCCGCGGAGATCGCCTGATGCCAACGTCTCAGCTTGCCGCCGCCATCCGCTCCGAGACTGATTATGATCGCCGCCTGGCGCTGGATCGCATCCAGCATTACCGGGCGGAGCGGTGGTTGGCGGGCGATTCGGCCGAGGCACTCGCCCAGGTCGACGCCGCCATTGGCACGCTGTTGGAGCAACCGCCGCTCTACTTCCGCGTGCGTCGGCTGGCGGCCGAGGCAGCCGGCCGTTACATGCTGCCGCAGGGCATGTCGGGCGGGGAGTTGGTCCGCGAGATCCTCGATCCCGACGCCAGCCAACTGCTCACCTGCCTGCTGCACGCCTGGGAGCAAGCCAGGCGGTATGCCACTGCCGCCGATCCCTACCATGATCGGCCGACCAGTCGCGCCGGCCGCGAGCTAATGGCGATCCTGATGAGCCTCCCGCTGCCCGCGGCGGGCGCCCACCGTGTCCTGCCGTGGGCACACGATCCCAACGTGGCCGATCCGCCGCTGGCCGTGCGACAAAGGGGCGCGCCACGATGTTGATCCACTATACGCTCAATACCGGGCACACGCGGCAGTCGCCTCGCAGCGAAGTGACCGACGCCACGATCGCGGACGTACGGCCGATGCTCCGCGATGGCGTGCACGTGCTGGTGTTTGCCGGCTACACGCTGAGGACCACGGCGGGGAAGTGCTCGTGGCTGGCCACGCTGCACGACACGGACGGGCCGCTAGTTGCCTTTGGCGTGACCGATAGCGACGAGGGCGCGGAAGAACTGTGGCCGCCCCTGGAGCAGCTGTATCTGGACCTGACGGACAAGCCGCCCTTTTCGCGGATCGACTGGCAGCCGCCCAACCGGCCGGCGTCGTTGCCCTGGCTGGCGTGCGTGATCGTCGGCGCGCCTCTGCCCCATTGGGCCGCGGACCTAGAGCGATGCTTGGCCTGGGGCTGGCTGGAGAGCCGCAACCAATGAGCCTGGGACCTGGCCATCCATTGCGCGCGAAATATGGCGGCAATCCCCGCGACGCGATCAACCGGGCGATCCGCGCCGAACTGGTCGGCGGCGATGCGGTCCTGGATGCGCTGGGCCTGGTGCACCACGCCCACCGGAAATTGCTCGACCGCGATCTGCCCGGGATCGCGCAGGCAGCCATCGCGGCGGATGCACTGCAGGAGCTGCGCGATCTGATGGTTGAGGAGATCGCCCGGCGCTATGACCTGGCCGACGAGGATGTCGAGCAGGCGTACGCCAGCCGCCGCCGGCGGTAGCTACCACTTCCCCAGCGGGCCAACCGAACGCCCCGAGACACCACCGAGGGCGTAATGGGCGTTCGGACCCGAAAGTGCCCCGCGCGGAAGGTTAGATTTGCTCGCGGGGGCTAGGGTATCGGCGCGACGTTTTTGGCCGTGGGCGGGGGCTGGCTGCGGGGTCTGATCGAAACCACGCCCGGCGGTGCTATGATTGGCTGCTGAACCCTTGCCGCGGCCGCAGGATGCGGGCCGCGATCTTCTTTGCGACTCGGCCATGCACGGACGCCTGCCAGCACGATCCCACCGCGCCACCACGCACGCCCTGCGGCCGGGTGACGTCCTGGGGTTCAGCGCCTGCACTCTGAGCGGCGCCGTGATCAATCTGACCACCAAGGGCATCCCGTTTTGGGGATTGAGCCACGTGGCGATTGTCTGCGAGGCGCCGACCGAATCGGCCCGCCCGGGCCTGTTGCTGTGCGAGAGCACGACACTGCACCGAACACCATGCGTGCTCGCGCGAAGGGTGACTTCGGGCGTGCAGTTCCATGCCATTGGCCAGCGGGTGCGCACGTACCGTGGCAAGGTGTGGCACTACCCGCTGGCCGAGCCGCTCAACCTGCTGGAAACGCTGCTGCTCACCAAGTACTGCCAGCAGCAGCTCGGCAAAAGCTATGACTGGCGGGGCGCCGTGCATGCTCGGGATCTGTTTTGGGGTCGCGTGCGCCGGATCGTTTGCGCGTCGCTGGGACGCTGCGGCCGCGAGCAGGCAATGCACTATTTGTTCTGCAGCGAACTGGTCGCCGGAGCGCTCAACGACATTGGCCGCTTCCGCACGGCCCATCCCGATCACTGGTCGCCCAATCGACTAGCCCGCGCGGGCCTCGATCGTGGCACCTTTCAGCAGCCCGTGAGGATCAAATGATGGTATTGCGATCCTTCCCGCCGCGACGCTTGAGCCACTGGCTGTTTTGGTGTTGGCTCGCGGTGCATTTGCTCTTCGTCGCCTGCCTGGCGCCGGGGCAGGAGTTTCGCGTTTACCAGGGCGGCGCCCGCCTGGTGCCCGTGCACAGCCTGCCGCAGCAGGGCTGCGTCCTGCAGCCCGTCGCCGGCCGCAAGTGCTGCCCGCCCAACTGTCGGTGTCCCGAGACATGCCGCTGCGGTTGCAAGCAGTTCAACGGGTCGCCGTCGGCAGGCAGCATTTTTCGTGAGCCTGAGACGCCGCAACCACGGCTGGACAACACGCCCATTCCGTCGCGACCCGCCACGCCGCTCGCCGGGCAACCGGTCGAGGATCCTCGCATTGCCCGGCTGGAGGCCGAGGTGCGGGAGCTGCGGGCGCTGATCGCCAACATTCGGAGCGGGCCGCCCGGCCCGCCAGGTCCTACCGGCGCTATGGGGCCGATGGGACTGCCGGGTAAGGCGGCCACGATCGACTACGGCCAACTTAGCGCGGCGGTGATCCAGCGGCTGCCGCCGCTGTACGTGCAGATCGTCGATCCCAGCGGCCAACCGATTACCGACGCCGTTCCGGCGAGGCTCGGCGAGCTGCTGGAACTGACGCTGTTCCCCACGATCATCGAGAGTGATCCCAGCAGCGGAAAATGACCTCGCTGCTCAACCCGGGTTTTTGTTTGAGGAGCTTTTTATGTCCCAATGCGATCAAGCCAACCTGACGGTCGCCCTGACCGGGATGGCCAACGAATTCGGCGCGAGTGCCGCACGGCGCTCGGCGGCCGCCGACCAACTGGCCGCGGACAGTCAGCGGATGTGGTCTATTGCGATGACCAGCCCGACCGTGGCCGCGGCCATGGGCGTACGGATCGCCACCGAGAGCGGCAGCGGCCGCACCCGCGCCGAGACAAACAATCCCAACAACACGGCCGCGCCGAACGGTACATGATCGATCCGGTCCATGACGCCATCGCGAGGGTCAACGCCGCCGATGAGGAGGCGTTGATTTCTCGCCTGGCGTTCGCCACCGGCAACTTCGAGAAGTACTTCGCACGGCGAGCCGCGGAAGCGGCGTCGCGTCTGGAGCAACTCTATGCCTCGCTCGACCCAGCAGCAGATGACCCCGGAGCAGATGCTGGCCAAACGGACAGCGCAAGCCGGTGGGGGCCTGGCGGCGGCGGCGAAGTCGATCGCGACCCTGGACCATCACCGGATGCTGAAGGCGAACCAGCGGCGAGTGAATGATGCGCACCGCGCGATGGCCCGCGCGGCCGGCATGGAAGATCTGGTGTCGGCCGAACCCGACAGCGAGGATGGCGTGGGTGATCAGATCATCGTCACCGGCGATGTGTACGGCCGCGGCCCGTGGGATGACGAACCGTCCGCACCAGCGGCCACCGCCGTGCCCGGCTGGCTCAAGACGGCCGCCGTGGCCACGGGCGGCGCCATGACCGGGGGAGCCGGCGCCGCATTGCTGTCGCTGTTGCTGGCCGGGCCGGCGCAGCAACCGTCAACGCAGCCAGCGGCACCAGCGCAGCCGCCACTCGTGCAGCGAGTGCCCACGGAACACGCACCCATCTATGTGCGCCCAGGCGGCGCCTCGATTCGCGTGCTGCCGTACCAGCCACGCTAGCGTCGCGAGGGATTCGACCTTTCGGCGATCGACGCTTGTGGCGTAAGCTCCTGGACCCTCCAGGAGCAACTCTATGGCGATGCCAGGCCGCAAGCCCACTCCGGTCGATGTTCGCACTCAGATCAAGATTGAGCTGCTCGCTCGCCGCGGATGGCCGCTGCGGCGGATCTCGCGAGTGCTCGACCTCAGCTACACGGCGGTGCGCCGCATTGCGGCGCGTGGCGTCCCCAGGCTGCGATTGCGTGAGGCACTCGATTGCCCGCACTGCGGCCGGCGGACGCAGGTGGCGCCGTGCCCGCACTGCGGGGGCACCACGTTCCCCCCTGAGTCACTCGCTGCGATCGACGCAGATCGGGGGTTGGGCACACGAGAGCAATCGACGCTCGATCGGCTGCGTGCCGAGAAATCAGCTTGTCGGAGCGGCGGCTACTCGCCCCGTGAGATCGAGGAGAAATATTTCCTGCTGCGCGTCGCGAGGTTCGGGCATGCCTGAAAAAACGCCTGTGTTCGGCCTGTTTTCGGCCATTTTTGCTCCGCCCCGCCCCCCCCGCCGGACCCCCCCGGGGGGGGTCAAGGTTCTTCCTCCCGGAGGGGCCGGCGCGCGGTGTCGACACCGCGCGCTTTTTGCGTTTAAGGGCCGAAAAAAACCCCTCACCCACCCCCACCCTGGGTGATTTTCTCGCCTGGCATATCGGTCTCCGTGTGGGACCGCATGCGACCGGCGCAGGACATGCCGAGCTGGGACTGGATCTGCCAGTTCGGCCGTGCGCCCAGCGGCGAACCGTTCGACCCGTCCGACGTCCCGTGGACGCGCGGCGTGTGCGCGGCGTTCGACGATCCGGGGATTCGCACGATCGCCCTGCAGTGGGCGGCGCGGATGGCCAAGACCACGATCGGCCATCTGCTGCTGCAGTACTCAGCCGACATGCGGCCCTGCGACATGCTGCTCGGCCTGCCCACCGAGCAGCTTTTGAAATCGACGATCAAGCGCAAGCTGTACAACGCATTCGAAAAGAACGCCAAGCTGCGTGATCGGTTGCCGGCACGCGGCCGCCGCAGCCAGTACTTTGTCGACCTGCTCGACTGCATCATCAAGGGAGCGTGGCCATCGGAGTCACAGCTCGCCGACTACTCCGCTGCGATCAGCCTCGCCAGCGAAGTCGACAAGTGGGCGCAGGCTGGTGATGACGAAGGCGAACCGCTCGATCAGTTCCTTGCCCGCTCGTTCGAGCATCCCGACCGCAAGAACATCATCGAGAGCACGCCGCAGAATCGCGGCCGCTCGCGCATCGAAACGCTGCGCAAGAGCGGCACCGACTCGCGGCTGTGGGTTCCATGCCCGCACTGCGGCGAGTTCCAGAAGCTGATGTTCGGCGACGGCGATCGCCGCAACGGCGGCATTGTGTTCGGTCGCGACGAGGGCGGACGCCTCGATGCCGAGGTCGCGTACCACACCGCCGTTTACAGTTGTCAACATTGCCAGGCCGACATCACCGATTCGCAGCGGCCGGCGATGATCCGGGCCGGCGTGTGGGCCGATCGCGGCCAGATCGTCGATCGCGACGGCCAGGTGGTGGGCCCGCGGCGGGCCGTCCACGTGTGGAGTTCGCAGCTCTCCGCGCTGTATTCGCTCCGCATCCGCTGGGGCGACCTGGCCGATCGGTTCGTTCGCAGCGTCGGCCGCCCCGAGAAGAAAAAGGCCTGGGTCCAGTTGTCGCTGGGCGAGACCTACGCCCCCGATGAACTGATGACCGACGAGGATGAACTGGCCAAGCAGCTCGGCAGCCGCGGCAAACAACCCCGGGGTCTGGTGCCCGAGTGGGCCAAGATGCTCAGCTTTTCCTGCGACGTGCAGGCCGCCACGCTGCTGTGGAAAGTGGTGGCGATTGGTCCCGACGACAAGAACCACGTCGTCGACGCGGGCACCGCCACCGAGTGGGATGAGCTGGCCGACATCCTCGACCGCAAATACGAGTGTGCCGACCAAGGCGAGCCGCTGCAGGCCGCCGTGGCCATGCTCGACTCCAGCGACGGCAACCGCACGAAGGAAATCTACGCCTTCGCCCGCAAGCACTCGCGGCCCAGCCGGCCGGTGTATGCCTGCAAGGGTTCCAGCAACGACCTCGGCGGCAAGCTGTACCGCGAGACGATCATCGGCATTACCAGCCGGGCCCGCAGCAAAACGGCGGCCCAGTTCAAGGGGCTGCGGCTGATCCTGGTGGCCACCGACTACTGGGAAGAAACCCTGCAGGGGATGCTCGAAACCGGTCTCTCCACGGCTTGCCAGCCAATCGTCGAGGATCGCGACTACCTGTCCGATCTGCTCAACGCCACCTACGCCGAGAAGACCGACAAGCGGGGCCGCGCCGTGCTGCTGTGGCAAAAGCGCGAGACCGACCAGCCCAACGATCGCCGCGACGCCTGGCGGTACGCGCTGTGCGGCGCGCAAGTTTTGCTCGATCGCCGCAAGGGGCAGTGGCCGCCCCGCAAGCTGGTGTCGCCGCCAGCGGCGCCGCAGCCGCGGCTGCGGCCGATCACCACGCCCGACGGCCGCCCATTCGTCGCCAGCCAGCGCTGACGGCACGGAAAATTTGCCGGCTGATCGAAACGCCCGCGCCGTCGCTTATCATCGACGCCTCATGAGCACGCTCAACTCATCCAGCACGCTGGCTCAAATCGAAGCCGCATACGACGACAACGCCTCCTACGAGGAGGACGGGTCGGTCGCCAAGGCCAAGGTCTTTGTCACCGCCTGCCGGATGCTGGTCCGCAGGTACCGCAAGAAGGTGCAGCGTGGGGGCGGCACGGCGATCGAAACCGAGGTGGCCCGCCTGCAGGAAGAGCTGAAACGCGCCAGCACCTACGTCGCGCAGCACGACACCGCCGGCAACCGCGGCGGGGGAGCCAAGTACGTGAGTTTCGAGAACTTCCGCAGCTAGTGCCTCCGCGCGGCACATATCAGCGAGCCGCCTCGCTGCAGGGCCAGTACGAAGCGATCCGCGCCGATTACCAGGCCGCCAAGTCCAGCCGGTTTCGCCGGCGGCGGACGGGCGTGGCCTCGGGCGGTTCGGGCGCCGACTATCACTACCGCGGCGAGGGCGACTATCTCCGCCTGATCGAACAGGCGCGCGACATGGATCGCAACGACGCGGCCGTGGGGCCCGTGATCAACCAGGCCGTCAACAACGCGCTGCAGACCGGGTTCACCGTCGCGCCGGCGACCGGCGACAAGGCGCTGGATCTCGATCTGTGGGAGCGGTGGCGCGACTGGTCGCAAGACGCCGACCAGTGCGACCTGGCGGGAGAGCACGACTTTTTCGCGCTGGAGTCGTTCGCCTACCGGCAGATGCTGGCCGACGGCGACATCGTCGCCCTGATGCTCGACGACGGCTCGCTGCAGATGATCGAGGCCCACCGGATCCGCACGCCGAAAAACACCAGCAAGAACGTGGTGCACGGCGTGCTCCTCAGCGAGCGCCGCCGCCGCGAGCAGTACTGGGTCACCAAAGACGACATCGATCCGGGCCGCACGGTCACCAAGGTCAGCCAGATCGAGCCGTACGACACGCGCGACGGCGACGGGTTCCGCCAGGTGGCGCACGTGTACAATCCCCGCCGCGTCACGCAGACCCGGGGCGTCACGGCCCTGGCCCCCATTTTCGACACCCTGGGGATGTTCGAGGACGTCAACTTCGCCCACCTCGTCAAGGCCCAGGTGGCGAGCTGTCTGACGTTCTTCCGCGAGCGGACGGACGAATACAACGGCCCGCCGGCCGCGCACGGCGAGCAAACCACCGAGACCCTGGCCGACGGCAGCACGCGGGTGATCGAGGGACTGTCGCCGGGGCTGGAACTCACCGGGGCCCCCGGCGAGAAACTCAGCGGCTTCGCCCCCAACATCCCAAATCCCGAGTTCTTTCCGCACGTGCGGCTGATCCTCACGCTGGTGGGCATCAACCTCGGGCTGCCGCTGGTGCTGGTCCTGATGGACGCCAGCGAGACCAACTTCAGCGGCTTCCGCGGGGCGGTCGACCAGGCCCGGATTGGGTTCCGCCGCAACCAGAAATCGCTCATCGCCCGGTTCCACACGCCGATCTGGTGCTGGAAGGTCCGCGACTGGATGGCCGGCGACGCGGCGCTCCGCAGCGCCTACGCCCGCCTGAAACAGCGGCTGTTCGCCCACGTCTGGACGGCGCCGACCTGGCCTTACATCGAGCCGATGAAAGACGCGATGGCCGACCTGGTCCGCGTCCGCAACGGTCTGATCAGCCCCCGCCGGCTGCACGCCGAGCGCGGCCGCGACTGGGAGGAGATCGCCGAGGAAATCGTGGCCGACAACCTGTACGCGATCCGCGAGGCAAAGCGGGCGGCCGCCATTCTCAACGGCGAGTTCCCCGAGCAGGACCCCGTCCACTGGCGCGAGCTGCTCAGCCTGCCAACGCCCGACGGCGTGCAGATGCAACTGGCGCCGGCCATCACCCAAGCTACCCGCGAGGAGAACGACGCGTGAACGTAGAGCACCCCGCGCCGTCGCAGATCCTGGATCTCCACCACGAGCTGCGGCAACTGCCCCACATCGACCAGTACCTGGGACCATGGGCGATCCGCGAAGACGCGGCGCAGGCCCTGCTGCACCGCGCCCGGACCCTCGACCTGCACGTGCATCTGCGCAGCCAGGACGCGGCCGACGCCCAGCAGCGCGGCGCGGTGGGCGCGGAGTACGAGCTGGTGGGCAATATCGCCGTGGTGCCGATCCGCGGCACGCTGATGAAACACGAAAGCAGCTTTTCACGCGGGACCGGCACGGTGAACGCCCGCCGCAAGATCCGCGCGGCGCTGAACGATCCCGACGTGCGGAGCATCCTGTTGCACATCGAAAGCCCGGGCGGCACCGCCGCCGGCACCAAGGAACTGGCCGACGAAGTCCACGCCGCTCGGCAGCAGAAAACGGTCTGGGCGTACGCCGAGGACCTCTGCTGCTCGGCCGCCTACTGGATCGCCAGCCAGGCGGAGCAAATTTTCGCCAACGCCCCGGCGCTGGTGGGCAGCATCGGCACCTACATGGTGATTCACGACTTCGCCCGGCTATTCGACGACGCCGGGGTCAAAACCCACGTGATCCGGGCCGGCGACTTCAAAGGCGCGGGGACGATGGGGACCGAAATCACCGAGGCCCAGCTCGGCGAGTTCCAGCGGGTGGTCAACCAGATCAACGACTTCTTTCTTTCGGGCGTGGCTCGTGGCCGCGGCCTCAATCAAAAGCGGGTGAAGGAACTGGCCGACGGCCGGGTTCAGATGGCGGCCGACGCCAAGGATCTCGGACTGATCGACGGAGTCCAAACCCTGGATCAAACGCTGTCTCAACTGACGAAGGTGAAGCGCATGAGCACCGCCAAGCAAGAATCCCAAGAACCGGTCGCGATCACGCTCGGCAGCACCGCCGCCAGCCTGCAGGAGATCCGCGTCGCCTGCCCCGGCTGCGACGACAGTTTTGTCGTGGCCCAACTCGAAAAGGACGCCACCGTGGCCCAGGCCCAGCAGGCCTGGACGCAAGCGCTGGCCGATCGGCTCAAGGCCCGCGACGAGGAACTGGCCCAGCTCAAAGCCGAGCAGGCCGCCGAGAAGCCGGGCGACCAGCCCGCGCCCCGCCCGGGCGTGAAGGCCCTGGCCGAGCCCAAGGCGAAGGCCGACACCGAAAGCGGCGACCCGATCGCCCGCTGGAACGAGGCGATCGCCGCCGAGATAAAAACGGGCAAGACCAAGGCCGCCGCGATCCGGGCGACCGTCAAGGCCGACCCCGAGCTGCACCAGGCGTACCTGGCCGCGGTCAACGCCCAAGCCAAGCCCCGGCGGTAACCGGTTTGCCCGCCGGCCAGCGGCGGGCATGTCGCGAGACATCGAACCATCACCAACCAGCAACAAACCAAGGGAACCGTCATGAGTCAGTACAACGAATCCGCCTGCCGCACGTTCGTGGCCGGCGCGGCAATTGCCCAATACTTGCGGGTGAAGCTCACGGCTGGCAAGCTGGCCGTGGCCGGCGCCACCGAACGTGAGCTGGGGACCATGGATCGCGCGTCATTCGCGGACGGCGACCCGGTGGCCGTCCGGCTCCGCACCGCCCAGGGCACCGGCAAATACGTCGCGGTCGACGCGATCACCGCCGGCAACGTCTGCTACGCGGCCGCCGGCGGCAAAGTCTCCGCCACGGGCTCGATCGTCGTCGGCATCGCGCTCGAAACCAGCGCCAACAATAACGACGTGATCGAGGTCCTGCGATCCGAGCATGCGGGGCTCGGCACCGTCGAGGCACACACGGCCGACGACACGCTCACCGCCGCCGAGAGCGGTTCGACCCACACCACCGTCGGCGCCACGGGCACCGTCGTGCTGACCCTGCCTCCGGCCGTGCCGGGGTTGAACTTCAAGTTCCGCGTGGGCGCCGCCCAGGCACTGCGGATCGATCCGGACGGCACCGAGACCATCTCCCTCCCCTCCAGCGGCGTGCCGCAAGCGGCGGGCAAATACATCACGGCCGACGCCGATGGCGAAACGGTGGCCATTGAATGCACCAAGGCCGGGCAGTGGAGCGTGTTCGGCTTCACCGGCACCTGGACCGCCGAAGCATAAGCCGCGGCGATTCGCACGACACAACGTGTGGCAGTGTTTCACGTACGTTCTGAATCAACCCAGTCCTTGCGAACGGAGTCGCAATCATGCCGAGCCCATCCACCGCGTTGGCCACCCAGCGCCCCGACCTGGCGAGCTTCCAGGAATTCGACCTCGAAATGCAGCGTCGCGGCTTCATCGCCACGCGCGTGGCGCCGGTGATCGAAGTCGCCAAACAAAGCGGCACCTTCGGCAAAATCACCCTGGAAAGCCTGCTGCAGAACCGGGCCACCGAACGCGCTCCCGGCGGCGGCTACAACCGCAGCCAGTGGACGTTCACCAAGGCCAGCTTCGCCTGCGAAGAGCACGGCGTCGAGGAACCGATCGACCAGCGCGAGGCCGCGATGTACGCCGAGTACTTCGATGCCGAGGAGCTGGCGGCCATGCGGGCCTACGAAGTGGTGTTGCGGAATGCCGAGCAGCGGATGGCCGACCTGATCTTCAACGCCACCACCTGGAACGGCTCGGCGCTGACCACGGGCATCACCGACGAATGGGACGACTACGAGAATGCCATCCCGCACCAAGACATCGAGGCCGCGGTGCAAAAGGTGTGGGACGGCAGCGGCGTGTGGCCCAACGCCCTGATCGTGAACCGCAAGGTGTTCCGCAATCTGCGGATGTGCGACAAGCTCGTGGACAAATTCAAGGCCCAGGGCTTCGTCGACGTGCGCCCCAGCCGGATAAACGAGCAGATGCTGGCCAGCATCTTCGATCTGGAATACGTGATCGTGGCCGGCAGCGCCGGCAACACGGCCAAGGAAGGCCAGACCGCCTCGATCGCTTGCCCGTGGAGCGACGAATACGCGATGGTTTGCCGTGTGGCCTCCACGCGTGATCCCAAGGAGCCGTGCGTTGCCCGCACGTTCCACTGGGGCGAGGACGGCAGCGAACCGGGCGGCAAGATCGAAAGCTACTACGAGGAGCAGACCCGCAGCGACATCATCCGCGTGCGCCACGACGTGGACGAGCTGGTGATGTACCCCGAACTGGGCCACCTGCTCAGCAACGTCACCACCTAACCGGCCGCCTGGCAGCGGCCCGTGTTCTTTTCTACCACGATCGGAAAAGCAATGGCCACGAACAAAGAACTGCAAGAGCAGGTGACGGCCCTCCGCAAGGAGAACGCCGACCTGCGCAAGCAACTCTCGGAGGGAGGAGACGCGGGGCCGCCGCACACGGACGTGCAACAGCTCACGGAAGAGCTGGCGGCCGCGCGCGCTCTGCTGCAGCAAGCCGAGGAAGACGCCGAGGCGCAACAGCGCGTGTTCGACGCCGCGGCCGAAAGCTGGCGGCAAAAGTATGCCGGGTTCGACGCCGGCGAAACCCCGCCAGGCCACGCCGCCGAGGCGGTGGTGTTGCGGCGGGCGGCCCGCGTGGGCGACCGCCAATGCGAGCCGGGCGAGCGGCTGGCCGTGGTCCACCTGGCCGACGGCGTGAGCCTCAACTACCTGGTCGACGCCGTGCGCCACGACCTGGCCCGCGGCGAACCGGCGAACCAGTAACAGGCGAACCGCGCCAGCGACGGTTCGTGGCCTCCGCGCCGGAAGGGTCCGCGTTGCCGTAGCCGTGATAATCCGATGACCCCGCCCCACACGCGGCGGCGAGTTGGCCGGTTCGTTTTCGGTTTTTTCGTGTGTTGTTGTCTTGCCGTTTCCCGGGGAACGTTCCCATGCCCAGCGAGTTCGATTTGATGTTCGCCGCCGACGGCCGGCCCCAATTGTTGGCCGTGCTGGGCGAGGACATCACGCGCTGGCCGCTGGGCCTCGACGAAGACACGGAGACCGTGACGGCGATTGTCGATCGCGATCGGCTTGAGGCGGGCGGGCAGCTCGCCGGCGGCCTCCGCCGGCGAACCGACGACGGCGAGCAGATTCCGCACCTGGTGACGCTCACGTTTGCCGACGATCAGCCGGCCGACGATCGCGACCGCTGGGTGTTCGACGGCCACGTGTGGCTGGCGATCCGCGAACTCAACCGCGACGGCGGCCTGCAAAGCTGGTCGGTGCAGCGGCTGCAGCGGATCCGCACCAGCCGGGGAGGCCGCCGCCAATGATCTCCGCGACCAAGGCTCCCACGATCGCCGTTCGCGCCCTGGCCCGCCTGGTGGCCAGCACGGCCGCGTTCCAGACGCTGGTCGGCGCGGAGGGGGAAAACGCCGCCGCGAAAGAGGCCGACGCCCTCAATCACGTGTACTGGCAGGAGGCCGACGATCGGCTGGACGAGGAAGACGAAAACGGCGCGATGGTCCACCCCCGCCCGCGGGCGATCATCAGCGACCATCAGGAAGAGGAAGACAACCGCGGCACCGCCGAGTGGGTGACCACGGCGTCGCTCACGCTGACGATCGAAGCCCCGGAGCCGGAGACGATCAGCGGCGGCGACCCCGGCGAGATCCGCGACCGGTACGACTGGTGGAGCGAGGTCCACGGCGCGCTCAAGCAGCAGATGCGCGACAACATTCCCGCCGCGCCCCACGAGCGATTGAACGTGCAGCGATTCCGGTTGATCGGCTACGGCGAAGTCCGGTTCGAGGAGCCGACGCCGTTTTTCGATGTGTGCTGGCAGTGCGACTATTTTGGCTGAGGTGAATCGGGCGATGAGTTTCGTGGTGGTGCCAGTCGTGAGTTTCGACGTGCCGACCCGGTCGGAAGAGCTGACGCTGCGCCGGCACAATGCATTCGCCCGGGAAGCCCTCCGCGAGACGATGCTCGAGCATCACCGCAAGCACACCCGCAAGCATTTCCAGCGCGGCAACAGCTACCGCTACCAGATGAAACCGCGGTCGCGGAAATACCGCGACCGCAAGCAGCGGAAGTACGGCCACCAGATCGACCTGCTGTACAGCGGCCGCAGTCGCGACTCGATCGCCGGCACGCCGGTGAAGGTGCAGATCGGCGGAGCGGCCGAGGGCGGCCGGAAGCGGATCCGCGTGCAGTACAAGTTGCGGTTCCCGTTCGCCGGCGGCAGCGGCGCCAGCCGGACCGACAACCGCGTGGTCAAGCAGATGGTCGATGAACTGGCCCGCTGGAGCGAGGACGAGGTCGTGTGGGCCGTCCGCGACTTCCACCGCCGCTACTGGGACAAGGTCCGGGCGTTCAAAGCCGGCCGCCGCCGCATTCGGATGCCCAAACGCTAACCCACACCACGAGGCACCCCCGCCATGGCTCAAGACCGATACAGCATTTACTCGGCGTCGATCACCGACGGCGAGACCCCGCTGCACCTGCAGCAGCTCCGCGGCACCACCACCACGCCGGGCACCCGCCGCGCCGAAATCACGCCCGGGGGCGCGGTGGATCGCGGCGCCGTGATGGTCGCCATCGCCGAGCCGACGATCCGCTTCGAGTCGGGCGACCTGGCCAAGATCCTGGCCGCGGTCTCGATCACCGCCGGGTACAACGCCGCCAGCGGCGCGACGATCCGAGCCCAGCAGCGGGCCAACCAGGGCGTATTCACCAGCGGCAGCAATCACGTCACGATCGCCAGCAGCAAGGGATTCTTGATGCTGGAGCGGATCCGCGTCAGCCAGGACGATGAGACCGGCGCCACTTGCGAGCTGATGTACCACGCGCTGAGCAGCGACGGCCTGACGGCCCCGTTGACCTATGCGGCCGGCCAGGCCCTGGCCCAGGCCCCGGCGTTCAACAGCCGGTTTTTCATGGGGCCGGTCTACCTGGGCTCCAGCCAATTGGCAGGCCTGCAAAGCTGGGAGTGCGAGAGCGGCGTGCAATTCATGCCCCACCGGGCCGACGGCGATGTGTGGGCCAGCAATGGCTCGATCGTGCTCCGCAACCCGATCATCCGGCTGACGTTTTCCAACCTGGCCGCGATCGGCAGCGTGGGCAACCTGTTTCTGGCGGCCGCCGGCAGCGCGATCGCGCTGTATGCCCGCAAGGGCGCCTCGGGCGGCACCCGCGTGGCGGACGCCACCGCCCAGCACTGCGCCGTCGCGGCGGCCACCGGGGCCTGGGGCCCCACCGACGTGAGCGTGCGCGAGAACAACGATTACACCACCACCATCGAGATCACCCCGACCGGCACGATCACGGCCAGCGTCGCCTCGGCCATCCCCGCGGCCTGAGAAAGAGGTGCCCCCGTGAACGCCATCGAACGGATCGCCACCCTGGAGGCCAACATGGCCACCATGACCAATCGCACCGACCGGCACGACCGCACGCTGTTCGGGCACGGCAAGGAGCCGGGCCTCGAAATGCGCGTCGATCGGCTGGAGCAGCGCCGGCTGAGCGTGAAGGAACGCATCGCCCTGTACATCGCCGCGGCGGCGGCCCTGGCCACGCTGCTGCAGGCCCTATGGAACCGCTGAAACAGCGCTGACAAAGCGCTGACAAAGCGCTGAAAAAGCGCTGAAAGGAAACACATGGCCCGCAAGAAACCCATCCCGGAAGTCCGTGCCGAACAGATCGCCCGCGGCCTCGGCGTGGCCCCGCAGCGGCCGCCCTGCGTGGCTGGCTGCCCGGGCCAGGTCAGCCACAGCATCGCACAGCCCAATCCCGAGCTGAAGGTGTATACGCTCACCTGCGGGCTGTGCGGCGCGGCGAGCAGTTACGAGGAGCCGCTCGAAACCGCGGCCAAATAACTCCCCACACACACAGAAGCTCCCCACATCGACCATGGCGATCACACTCACAGGCACCGGCGGCTTGTTCACCCGGCTGGGGAAGCTCGCGCATTTCATGTTTCCCACGGTGAACGGCGATCGCGGCACGAGCTGGGAGACCGAGGCGATCGACGCCGTGGAAACGGTGGACGCCGACAACGACCCGCTGATTCGCGAGGCCTTCCAGCCGATCCTGGCGGCGTTGGGCAACGGCCAACGCGCCACCAGCGGGATGCTCTCCGCCTGCCGCGCGGCGGCGCAGGCCCTGCTAATCCGCCAGGTACATGCCGACAAGCCGCTACCGTCCCAGACGCTCGACGAGGCGTTGCCCGAACTGATCCGGCAAATGGTGGCGGGCGATCACTACGTCGCGCCCAATACGGTCGGATCCAGTGTCACCCGCACCAATCTCGACGGCGACGGGATCGTGGTGGTCAGCACGAAGGATGGCCGCGGCCGCGACCTGCAGCATCTGCTAGCCGAGATCCTCGAATGCCGCGTGACGGGGACGGCCACGCCTGGCAGCGAACGGATTACCGTGCGCGGCGAGGAACGCATGGCCGACAAACTGTCGTGGCTGTGGCCGGCCGGCAGCGGCGCGAGTCGCGTCTACACCGCGATCGACGCCGCCAGCGCCGCCCGCAACCTGGTTCTCAACGGCGGGTTCGAGGCGTGCACCGGGGTTACCGTCGACGACTTCAGCGACGACACCGGCGACTGGGGCACCGACTGGCTGATCGAGGAGACCACGGTCTATAAGGGTTCCAAGTCGATCGAGTTGGTCGGCGACGGCGCAACCCTGTTCCAAATTTCTCAAGACATCACCGCGCGGGTGGCGGCGCTCGAACAGTACGGGCTGGCCCTGTGGGCCCGCCGCGACGGCAGCGCGGCGGCAGCCGGCGTGCTCACCATCGACCTGTACGACGGCTCGGCGGTGATCGACGACGCGAGCGGCACAGCCAACAGTTTCACCATCGACCTCACCGCGCTCACCGAGAGCTTTGTGGCCTATAGCGGCATCTTCCGGCTGCCGGAGCCCAAGCCGGCGAGCGTGACGTTGCGGCTGCGGCTCTCCACCGCCCTCACCAACGGCCGCAGCGTGTTTTTCGATCACCTCTCGCTGGGAGCCATGCTCCCGCCCGGAGGCGAGGCGGGGACCGTCCCGCCGATCTCGTTCCACTCGGGGGCGACGGCGTGGAACCTCGACGACTGGACCTGGGACGATCGCGTGTTTCGCGTCACGCCGACGAATGACCAGGCGGGTGACTGGCACGCCGTGTTCGAGCGGCTGTTCGACCTGGCGGCCCGCGGCCTGGTGCTGCCGACCGCCGGCAGCAACATCATCAACGACAACCTGATCGCATAGGCAGACGCATGCAACCGTTGTTTTTCGTGCCGGGCATCACCCGGCAGTCGCTCAAGCTGGACGCCCTGGGCCTGGAAACCATGGGCCTCGATCACCTCAACGTGGGCGAGGGGATGGGGCCGCACGGCAAGTCGGGCGTCCTGCTGTGGTGGAACGCGCCAGCGCATCCGCTGCAGTCGCCGGCGATGGAGAAAGTGGCGGAGATGCAATGGGTGGCCGCCAAGCCCGACCCCGATCGCGGCCTGGCCGGTGAGCGGTTCTACCTGGGCAAGCTGCCCGGCGACGTGATCCGGCCGGCCGACCTGGCGCGGCCCCGGCAGCAGGACGGCCTGGAAGTGCGGCTGGACGACGGCCAGCAGTGGCTGGTACCGGTCGCGCGGCTGCTGCCCCACGAGCACGTGCTGGACGAGGCCGGCCGCGAAATCGACTGCGTGCAGCCGCAGTACGTGCGGCTGTTCGAGTTGGCCAACCAGTTCTGCAACAAGATCCTCCACGCGGCGAGCGACCGGCTGACGATCGGCGACGCCAAGGTGCTGGCCCGCGAGGCGCTGACGCTCAATTACCGCCTCTGCCGCGACCTGATCGACTGGCTGGGGATCCTCCGCACGGACGACACGCTGTTCTGGGCGGCTGGCGCCACGTTCGAGCTGCAGCGGTGGGTGGCCATCGCCGAGCAAAAAAAAAATCTTCCATCGCTCACCCCCGCGAGCTGATCGCGCTGCCGTGGATCCGCGGGCTGGCTTCCGGGTACCGGCCGACGCTGTTGGACCTGCACCTGCTGAACCAGACCCATTTACCGAACAGCCTGCCGTACTAACCTGGACTTGAGCTCTTATGGCCCGCGAAGAATCCATCGTCAAAATGAGCGCGGACGACGCCGAGGTGGATCGGGCGTGGGCCAAACAGTTTGAATATATGCGGCGGCTGGAGGCGGCGCTCCGCCAGGCGGGCGGCCAGGCGGGCATCACCGGCAAGCTGGGACTCAAGAGTTTCACCGACTGGAGCTTCGGCATCTCGCACGTGCAGCGGGCCGTGCAAATGATGATCGGCGAACTGGAAAAGGCCCGCGCCGCGCAGGAGCGATTCGTCTCCGCCAGCGCCCGCACCACCACCGACAGCAACGTCAGCGAGCAACTCCTGTTTGGCCAGGCCAGCGGCCTGGCCGATCCCAAGGCCCAGGCGGAGGCCCGCAAGCGGATGAGCGAGTTGGCCCAGCGATACAGCGCCAGCTACACGCAGGCGACCGACGCCGCCCGCCAACTGATCAGCCTGGGCATGGCCGAGCAGGACGTGTTCCGCGAAGGCGGCGGCCTCGACGTGGCGCTGGCCGTCAGTTCGGCGATGGGCGGGTTGCAGCAGGGGCAGGACCAGGCCGGCTTCGTGGCGGGCCTGATGAAGGCGATGCCCGCCTTCCAGCTCGACAAGACGCCGGAGAACATGCTCAAGGTGGGCGTCGGCATGCAGCGGCTGTTCAAGAACACCAGCCTGCAGGCCTCCAGCGTGGAGCGTTTCGCGTCGGTGGCCTCCTCGGTCTCCGAACTGGGCAATACCGACATCGAGACCGCCCTGGCGGCGCTCTCCACGCTGACCGACGTCACCGACGAAAGCCAGGCGGCCACCGGTCTGCGCAACGTGGTCGACATCCTGGCGACGGCCGGCGGCGAGGAAAAGAAACGCGGCGCCCTGGCGTCGATGGGACTGGCGGCCGAAGACGTCGACTTCGAGGGGGAGAACCTGATCGAGGTCCTCCAGACGTTGAAGCAGGCTATCGAGCAGATGGATCCCAGCGACGCCAAGAATACGCTCAACGCGCTGTTCGGCCGCGAGAACATGGGGCACGCCCTGACGCTGATGAACTCCGTAGGCGCGATCGGCGAGCGGCGGGCCGGGATGTACGATGAGGCGGCCTTTCGCCGCGACGTGGGAGTCGCCACCTCCGGGGACGCGGCCGAGTCGCGGCGGGTGCAAGAGCGGGTGCGGGCCAGCGAGGTCAACAGCGCCAACGCCGTGGCGGAACGGATCGCCGCCGAGATCGAGGCGGTGGGCCGCGAAAGCGGCTGGACGCAGCAGCAGATCGACATCGTGCGAGACACCTTTCGCGAATCGTTCGCCGCCGGCGCCACCATCCCCGAGGCCCTCAGCGGAGCCATCGCCGGCGAACGCACCACGGCGGCTGACGCGGGGGCGGGCGCGAAGGTTTCCGCGTTCGTCTCCAACATCACCAGTTGGAGCCGCGCCGCCAACGCGCCGGGCAGCACCCCCGAGGCGATGGCCGCCGGCAATGAAATCCTCCGCCGCCACACCGAGGCCCTGGAGGCCCTGGTCGAACAACAGAAGCAGCCGCAGAAGGTCGTGGTGGAAATCGACGGCGCCGAGCGGCCTGGCAGAAAGGTGGCGCCCTGATGGCCAGCGGATTCCGATTCAACGGCGCGACCTACGCCGGCATCATTCGCGACCTCACCCCGGCCGCCCCCGCGTCGATCGTGTTGCGGCGGCGGTACTGGGGCCTCAAGGGCGAGACCGAGATCCGCAGCCTGCCGGGCGGGCGGCTGATCTCTTTCCACTGCCTGTTCATCGGCGGCGACGCCAGCTATGCGGCCCTGGTCGAGAGCACGATCCGCCCGCTGGAGGAAGCCGTCGCCACCCACGGCGACCTGGAAGTGTTCAACGACGTGAACAACTTCACCCGATTCTTTCCCGGCGTGACGTTCGACGGCTGCGACTGGGGACGCGGCGGCGAGGATCTGCCGCGGCCCGACGTGGCCGGCACGCTGGGAGCCGTCGGCAACTGGATCATTGGCGGCACGCTCCGCTTCTTCGACCTCAACCGCTAAGCCACGCTGGAACATGACGCAACTCACCAACAGCCGCCTCGGGCAAGAACTGGTCGCCTACCTGGCCGACCAGCCGCTGCCGATGCGCGTGCTGCAGGTGCAGCAGTCGATGGGCGGCCGCCGGCTCGATTATGCCACGCTGGAATACGACGAGGCCCGCGAGGGACTCGGCCGTGGCGAGGCCGACCGCCTGCACGATCTGTCGCTGATCGACCAGTTCGGCGGCGAGACGATCGAGATCGTCCGCGCCTCCGACGAGCGGGTGGTGCACTGGGGCAAGCTGGGCGCCGTCAACATCGACCTCGATCGCGACGGGGCGCGGTATCACTGGATCAGCCGCACCGAGCATTACCATTTTGGCGAGCCGCTGCGGGGCATGCCCAACTGGGCCCGGTTCCCCGGCGGTTTCAACGGACCCTACACGCTCCCCGAGCCGGTGGCATTCAACCCGCTGATTGCCGGCCGCCCGCACGGCAACATGCTCCGCGAGAGCGACGGCCGGGTGTGGTACTGGCTCGACTGGCGGGCCAGCCAGACGGGCAACGCGCTGGACTGGAATCGGCAGCCACGGCCCGAGCCGACCGGTGACGAGGTGACGCCTCGAGCGCAAGGGGACGCCTGGACGCTGGCCAAGGCGGTGAGCACCCTCTGCTGGACGCTCAATGGGGACGAGGCACACATCGCCAATCCCGGTTACACCATCGACCAGTTGGAGCTGCTGCTGCGGCCCGAGGAGGAAGGCGAGCATAGCCCAATTCTCCGCGACCGCTGGCTGCCGCTGGGGATGTACCTGCCGGAGTGTCTCGACGAGCTGCTGGGGCCTTACGGCTTCGAGTGGTTCGTGCGGTACCAGGGGCGGGGCCGCCGGTCGATCGACTTCGCCCGTCGCGGCCGGGGCCTGCTGGCCCGGGTCTCCCATCAGCGGCATGGCGAAACGATCAACGTCGCCGACACCAACGTGCTCCGGGCGGCGATCCGCTACGACGTCGGCGCGCGGCTGGTGAATCGGGCGCTTGTCCTGGGCGCGTTCGCCCAGGTGGAGAACACCTGGGAACTCAAACGGGGCTGGGACCATGCGCTGAGTGGCACGGCCTGGCGAACGCTGGCCAAGAGCGCGGGCGCGTACGAACAGCAGCCCGAGCTGCAAGACGCTTGGCGGCTATGGGTGCTAGGGGAATCGGCCGACCGCGTCGGCCTGACCGACATCGGCAGCGACGGCGTCGAGCGGGAGGTGCTCGAACCCGAGGAGATCGAGATCGACCTGGCGAATCAGGACCTGCACGGCTTCACGCAAGCCACGCGGTTTTTGTTGCCGCGGCGGCACCGGTTCCTCCCCTGCATTGCCCGCAACGACGCGGGCGACGGCCCGGCCGGCGAGCTGGGCGGGTTCCGCCTCAGCTACTCGGTCGACGGCGGGCTCACCCGCCGCGTGGTGCAGCCCTCCACGTTCGGCGACGTGCGGATCCTCGACGATCGGGCGGGCATCCGCTTCGAGGGGGACAACATCCCGCTCGAACTCTGGAAGGCCGGCAGCCAGGCCAGGCTGTATCTGACCGCCGCGCTCGAACTCGACGTGCGGCTGCACGTGGGTACCAGCGACGACGCCAGTCCCAACCCCGACCTCGTCGAGGCGGTGCTCGACGTGGGCAACCGCTACGCCTTCCGCAGAATCCTGGAGGGGTCGGACTTTTACAGCGACGTGGCCAACGGCACGCGGCAAAGCGACGAGGTGGACGACTGGCTGCTGATGTACCGCTTCGCCACGGACTACGTGGCCGCCTGGAGCCAAGCGGAGGTGTCCGGGGCGATCACGATCGACGGCCTCGATCGCGACTTCGAGATCGGCCAGATCGTGCCGTTGATTTTGGGACGCAACATCGACCTGACCGCCAGCCGCAACGGCCTGTTGTTCCCGCAGATCGTGGCGATCAGTTGGGACGGGCCCGGGCAGCAGCAGGTACTCACACTCACCAGTTTCCGCGGCGAGGTGGCCCTCCGATGAAACCCGCACCTGAACACGCCTGGTTGCCGGGCAGTACGCCCACCCACGTGATCCGCTTCGAGCTGACGGAGGAACTGACGGGCGACAGCGCCCAGGCCCGGCTCCTGGTGTACGACGAAACGACCGAGCAACTCGAATACGCGGGCGATCCGTTCGACGTGTACAACCCGCTTGGCATGTTCTATGGGATCGAGGGGGACCGCGGCTACGCGGTCTGGATGGGCGTTCCCGGTCGATACGAAATCCTGCAGAAAGCGTGCGTCCCCGAATGAGCCACATCGCGCATCCCCGCGTCAAGGAAACGACGCTCAGCGAATCCACGGCGAATTTCACGCTGGGCGGAGCCGTGCAGGGCCACGTGGCGTTCGCCGCCGTGCTGGCGGAAAACGACACCTGCTATTACGTCGCCACCGACGGCGGCAGCCGCTGGGAGTACGGCCGCGCCAAGCTGCTTGCCGGCAACATCCTTGAACGCTGCACCGTATTGGCGTCGAGCGACGCGGGCAACAAGGTGACGTTCGCCGCGGGCACCAAGCAGGTCTTTCTGGTCAACCCGCCGGCCAGCGCGTTTCGCACGCTCGCCGCCACGGCCACCCTCTCGCCGCTCGACGAGTCGGTGGCGATCGACGCCACGGCCGACAACGTCACGGTTACGCTGCCGAGGGCGGTGGCGCGGACCGGGCAACTGCTGCGGCTGGTGCGGATTGACGGCACCGCCAACACGGTGACGATCACGCCCGACGGCAGCGAGCAAATCAGCGGCGAATCGTCCCTGTCGCTCGCCGAGCAATGGCAGGCCGCCGTGCTGCTCTCGACCGGCAGTGGCTGGCTCGACCTGTCGCCCGGGACGGGCGGCGGATCGCCCGGCCTGGTCTGGCAAGGTGCCTGGGACGTGGGGACTGGTTACGTCGAGGGCGATGCCGTCGAGCATGATGGCAGCAGCTACATCGCCACCGGCAGCACCACCGGCGACGAACCGCCGGCAGCCCCGTGGGAATTGCTGGCCGCCAAGGGGGACACGGGAGCGACCGGGGCCACCGGCGCAACCGGAGCCACGGGTGCGCAGGGCGAACCGGGCCTGGTCTGGCAAGGCGCCTGGAACATCGCGACGGGTTACGTCGAGGGCGATGCCGTCGAGCATGACGGATCAAGCTACATCGCCACCGGCAGCACCACCGGCGACGAACCGCCGGCCGCCCCGTGGGAACTGCTCGCGGCCAAGGGCGACACGGGAGCGACCGGGGCCACCGGAGCAACGGGGGCCACTGGCCCGCAGGGCGATCCCGGCCCCAGTTCGGGCTTTCCATGCCGGCTGAATTACACGAGCGCCACCGTGCTCACGCTCGCCAAGCACCGTGGCAGGCACGTCCACAACCCGCTCACCGATGAAACGGTGGACCTCGACACCGAGCCCACCGTCAGCAACAGCGGGCTATCGGCGAGCACTTTTTACTACTGCTACCTGGATACCGGAACGGGGGCGCTGTCGCTCAGCGCCACGGCGAGCACGCAAACGGACGGTATCGACCATCAGACGGGCGACACCGGCAAGCTGTTGATGGGCTGGGCGAGAACGAACTCTAGCACGCAATTTGTGCAAAGCGTGTCCGAGGCGCTTGTCGCCAGCCTCTATAACCCGCATGTGCACCAGATCAATAGCACCGGCAGCGAAAACAACCTCACGGCAGATGGCAGCTACAAGCAACTCACCACTAACGTGGTGGTGGGATACCTGCGCCGCCCCGACCTGCCGGCGACCATCTTTGGCGAAGTGACATTGCACCACGATGCATCAACTGCGTTGACGAACCTCAACATGCAGCTCGAAGTGGTCGGCGGGAGTGTCATCGGTTCGTCTTTCGCCAGCAGCAACGCGACGTATCAATATTGGTCGTTCGTGGGCGTCACGGGCATCGATCAAGAGGGGTCGCCGGGGCTACGGCAAGTGCAAGGTGGTTTTCGCGGGTCTTCATCATCGCCGAATACGTTTGACGTGTCCGGTGCTCGCGTGATCGGGAGAGTCTGGATATGAGTCTCACCATCGAGCAGAACCAAGCGATCAAACGCGCGCTGCACTTGGCTGGCTTGCGAACCGCCGTTTCCTGGGATGCCGACGGCAACGCAGCCCCCAAAGCGAGAGATGTGTCGCAACAAGATTACGACGCTGCCGTGGCCATCCTGCGAGACGCGGCGAATCGCCAGCCACGCGTGCCGCGTTCGCTGACGGAAATCGTTGCCGCCATCGACGCCCTCACGAACCCGCAAAAGATGGCGCTGCTCAATGCGGCTCGCGACGCGGCAGAAGCCAGTGCCAACCCCGTGGTCCGCGTAATGGGTGCGCTGACGTGGATTCTCACGGACGCGACCGCCCGCACCAAAGCGGTGGCGGTGCTGCTGCGTGAAGACCCAATGTTTGCGAGGCGAGTCGCCATCGCGATTGACGGGGACCAACCCGCGGGCGACCAACCATGACGATCGGCAGCTTACCAATCGGCGGTGATGCGATCGGCGGCGATGCCGCCGGCGGCGTCCGCATTCCGCGCCGGGGCTGGTACCCCTGCTGCTGCCCCTCGCCCGATATGTGCGTGGTTCTGCGCGACAATTTCGACCGCGAAGCGATCGGCAGCGATTGGGTTGTCGACGCCGGCAGTTGGTCGATCGTCGACGAAACGCTGCGCACCACCTCGGCCAACGCGCAACTACGCCATGTGGACATCGAAGTGCCCGCCTCGGGCGGGGCCGGTTTTTGGGTCCGCGCGTTGGTGAGCGGATCGACCGCTGGCGATCAACTCGAAGTGCGTTTGGGGTCGTTCATTTTCCGGGCGCAACTCGAATTTCAAACCGGGGCGGGAAACGGCACCTTGCGGCTGATGCAGGGCACCGACGTGTACTGCGAATGCCCGGTGACCGCCGAGCCCGGCGAAACCTACGAGCTGGGCATCACGCAGCACAAAGCCGACTTCGTTCCGGTCGCGGGGTCGGGCATCATGCAAACCATTGCCGCCACGCTCGACGCCGTGGTGCTGTGCGCCGCCGGCCAATTGCTTGGCTCGCCCCCAGCCGGCAACTTCAACGCGCAGCCCGTCCTGTCGACGGGCACGCTGACAGGGACGGCGACATTTGACAACGTGCGAGTTTCCGCCACCGAGGGCGACGCCGTGGAATGCCGCCGCGTCGAATGCTGCTATCCGTTCGCCATGTCGCCTCCCGCCCAAGTGCGCGTCGAAATCGATGGCCTGGCCAATGGCGAATCGTCGGGTTGCGACTGCGCCGACCACTTCGAGGGCACCTATTATGCCGACCTGGTGACCGACTTCAGCGGCCTCGCGCTCGACCCCGACCATTACTGCGCCGTCTACCGGTACGTGTTCGATGTGCCGATCGTATGCAGCACGCGCACCGTCGAAGCCATGTACGTGCTGATCGACACCAACCGGGCCACGACCGGCAGTGTCTACCGGCTCTGCCGCCAGGTGGTGATGTTCACCGAGGCCGACGGCTCGGCGATCGCCCTGTCGTTCGGCAGTACGGCCGGCGTCGACACGCCTTGCGTCGATGCGTTCGTTTCGCGCCAGGCATTGGTATCGGGCGAGAACATCTGCGACTCGACCAATTACAACATCTTTGCACCCTCGAACCCGCACGGCACCGCGACCGTTCGGATGCCCGCATGAACTGCACGCTGCAACCCGCCGGCAACCACGACTACCGTTGCACCACGTGCGGCAGGCTGTATGCCGACGTGCGGCGGCTGCCGCTGCGCGTGCGCTGCCCGGGGACGGACGCGCAGCACCCGCCGGCACCGTCGCTGGTGCGGCGAGCCTGGAACTACGCCGCGGCCGTCAGCCGCTGGATCGCGGCCGGGCGTCCGACTCGCACGCCCGAGCAAATTGCCGAGCGGCTCGCCACCTGCCAGGCGTGCCCCCATTTCAACGCCGCCCGGCGAACGTGCCGCAAATGCGGTTGCTGCGTGAGTGTTATCGCCGACGCGCTAGCGAACAAACTGGCGATGGGCACGGAGGTGTGCCCCGATGACCCGCCCCGGTGGAGGTGAGCGTGGCCAAACGCAAAGCCAAGCCCGCGGCCGCCAAGAACGCAGGGCCGAAGAAGCCGGCGCGAAAGGCCATGTCGCAAGACATGCCGCCGCCAGCGGCCGACAACAAAGCCGCGAAATGGATCGTCGCCACCCAGGCCGAGGTGGCCGAGTTTTTCGGCGTCACCTTCGACACGGTCAAGACGTGGGCCCGCAACGGCATGCCTCGCGGCGCGAAGCGCTACGACCTGGCCGAGATCACCCGCTGGCTGCTCGAACGCCGCGGCCGGCAGGCGATGGCCACCCCGGAGGCCAGCGATCGCCGCGCGCTACTGGAACTGCGCAAGCTGCAGGCCGACGTCGACAAGGTGGAGCGGGCCAACGCCGAGGCGCACGGCCTGCTGATCGATCGCCGCGCGGTCGAGGCCCAGGTGGGGCAGTTGCTGATCGAACTGCGCAAGAGCTTCGAGCGCATCCCCACGCGGATCCAGCCGGCCGTCCCCCGCGACCTCGAAGGGACGCTGCTCCCCGAGCTGCGGCGGCTGGTCAATCACACCCTGCACGAGGTGGCTCAGCGGATGGCCGACTTCGCGCCCCCTGCGCCGCCGGCGGCGGAAACTGATTAAAACGGCCTAAAACCCTGTTACACTAACACCTGTTCACCTGCCGGCGGCCTTCGCGGCCACGTGTTTCGGCCCTCGGCGGGGAGAAGGGGCGGGGAGCGCACGGAAGCGCGCGGCGGGATGCCACCCCGCTTTGTTCGACTGCGGCCGGCGCGGCAGCGCGCAGCGTCGACCCCCGCGAATCATGGATTGATTCAAGAACCAGGAGCCACGGATGGCCAAGGCAACCAAGGGCGCGGCTCCCCGCGCCAAGACGCCACGCAAGGCGGCAGCCGCCCCCAAGTCCACCAAAACGTCGGCCCGCTCGGGCGGCGACGTATTTGCCGCGGCCGAGGCCAAGCCCGCCGCCGGCAAAAAGAAGGCGGCCGGCCCCAAGGCCAAGACGCTGCTGCGGATCCCCGACATGGCCGGCGACGCCGTGCACAACGCCGTGCCCGGCTTCCGCAAGGCCAAACTGCAGGTGAAAAGCGGCGAGGCCCAGGTGGAGGCCAACCGCAACGAGCTGGCGCCGATCGCCACCCGGCTCTTCGCCGAGGCCTGGGTCGCCCAGGGCGGCCCGCCCGAGAAACCGGTGGCCCTGGTCAACCGCGACGGCGAACACCTCACGCACGTGCTCCAGGACAAGACCGCCCTGGCGGTGCTCTCCGACGACGTCCGCGACGAACTGGTCGCCCTGATTCCGGGCGCGGCCAAACTGCTCGTCGAGGAAACCCAGTACGCCATCGACCCGGCCGTGCTGGCCGAGGAGGGCGTGCGGGAGGCCATCGCGGCCGCGATCGCCGCCGCCGACATCACCGACGAACAACGCGCGGGCCTGCTGGTCGCCAAGAAGGTGCACCGCACGCGGGAGAGCCTGGTGCCCCACCTGCTGACGCTCTGCGGCAGCGACGCCGACTGCCTGGCCGACGCGCTGAACATCCTGCGCGGCCCGCTGACCCGCTACCTCAACGCCTGAGTCGCATGGCCCCGACGATCCACAGCGGCACCTGCGTCTGCGGCCGCACCTGGTACTACACCGGCGAGCTGGCCGGCGTCCCCGCCTGCACCTGCGGGCGCACGCCGGGAACCGGCGACGTCCAGCGGCGCCAGCGGCGGCATGCGGCCGGAGCCCGCCGCCGCCGGGCGCTCGAGGCTCAGGCCGGCGACGACGACACGACCGCAAACACAAAAAAATCCTGAAGACGCGGCGGGGCAGGGTCTACCGCCTCCCGGCCCCGCCGCGCGTGTTTACTGACCGAGCACGGTGATAGGCAGCCCATCGTTTCCCCGGAAACAACCGCCGATCAGCCGCGTCGGTTCGACGCCGCCGACTGGCGTGAGCTGCTCGCGCGGTACGGCTACCCGGCCGACTTTTTCGAGCGCGATCCGGCGCAGCCGTCGCCTCCCCGGCAGTTGCTGCTGTTCGACATCGGCCCGTGCCGAGCTGCTCGGCAGCGCCGCTCCACCAACACCACGAGGCACCGATGAACTTCGGCCGCCGTTATCGCGCCGATGATCGCGACAAGAAATTCCGCCTGCGGAAGCTCAACAGCACCCGCGTCAGCCGCTACTGGCGCGATGACCATTGGTGGGGCGACCAGGGCGAGACGCCGATGTGCGTCGGCTTCGCCTGGGCCCACTGGCTGGCCAATGCGCCCATCATCCAGCGGCTTCGCGCCGAGGGCATTTATTTCCTGGCGAAGCACCTCGACGAGTGGCCCGGCGAAAACTACGCCGGCACCAGCGTCCGCGCCGGGGCCAAGGCCCTCTTCGAGCTGGGGTTCATCGCCCAGTACCGCTGGGCCTGGAGCTTGTCGCTACTGATCGATACCGTCCTCGAGCTGGGGCCTGTCGTCGTCGGCACCAACTGGTATGGCGGCATGAACACGCCCGACCGCAATGGCGTGTTGACGGTGAGTGGCAGCCTGGAAGGCGGCCACGCCTGGCTAATCACCGGACTGGACCGCAAGCGGGAAATGTTCCGGATGAAACAATCGTGGGGCCGCGCGTGGGGATTGCAGGGCCGGGCCTGGATCGGCTTTGCCGACATGCGGCGGCTGATCCGTGAGGATGGAGAAATCTGCTGCGCCGTCGAGACGGACGTTCGCCGCGCCGCGTAGCATGCCAACAGGAGGCTGTGATCATGCGACCCCATCCGCATCAGGCGGTGATCGCCAACGGCAACGACTTCCTGGCCGCGGCCGAGGGGGCCCGGGCCCGGGGCCGTTCGCTGGTGCTGACCAGCGGCACGTTCGACGCGCTGGATCGCCGCGACCTTGACCACCTCCGCAGCGCGGCCCGCTACGGCGACGTGCTGCTGGTGGCCGTCGCCAACGATTTGCAGGCGGCCGGTTGCCAGTTTGGCGCGGAGCATCGGGCTGCCCGCGTGGCCGCCCTGCGGTGGGTCGATCACGTCACGGTGGCGCTGACGCCCCCGGAGTGGTTCGTCGACGCCCTACTGCCCGACGTGTGGGTCTGGTCGGGACCGCCCGATCGCGACCCGGGCCTGCCGATCATGCGGCGGCACAACCTCCGCGTGGTTCACATCGCTCCCCCGCCCGTGCCGGACCACGGTACGCTGTTGGCCGCGGCGGCCACACCGGAAACGCTGGCCAGCACGCGGCTCGACGCCCGCGAGTTTGCTCGGCCACGGCTGTACGATCCCAGTCAATAACTTGTTGCGCCGCCGATGGTTGGGCTAACATGGTGTCGGTCGTGGCCGCGGCCAACTCTCACGCAGGAGGCGCAGAGCATGTATGGGCATCGAGCGAATGGGCACGGGGGCGACGACGCCTCGGGCGAGGCCCCCTACGTGGGGCAATCCTTCCAATTGCAGCCGGGCCAGGTGCTGCATTACGTCGAGGGCAGCCTGGTGGTCGGCCCCGCGGTGCACAGCAGCCTGGAGGCAACCCGGCAGCCGGACGGCAGCTACCACGCGGCCGCCACGCACCGGACGCCGGAGCGGACCGTTGAGGTGCTGCTGGCGGGCTATGGGCGGCCCTGCGACAAGCGGGCCGTGACGCTGTTGGCCCGGCTGATGTGCCTCGCCGGCCGGGAAACCTTCGGCTGAGGGGCACCATGGACGACGACGGCCGCTACAAGATCTTCGTGCTGCCCGAGCATCTGCTGCCGATGGTTCTGCAGGGCATTGAAGAGTACCAGGTGTTTCGCTGGCCGCCCCCGGAGGCGTTTCATCTGCCGGCCGATGCGCGGATCGTGCAAGTGTCGCACGACATCCACCGGCGGGCGTTTTTGCTGATGGTGCACAGCCGCGAGTTCAAGCCGGTGCCCCCGGGGCTGATGGTCCCGATCCACGACGAACCGCTCAAGGATCACCTGTTTGTGCGGCGGCCGATCACCGACACGCACGAGCGGGCTTAGCGATCGTCGAGCCGCTCAATCCCAAAGCGTGTGATCTTTCCGATCGGGGTAGGCATGCTTCAGGTCGAGGTAGACGCGGTGGCATTCTTCGCCTGGTGACACGTAACAACGCGCCGCTGCCGAGCCGCTTGAGACGAAATGATTCTTGCCCCGGTCCGCTCGTGCTCGCTCGATGAGTTCCTCAAGGCAGCCGACGTCCTTGCCCCCGAGGAAAAACCACGACAAATCCCGGCAGGCCATGGCATGCCAGGGCTGTTCAACGGGTTCCCTCCAGCTCACCAGCACCCAGTCCACCGTGCGGTCATCGGGTCCGATGGCGATCAACTCGCCGCCCTCGTGGAACTTCGCGAACAATGCCGGGCCCTTGGTGTGGCGATACGGTCGCAGGTACGGGCGGACATTTTTGGGCGCATGCTTTACGAAGAATTCGCGGGAAAGGTCGGGCTGGCTCCCGGTGGGGACTTCGATCGTCTCGGGCTGCGTCGATGGAAACGGACGATCCCCCAAGATCAGCACGGCCGCGACGATCGCCATGACGACGAGGCCGGATGCCCAACAGACCCAGGATGAAACGGCTTTGCGCGTCGTGCCG
>JAANMV010000656.1_pt1 | contig 42507 bp, 30 predicted proteins | sample 7279661 | NCBI WGS metagenome assembly JAANMV01 (sample SAMN14094540, study PRJNA606508) | bioreactor metagenome | isolation source: A lab-scale SPAN reactor treating ammonium-rich wastewater day 121 | place: Ireland: Galway | collected 2017-05-16
ACTGACGCGCCCTACCGGCCACACCCCGGCGCGCACGGAGTGGCGCGCCCTACCACCTTTGCTCCGCAGTCAGGCCGCGCTCGTCCCTCGCTTGCCTCGACTGCTCCGCCACCGCTCCGTACCGTTCTTGAGCTCACTGACCTGCGGGTCGAACGGAGCGGAACCCGAGGTCGCCGTACCCGCGCGACGGGTAGTCGCCGTCGCGGCCCGCCGACCGGCAGTAGATCGCGTAGCCGGCCCAACCGCCGCCCCGAAGCACCCGGTACGAGCTTGAAGTGGGACCACGCGGGTCGTTCGCAGGCGAACTGCTGTAATACGTGCTACCCCACCAATCCCAACACCACTCCGCCACGTTCCCAGCCATGTCATACAACCCATACCCATTGGGCGCAAAGTATCCCACCGCACTGGTGTAAGGCCAGACATTGTCGTTGAACGTCGGATGAAATTCACGGGTCGGGCTGGTGTCGTAAGCGTAGCCCGGCCAACTGTAATAATTCGCCTGACTGTGCGTAATCGTATTCCCCCACGGAAACCGCTGCCCGCTGCTCCCGCCCCGCGCCGCCTTCTCCCACTCCGCCTCCGTCGGCAACCGATACCCGGAATTCCATTTCACCCAATCATTCTGCACGTTCACCTGTCCGCTGCGATACACCGCCGTCTGCGCCGCACTGGTGTAATACGCCGGCACCCGCCCCTCCTTCTCGCTCCGCGCATTGCACCACTTCACCATGTCATACCAGTTGATTGTGTGGACGGGATGATTGGCGGCCTTGCCCAACCCCGAATTATTGAAGCTGTAGCCGTGCGTGATCGCCCACTGATAGACCTCATCCCACAACACTTTCGTCACCTCCATCCGGTCGCAATAGAACGCGGAAACATAGACCGTGTGCAAGGGCAGTTCCTCAGACCAGCCTTCGCTGAACGTGTCCCCCATCGTGAAGCTCCCGGCGGGAATCAGCACCATGCCGGAAGGTGCAGGACCGGAAAGAATGGTGAGCGCGGCGTTCTGGCTCGTGGCCGAACCGTTTGGGTTGCTCACAATCACCCGGTAGTTGCCCGCATCGCCGGTCTGGGCGTTGGCAATCCGCAAGGTGCTGGAGCGCGTGCCCGTAATCCGTCCGCCTTCCGTGAGGTTTAGCCCATCGCGCTGCCAGCGGTAACTCAAGGGCGTGGCCCCGCCGGCCTGCACGCTGAAGGTGGCCGTACCGCCCACGGACACCGCCTGCGGCTGCGGTTGGCCGGTCTGGCTGGTGATCTGGGGCGGCGCCGCCGTCCGGCTGCTGTGTTCCCACAATAGCGTGCGCGGAATCAGCGTGAAGGTGTGGTCGGGCAGTTCTCCCCAGTCATCGTCCCACACCCGGAGGTCCAATCCCAGCGTGCTGGTCAAGTCGGTGTAAAGCCCCGCCTCAAACTCGTACGGATTGAGTTGCAGGCGGGCGTCCAGTTCGGCGGAGGGTTTGAGGTCAGCCCACGCCCCGGCGGTGCTATAGACCAGCGCGGTGAGTTTGGGTTGCAGGTAAACCTGGAGGTTGCCCGTGGCTGCCACCTGCCAACGGGGGCCGAGCACGCTGAAGCCCAGGTCGGGATTGTCCCAAAGCACGGTCCAGCCGGCGTTCTTTTCCCAGCGGCGGCCCACTTGAATCTGTTTGCTGGCGGTGAAGCCGTTGGTGTAGCCCGCCGTGCCGGCCAAGGTCAACTCGTAGCCGGCATTGATCTCGAAGACCAGTTCCACCCACACCGGCACGTAGCCAATAAAACCGCCGTAGAACTTGCGCACCGGCGTGATGAGTTCCAGCGAGTCGCTCCGGCTGTAAGCGCCGCTGGCCTGGGCATACGCTTCCAGCGTGAACGCGGCGCGACCCCCAAATATGCCCTCAAACGAGGTGAGTTTGAACCCGTCGAAATTGCCGTTGAGGTCAAAGGTGCCGCGCAAGTCCAGTTCGCTGGCCGGGGTCAGGCCGATGATGAGGTTGGCATCCTGATAAAGCACGCGCTCCAGATTGAAGTGGTAATCGAAGTTCAGCCCGATGGTGCCCGCGCCCAGCGGGCCGGGACCGTCGCCCGGCAGTTCGATGAATTCGCCCGCCGCCAGACTGCCCGATTGCAGCAGTTCCGCGAGCTTGGTAGGCCGGGTGAGCACCACCACGGTGTGGCTGGCCGGGTATTCCGTGAAGCTGACCACCGTGCGGGTGAAGCCGGTCTGGAGGTCAGACTTCACCAGATGCACGCCATTGGACAGTCCCGAGGACGTGCCACTGTAGCTGAAGGTGAAGGTGTCGCCGTTGGTGGAGATGAGCGTCAGGCCGCCACCCAGCGGGCCCGGCTGCGAGCCGCCACTGACGAAGATGATGTTCGTGCCGGTCACCGGCGGGAGCGCGAGTTGGAAGGACCAGACGTTGGTGGAGGCATTGCCAAGGGTGTCCGCCGCAACCAGGGTATTGGTGATGAACGCGCCGTGGTCGCCCAGGAATTCGTTCGTGTTCGGCGTGTAGGTCAGCCGGCCCGCGGCGAAGGTGAGCCGTGAATCCGCCAGGTTCACGGGAATGTTCGTACCCAGGCGCAGAGCGAGGCTGTTCGTGTTGATGCCGTTCAGGTCGGCGAGCAGGACGCTCACGGTTGCCTGCCGGTCCACTGCGATGGTGCCGTTGTTGGGCGTCAGTTCGAGGACGTCCGGCCCTTCGGTGTCGAGTTGGACGACTTTGAAGAATTGCGCCTGCGCCGTGACCGGCAGCGTGGCGGATAGCGAATTGGAACTGGCCACGAGCGGCCCGCTGCTGGACCAGTCGCCCAGCAGATTCGAGGTGGTGTGCAGGACGTAGCTCTTCCCCGGATAGGCGTTCCATAGGATTTGCACGGTGTTGGTGCCGTCGAACAGGATGTGGCAGTCAATGGGCGACTGAACGGTAGCGAAGGCGGGCCAAGCGGAGAGCAAACCCGCAGCGAGCAATGAGAGCTTTTTCATAGGGTCTCCCGAAGTTGACGCGAGCGTGAAACCTGAGTGGGCATAAGTCAATTTCAAAGTACCAGGCCGCAGGACACCGCGTTTTCATCTGGCTGCGCGCAAGTGCTGATCGAACCAGTCGGCGAACTTGCGCAGATCGAACACCATGCGCAGCCAGCCGTGTTTTGCATTGCGGCGGACCACAATCTTGACCGTGCGACCCGCTGCGCGTGCCTTCTCCTGAAACCATTCGGATTGCTCCAGCGGGGTGAGCGTGTCGGCGTCACCGTGATAGATCAGCACGGGCGGCATATTGGTCGTAATGTGGTAAATGGGAGAAGTGTCGCGCCCGATGACCTTCCAGACGGCCAGATTCGTTGCCTCCGGCCCAAAGGCACGCCGAAAACTCTTGGGCGGCCCCCCATCCCCCAGATTCTCCGTGGACGCGCCCAGGTTCAGAAGATCAGTGACCGGGAAGAAGATCGCCACCGCCTGCACCGCGCTGCTTTCCTTATCCACGGGGTCATGGCTGTCCGCCTCACCGGGGCCACCGCGCGTGGCGAGCATCAGGCTTAAATGTCCTCCCGCACTGCCGCCCGATACGCCAAGCCGGTCTGGGTTCACCCCGTACTCCCGGGCATGCAGCCGGACGAAGCGCACGGCCCGGTGCATGTCTGCGATAATCTCCATCACGGAGGCCTCCGGCTGCGAAACGTGATAAACCGGAAACACCGTGTAACCCCGGCGCAACAGCGGCGCGGCAATCCACCGGCCAAAGGTGCCAGGCTCACCGGATTTCCAACCCCCGCTCACCAGGACGAGCACCCCGTAGCCGTTTGGTTTTCTGGGTTTCAGGACATCCAGCGCGAGAGCGTGCTCGCCGCGCTGGCCGTACTGGATCGCATTTGTGCGTTGCACCGCGGGATTCAAATACCACCAGAGCGTGCCGGCCAGCAGCAGCACCAACGACACCAAGCCCAGGAGAGTCCACAGAAACCAACGCAGGAAACGGCGCAGATACATGGGCGGAGATTAACCAAGAGGTCCGCCGTTGGCGAGGGACAGATTGCATCAACGCTCCGTGATTGCCTGCCAGCAGGGAGCCGCGTACTCTCGCCCATTATGAACCGCAAGCTATTGATCCTGATCGCAACGCTGGGCCTGACGGTGGCCAGTGGGGCAAATTCCTTCGGAGCGGAAAAGAATTTTGCTCCATTGTTTCCCCAGGACGGCGTGCCGGAAGGCTGGACGGTGCGCCGCTGGGATGACGTCAGCAAACCTGCCGCCGACGGGGTGGTGTGGCAGGTGAAAGAGGGCGTGCTGCGCGGCAGCGAACCGCGCGGCACGTGGTTGATGAGCGAAAGGGAATACGGCGACTTCATCCTGGAATTTGAATTCAAGCTGGGCGAACGCGGGAACAGTGGCTGCGCCTTGCGCGCGCCCCTGCGCGGCGACCCGGCATTCGACGGGTTGGAGCTGCAAATGGCCGATCTGCGCTACAATACCGAGGCGAAAGATTCTGAACTAACGGGCGGCCTGTATCGCGCCGTGACGCCGACCAGGCAGGTTTACCGCCCCACGGAATGGAATCGTTACATGATAACCCTCCGCGGCTCACACCTGAAGGTGGTGCTCAACGGGGAAACGATTCAGGACATTAATCTTGATGAACAAGCCCAGACCGTGAAGCGACATGACGGCACGGACGCTCCGGCCATCAAGGATCGCCCGCGCCGGGGGCACATCGGTTTTCAGGAACTGAGCCGGGGCGGCGAGTCGGTTCAGATCCGCAACGCGCGGCTCCAGGAGTTGACGGAATGATCCAGCGGGAGACTTGACTTAGATCTTTCCTCAATCGAATGACCGCGCGACACCATGCGGACTGGCACCATCGCTTGATTCATCCGCCTCCTCACGTCGGCGGCTACGGCGGCTATGAGATACAACGGTTCACCCACGGATGAACTTCCAAGACATTCTCGCACCAAGGCAAACTCTCGCCATGCTTCTCAACGCGCGGCCTGGGAGGAGAAGGAAATGACCATGGTATTCGGGGTTGGGCCGGATACTTGCAGGATAACGATTGGCGCCGTGAGGGGCACGGGATGCGGCTCTCGCACCGGATAGAGATTGCGCCCTTCCTGGGAGTCAGTTCTCCGCGGACCAAAATCTGCCAGGCGGATGAGCGGCGTTGCCTCGCTGACCGGCAACTGCCATTCCACCAACGCCGCTTTCCGGGGTTCGCGATTGCTTTCAAGCGGACTTTCAGCGTCAGTCTGTTTGGCCGGTTGGCTGAGTTCTGCAACCGGAGGCCCAGCGGATTGGACCGGTGACACCGGCTTCTGCGCCGCTGAGTAGTTCGGGCTGAAGCTGATTTGGAACAACGGTTCGCGGGCCGGCTCGCTGGAAATCGTCAAAGGCCGCACACCGGAAATCACGTCCGCGTCGTGCTGGAGCATGGCGGTGATGATCTCACTGGAAACGCCTTGTTGGCTCAAGTGGATGATCTGCTCCGCGCCGAGATTGAAGGTGCCGGAGTTGTCAATGAAGGACAGGATGACACCGTCTTCGATCCCCGCCCGGGCGAGTTTCACAATCTCACCTGCCCACGGGGAAAGTGGAGTCCCCGTCAACGATGCCACACCCTGGCCAGAGTAATTCCCCGCTGTGGCGGTCTCCGATTCGCCCACGCTCGCGGTGGCCGTGGGTGAGAGGAACGCCGGTTCGGCGGGTGGCGACACCGGCTCGCGAACCGGTTCAGTTTGAGCCAATCCGACCGTAATTGGCGTGAGGAGAAAAAGGAAACTCGTAATCCAGCTTGACGATGTCTGCGTTTTCATAGTGAGCACACAGTTGATTGCCTGCCCTGAACGACGCCCGGTTAACAATAATCCATGACGGGCCGCTGACTCACGGTATTCAGTCGCCCCGCACGTCTTTCCGCAGTCACACTGATCCATCCCAGCTTGCCTGTCAATCACCCGGCCACCCGTCAGAAACTTCTGCTTCGGATCAGTCTCCGGCGCCGGATGAACTCTCACCAATCCGTCGGCGCATAGTCCTTGAGGAACTTGCCCCAGACATGTTCGCCCGTATTGAAGCCGGCAATAATCGGGTCCACGATTCGCGCCGCACCGTCCACGATGTCCAGCGGCGGATGGAAACGATGCTCGCGTTGCTTGCGGACCGCCGTTGCCACCGGGTCCTCGTCCGTCACCCAGCCGGTATCCACGGCATTGAGATGGATGCCGTCTGCGTGGTAATCCGCGGCGGAGGTGCGCGTCATCATGTTTAACGCCGCCTTGGCCATGTTGGTGTGGGGATGCCGCGTGGTTTTGAATTTCCGGTAGAACTGCCCTTCCACGGCGGAAACGTTGACGATGTGTTTGTCCCGCTCCGGCGTGGCCAGCAGGAGCGGTTTGAGGCGTGCATTGAGGATGAAGGGCGCAATGGCATTGACGAGGTGAACCTCCAGCAACTCGACGCTGGGGACTTCGTGCAGCCGCAGCCGCCAGGAATTCTGTTCGCGCAGGTCCACCTGCTGCAAATCCTGATCCAGCCGGCCTTCGGGGAACAACGCCTTCTGCGCCGCAAGCTCATCCGGCAACAGGGGCAGCTGAGACAATTCCGCAGCGTGGGTGAGCCCGGCGATTGCGGATATCGAACGCGCCACGATCGGAGCGCCGGTCTCTGATCCGGCTCGAAGCTGTTCATCTGTGCAACGTGCCGGGGCGGAGATCGGCGCTCCACCCTCGGGCAGCATGTGATAACCACGCAAGCCTTCGTACGCACCAAGGAGCTTGCGCGCCTTCTGCGGCAGGTCATGCAACGAAGCCGTCTCGCGCGCCATCATGTGTTCGTAAAAATCCGGCGGACGACGCACGGTTTGACAGGCGTTGTTGATGATGAAATCCAGCCGGCCGTGCGTTTGCCGGAGGTGTCGGCAGAACGCCTCGACGCTGGGCGTGTGCCGCAGGTCGAGGCCGAAAATCTCCAACCGCTGTCCCCAATCCGCGAAATCTGCTTCGGCCGCATAGCGCAAGGCGGCATCGCGCGGGAAACGGGTGGTCACAATAAGGTGCGCCCCCGAGCGAAGCAGTTTTATGCCGGCCTGATAACCGATCTTCACGCGACCGCCCGTGAGCACCGCTACGCGGCCGCGCAAGTCCGCAAGTTCGCCGCGTTTGCGCCAGTTCAACTCCGCGCAACCCGGGCACAGTTGATCGTAGAAATGGTGAATGTTCGAATAGTCCTGTTTGCAAATGTAACAATTCTGCGGCTCGATCACCTCACGAACTTCGTCCCCGGCTTCGACTTCGTTTGGTTCATCCGCAGGCGGTGGCGGCAGATTCGGAGTGGTAAAGACCGGTTTGCGTCGCAGCGCGCGGATGCCGGTTTCATTCAGCACGGTCTGGTCGCGCTCCAGTCGCTCGTTCCGGCGCTGGCGCGACCGGGCTTTCACCAGTCGCCGGCGCTCCCGCACATCCGGACAATAAACGTCGCCCGCCGCTTTCAACAAACGCGCGCGTTCCTCAACCGGCAAACTGGCCAATAAAGCCCGGTTCGCGGCCACCTGTTCGAGCAACGCCGCCGCGGCGCTCAATTGTTGAGCCGACGGCAGCGCCTGGTCATGGCCATTGAACTGCGGCGCAGGCGCAGGCGGCGGCGCGGTTGGTTGGCGAGTGTCTGGCAAATTCATCCGCCCAATACTTGCTGCAATCGAGCCAGAAACGCACGCTCGTTTTGCCTGGCCGTCCGCCGGGTGTTGTCCTGTTGGCGCTGATCGCGTCCGCCGCCGTGCATTTCCTCAACGCGTTCGTTGAAGAATGGTTTCGCGTTGCCGGCGGCGTTGATCTCCTGCTCCAGCACCTGCTGCCAATGCGGAATTCGTACCAGCAAATCCGCCACGTGCATCGGCTCATAAATCTCCGCCAGCTTGAGCAACTCCACCGCGTCGCCCAAGCTGTAGGTACCGGCGTTCATCGCCGAGGTCAGGTAATGCACCAGAATATCGCCCCGCCCTTCCTGCTCCCAAATGGCGCGTCGCGCAATGGCCTGGAGCAACGGTTGGTCTGGTCGCGGCGCGCGGTGCGCGAGCATTTGAAACAGCGCTTCGGGCATCGTCCCGTCGAGCCGCAGCCGATGCACAAACCGCTCGAGGGTGACCGTGCGCAAGGGAACGACATGACTTTGCCCATCCTCGGTAGTGAGATTGGCGCACGTTGGGCGGGCGACCAGTTGCTGAATCAGGTCCGGCCAGTGCTCTGAAGGAATGGACTCGCGTCCGAGCAATTCGGCAAAGACAGCCTGATCCTTGAGCGTTGGCGTAAATACCGGCGAAAGAATCAGATCAATCTCGTAATCCTCCAGCCCGGGCAATTGCTCCGTGAGAAACGATCCGACATCCGCGCGCTCAATATCGTAAGTGCCGCAGATGTGATCCACCGTCTGTGCGGGCAGTCGGCGCGGACGTTCGAGTTCGGCGATCAGGGTTTCGAGCAAATCTAGCACGGGCCTACTATCCCCCGGCGACGCATCGCGGCCAAGGAGGATTTCATTGACGCCGGCGGGTGTTGCTGTGAACGCGCTCGGCGCGCTGCCAGCAACGAACGTCGGGTTGTTGAACGCGAACGGAGTCTGCTTCGCAAGCACCAGTGAGAGCCGGAACTTGTAGTGCGGATGAGGGTGCTCAACACTTCCCGATGAACGCATGACAACCCACGCTTGCCGCTATGTAGCAATTCAACTATGGTTTTTCTCACAATTGGAAACCAGCCATGACTGCAAAAGGTAATTCTCCTGACTTCCTCAACGGCCTCGTCTTCGGCTTCGATGTCGGCACCGGCTCCATCGGCTACGCCGTGCGCAACGGCGCAGAGTTCAAAGACGTGGGCGTACTGATCTGTCCGGAAGACACGAACGACCTGAGCGGACGCCGCAGTCTGCGCCGCCAACGCCGCACCCTCCGCAGCAAGAAGTATCGGCGACAGTGGTTTGCCCGGGAACTCGAAAAGCTGGGCGTGCCGAAGCCGGCGCAACCACCGCATGACCCGATTTCGCTACGGCTACGCGCTCTCAATGGTGATTTGTTGAAGCCAGCAGAACTTCATGCCGCGCTCGCCCACTTGTTCAAGCGGCGGGGCTACACGGAAGTGCCGTGGGCAACCCGGGAAGCCCCGGCAAAGGAGAGTGACAAGGACAAGGAGGAGGGTGTCATCAAGGAGAAGATCAAGGAGCTCCGTGAGAAGGTCGGCGAACTGCTCCCTTGTCAATTCCTCGCCAAGCGTCGTGAGGAAGCGGGCCGCAATCCGGTCGAGAATTGGGCGCGGAAGATTTACTGGCCGCGCGAACTGCTGGAGCAGGAATTCCGCAAGATCGTCGAAGCCCAACGCGGAAACTTCCCCAATCTAGCCGAGAAAGCCGATTGGCTGCTCTACGGCGACACCCAGCCCAAGCGAAGAAACGGCAAAACCTATCACGTTTATTTCAACGCCACCGGCTCGCGCAACCCCGGAGTCCTCGGCCTGCGTTGGCCGCGCTTTGACAATCGCGGACCGGCTCTGGATTCGTTTCAACCGGTGGATGACACGGGCCGCCCCGTGCATGTGGTCCGCAAGAACAAGGAGGCATTTACCAAGACACAGTGGGAGCTGGCCTTGATGAACTTTCGCGTGCTCGACGCGAATACGCGCCAGAAGCTTGACCCCAGAATTCATTTCCCGGCTTTCGTGGAGAACCTGCGCAACGAGTGGAACAAGAAAGGCAAAGTAACTGTGGCTCGCCTGGCCAAGCTTGCCGCCCCCTACAAAGACAAGTTTCTGTTGGTTGAAAATCAGAAGGCACTGACTCCCGAATCCGCTGGCGGACGCGCCCGCTATTCATCACCTACTCTGGCAGTCATTCGGGAAGAAATCGCGGCGGGCAGACGCGTTGATCCGCCTCAACCGATTTTGAAGCGTCCCGGTGAGTCCAACGACGCTGCTTTGAACCGTTACCTGGCTGACATCAAGCATCCGGTTGTGCGACATCGTTTGGTCTTGTTCCGCAGATTGCTCAACCAGTTGGTATCCAAGCACGGGAAGCCGGACATGATCGTGGTTGAGGCAGTGCGCTCGCTCGCGCTTGGTCAAAAGGCCAAGAATGAACTGAACAAGCGCAACGAGGAGTTTCGGAAGCAACGCGAAAACGCCCGCGAAGCCTTGTCCTCCAATAATGAGTCCACTTCCCGTAAAGCGATCCAACGTTACCGGCTTTGGCAGGAAGCCAAGGGCCGCTGTCCCTTCTGTCTGGAAATGATCGAGCGCACCGACTTGGGACACGGAGCGGATATCGAACATTTGGTTCCCCGTTCGGTCGTGGACTCCAATGAGTTCTTCAACCTGACGGTTGCGCACAACCGGTGTAATCAGGAGCTGAAAGGCAACCGCACCCCCTTCGCCGCTTTTGCCCACACTCCCCGGTGGGTGGACATCAAAGACAACGCTGAGAAGACCTTCGGCGGTCGCAAGCTTGAAATCTTCCTCAGCCCGAAGGCGGAGGAGTTGATCGAGCAGAAGGCCGACCTGCAACACACAGCTTACATTGCGCGGGTGATCCGGCACGTGACACTGATCCAACTCGGATGGTTGGGAAGCGATGGACGCGACCCGACTCCCGAGCGGATGAATCCCGCACTCGCGTTTCAGGTCACCAACGGCCAACTCACCAGCCGGCTGCGCAAGGCGTGGGGACTGAACCAAATTCTCCACCCTCTGCCCCCCGGCAAACGGTGGGAAGACTTGACTGAAAACGAACAGCAGCAGTTCACGGAAAAGAATCGCGGTGATCTGCGGCATCACGCGCTGGACGCAATGGTAATCGCCTGCACCCTGCCCTGGCTCGCGCACCGCACTCACGGCGCGCAAGACGAATTTGGCAACCACGGTTGGTGGACACAGGATGAAAAGCAAAGGAGCAAGGCGGCCAATCCCATCTTTCCAAACGAAGGACAGATGCACGAGGTCGTGAAGCGAGAAATCGAAAAAGTTGTAGTCCGCCATCACGTTTCGCGAAGCAAGAATCAACGGACCTATGACACAACGATCTACGGTCGTCCAAAGAAGAATGGCCAGGTCATAGCCAATTGCTACGTTTCGCGGGAGCCCGTTACGGCATTACGTCCAGAGGACCTGAAATCTTCAAAAACTGGCAAATCCAAGATTTATCCCCCTGAACTCGGTGAATACCTGGCCAGCGCGTGGGAAGCGTACCGCGAAATCGAGCCAGATTGGGAACGGCAATTGAAAGCAGCGAAGAACTGTTTGCCGCAACCATTTCAACAACGACTCTGCTTTTCAGAGTTTCAAAGGTGGCGGGCCGAGAATGCACCGGCCTTCCGGTGGCCGGAAAAGGTCGTCATCCCTATCAAACGGGTTGGTTACGTCGGCGTCGAGGATGACCGCGCAGTTGCACCCGCAAGTCCCGGGACAAACGGCTACGTCGCACGCGGCAGCTTTAGAGAAGTTCGTATTTATCCCGCCGTGGATGGAAAGTCACTTGTTCCTGTCTTTGTCCCGATGTGGCGGAACGACCCTCCCATTCCGAAGAATCCAATTCTGGAAGATTCCAAACCGATTGCGACGTTGCGTCGCGGTCAGACTGTTGAGATAAAATCCTCGCCCGGAAAGAATACGCCGTGTGGAAAGTATCGCATTGCCTCCACAATGCAGAAAAATATCCAACTGCTGCCGATTCACTTGGCCGACAGCAAGCTCACGTTAAGGGCATCGGGTTTTTTAGAGAACGGCGTCAATATCAGTTGGGATACCTTCATCAAGGCGGCCGGCTATGAGCTACCACATCCTGCATCTGTTAAGCCCGAATCTGCGGGTGCGGCTGAAACTTGATCAGCTTCATATCACGGACACGGAAAAGGGCGCGGACAAAACCGTGCCGCTGGCGGATGTCGCGGTGATCGTCTGCGCCGCGCGCGACACGGAATTTTCCAGCAGTTCGCTCCGACGCATGGCGGAGTTGAACGTGCTGCTGCTCGTCTGCAACGAGAAATTCGAGCCGTGCGCCATCACCCTGCCCTACTACCGGCCCACCAATACGGACCTGCTCCGCCGGCAGATCGAATGGACCCCGGAATGGAAGTCCCAGATGTGGCGGCAGGTCATCACCGCCAAGGTCCGCAATCAGGCCGCGAACCTCGCGCATCTCAAGCGGGCTCACTCGGTCCTGAGCGAAATCGCGAACCGATGCGAGAATCCAATCGCTGGTAGCAGCAGACGTGAGTCCGCTCCATCTGACCAGAGCCTCGTCACCTCGGCTGCTACCAGCGAAAAGAAATCCCTTGCTACCATCACCGCTTCCAAACGCGATGCTTTCCGCTCTGACTCGCCGGACGCCTGCGAATCGCGGGCGGCCCGGCATTACTGGAAACACCTGCTGCCGCGCTTGAGCGAGTGGCAGCAAACGGACGAGAAGCGCCGCGTGCCCGGCACCCGCGAAGGCGTGAATGGCATGTTGGATTACGGTTATGCCATCATCCGCACGGCCATGCTCCGCTCGCTGGCCGCGCATGGCTTCATCGCCGCGCTCGGCATCGCCCATGCGCCCAAAGCTGGAAGTTTTGCGCTGGCGGATGATCTGGTCGAACCGTTGCGCCCTTGGATTGACCGCGAACTCCGCGTGTTCCTGCAAGGCGGCAGGCGGCCCATGGAGGAGTGGATGCGGCAAGCCGTGAGCGTCCTGCAAACGGAGGTGGCGATGGGTAGGAACAAGGTGCGCCTGCTCCATGCCATTGATCTGTCCGTGCAGAGCTTTGCCAACGCCACCCTCGCGCGGATGCCTCTGCCCTTGAAGTTTCCCATGCTGCCGTGAGCGAGGATTTCCCAGACGACTTGGAGCGCCGATCTCCGATCCGGCGCGATGATGACGAGCTGAAACTTGCCGGGTCGGAAACCGGCGCTCCCGCCCCATCGTTGGACGAGGAATTGTTGCCCGACGAACGTCCGCGCCGCGAGCCGGACGACGAAGCGTTCACCCTTAAACCCTCAACCGCAGACGAACCGCGCCCGCGCCGCAAATCCCGTGGCAAACAGGGACGCGATCCGGTGTGCAGCAAATACCGTATGGCCTGGGTCATGGTTTTTTTCGATTTGCCGGTGGGCACGCCGGAGCAACGACGCGATGCGGCCAACTTCCGCAAGGACCTCGTCAAGGACGGCTACATCATGGTGCAGTTCTCCGTCTATGCGCGGCCCTGTGGTTCGGCGGATCGCGTGGAGACGCAAGTGCGCCGGCTCAAGTCCAAGATTCCGCCCCAAGGCGAAGTGCGGGGACTGTTGATTTCCGACGCGCAATGGGGCCGGATGATCGTGGTCCGGAGTCAGCGAAGATCCGCGCCGGAGAACGTGCCGGAGCAGATGATGTTCTTCTGAAAAAGAGAACGGCACCGACTTTCGTCAGTGCCGTTCAAGACCTCGCAGCCTGCGGGTGCTCGCCGTGTCGCCACGACTACTTCAGTGCCGCAGGTTGGTCAGCATATTTGAGATGATGCCCCCCGTCCAAAGGTCGCAATCTTCTCGCAGTTATTCATACCGACCGCCTTTTCCGCCGTCAACCCAGTTTGGCGACCCTTGGACGGGGGGCAATCCCAAACGATCCATACACCACGCTTTTTTTTCCAACGAGTTTGGCGACCCTTGGACGGGGGGCAATCCCAAACCAAATACGACACCAAGGAATTGACTTGGAAAGTTTGGCGACCCTTGGACGGGGGGCAATCCCAAACAGAAATGCCCCTAGCACGCCTTTCTTGCGGAGTTTGGCGACCCTTGGACGGGGGGCAATCCCAAACGATGTAATTAAGGTCCTTCACCGAAATCCAAGTTTGGCGACCCTTGGACGGGGGGCAATCCCAAACGTTAACCATGATATTCACCCGAATAGAGAGAGTTTGGCGACCCTTGGACGGGGGGCAATCCCAAACGTTTCGTGGAGACTTCGCCCGTGACGACGCAGTTTGGCGACCCTTGGACGGGGGGCAATCCCAAACACGTTGCGCGATACGCAAATCGTGGTTGACAGTTTGGCGACCCTTGGACGGGGGGCAATCCCAAACCGTTGATGGCCAGGAGATCGTCCCAGTCTTAGTTTGGCGACCCTTGGACGGGGGGCAATCCCAAACTCCACGGCTCCGCGAAAAACATGGTGAATCAGTTTGGCGACCCTTGGACGGGGGGCAATCCCAAACGGTTCCCCGACTGCATTTTGCAGTCGGGGAAGTTTGGCGACCCTTGGACGGGGGGCAATCCCAAACACCCCCGCCGATGTGGTTTGGTTTCTTCCCAGTTTGGCGACCCTTGGACGGGGGGCAATCCCAAACTGTTGCGAGGGTCTCATCGCAGGGGCGATGAGTTTGGCGACCCTTGGACGGGGGGCAATCCCAAACCCCCGCCTTGATCTCCTGAAAGGTGTCGTCAGTTTGGCGACCCTTGGACGGGGGGCAATCCCAAACGGCAAAGGAAAGAGAGATAGGAATGAGTGAAGTTTGGCGACCCTTGGACGGGGGGCAATCCCAAACCGGCGGCGGGAAGTTGCTGTGAGCTACACTGGGCGCAGAATTCCACAGATCCCATCCTCCTCTTGATTCGGCAGCAACTTCCCGCCGCCGGTTCGGGAACTCCCGCACAAACTGGCTTCTAAAAAAACTGCCATTGAGATAAACGTTCCGATTTTTGACCACCGCCATTGCAAACCGCGGGATTGATCAAACCTTCACTCTCCGCCACCCTCACCGCATGACCAACCAGCTTGATCAATTGAAGCAGTTCACGACCGTGGTGGCCGACAGCGGGGACTTTGCCACGCTCCGGCAATACGCCCCCCAGGATGCGACCACGAATCCCTCGCTCATCCTCAAAGCGGCGCAGATGCCGGAATACCAGTGGCTGGTGGACAAAGCCATCGCCGATGGCCACCAATCGGGAGCGAGCGGCGCGGCCCTCGTGCAGCGCGTGCTTGACGACTTGTTGATCCGGTTTGGCGTCGAGATTTTGAAGATCGTGCCGGGCCGCGTGTCCACGGAAACGGATGCGAGTCTGTCCTTTGACATCGGGGGATTGGTGAGCAAGGCGCGGCAGTTCATCGCCCACTACCAACAGCAGGGCATTGGCCGCGAGCGCATTCTGATCAAGATCGCGTCCACCTGGGAAGGCATCCGGGCGTGCGAAATCCTCCAACGCGAAGGGATCAACTGCAACATGACGTTGTTGTTCTCCCTGCCCCAAGCCGTGGCTTGCGCGGAAGCCGGCGCCCAATTGATCTCGCCATTCGTGGGCCGGATTCTGGACTGGTACAAGAAGAGTATGGGCAAGGAATTTTCACCCGCCGAAGACCCTGGGGTGCTTTCGGTGAAGGAGATTTACGCCTACTACAAGAAGTTCGCTCACGCCACCGAGGTCATGGGCGCCAGCTTCCGCAACAAGGGAGAGATTCTGGAACTGGCCGGCTGCGATCTGCTCACCATCAGCCCGCAACTGCTGGCCGAGTTGCAGGCCGATACGGAGATCGTCGAACGCAAACTCAGTCCGGCGTTTGCCCGGGAAAGCGACCGCGAACGCCTGAACCTGGATGAAAAAGCCTTCCGCTGGTTGCTGAACGAAAACGCGATGGCCACGGAGAAAACCGCCGAGGGCATCCGGCTGTTTCACGCTGATGCGTTGAAATTGGAGCGGTTTATCGCCGCTCGGATTTGAGCGAAGGTTCGGATCGCCCGGAGTCGTCACGCCAAGCTACGGCGACTTGGCCGGGGCTTTCGCGCTGCTGATCCGCGTCACCAACATGCCGACCAGCAGAATGGTCAGCGTGCCAATGACGGTGACGAGAAAGTTGTGGAACGGACTCTTCCACGCCGCCCACTCGCCTGACAACTTCGGCGACACACTCATCCACACAATCACGCAGACACCGAGCAGCACGCCGGTGGCGGCCGCCGCGTTGGTCGCGCGCCGGGAAATCAATCCCAGCAGAAACAGCCCCAGCATCCCGCCGCTGAAGATGCCGGCCAGTTCCCACCAGGCGTCCAGGGCGCTTTTCACGCGGATCATTGCCAGCGCAGTTAGCGTCCCCACGGTGCCGAAACCCAGCGTCGCCAACCGCAGTACACGCATGGACTCGCGCGCCTCGGCGTGAGGCCGGAAGTAACGTTTGTAGAGATCGCAGAGCGTCAGGGTGGCGGAACAATTGATGGAACTGGCCAGTGTGGATTGCGCGGCGGCGAAGATGGCGGCAATCACCACGCCGCTGATGCCCACCGGCAGCCCGGCATGGATGAAATGCGGGAACACGGCGTCGGGTTTGTCCTGAAGACTCACGCCCACCGGGAGCAGTTCCGGCCGCGCCGTGTAGTAGGCAAACAGCGCCGTGCCGATGAACAGAAACACCGCGGAGATGGGCAGATACATCATCGCGCCCAACCAGACACTTTTCACCGCCTCGCGTTCCGAGCGGGCGGTGGCGTAGCGTTGCACGTAGCTTTGATCAATCCCGAAGTTTTGCAGGTTGATGAAGAGGCCGTAAATCAACACCACCCAGACCGTCGGCGTGGCCAGGCTCGGGCCAAAACTGCCGAGGCTGAACTTTTCCTGCTCCGCCGCGATGCGAAACAACTGACCCGGCCCTTCCGGCATGCCAAACAACAGCAACCCGGCGCACGCCAGCGCACCGCCAATCAACACGATGCTCTGCACGACTTCTGACCAGATCACCCCTTCGATGCCGCCCACCAGCGTGTACAGCACGGTGATGACTCCCGTCACAATGATGAGCGTGACGATGTTCCAACCGGTCAATGGCGCCAAAGCCAGCGCCAGCAGATACATGATCGTGCCCATGCGCGCCAGTTGGGTGAGCAGGTAACAGAGCACCGCATAAGTGCGCGCCCAGGCGCCGAAGCGTTGTTCCAGGTGATGATACGCGGACACCTCTCCGGCACGGCGGTAGAAGGGCACAAACCATTTTACCGCCGCCACCGTGGCCAGCGGGATGGCCAGGCTGAACACAAAGCGATTCCAATTCCCGCCCACCGAACTGCCCGGCAGCGCCAGAAAGCTGATGCTGCTGACGTACGTGCCGAAGATCGAAATCCCCACTGCCCAACCCGGCACTCCGCCGCCGGCCCGCATAAATTGGTCCGGCGTGCCGCTGCGCCGACTGAACCACAGGCCCATCGCGACCATGCCCGCGAGATAAAGCACGATGACACCCAAGTCTATCAAGGGAAGTTGAGACATAGCGGTGCGCTGGTTTCGAAGGGATTGAATTGCCTGACTCAGTTGGGCCACGCGCCATCGGGCATCGGGCGCAACTGGAGTTTGGCCGGATCCACCACCACATGCTTCACCCGCTGGCGCTTCCAAGTGTAAGTAATATGTACCCGCCCATCCTTGGCTTGCGTGACGGCCGGATAGGAGTACTCGCCCGGCTCATCCTCCAACACAAGCGCGGCCTGCCAGTTCTGGCCGTCGGTGCTCACCGCAACATTCAGCGGACTGCGGCCCTTGGCCACGTGATTATAGACCAGCAGATGCCGCCCGTCCTTGAGCGTGACCGCATCCGTGCCTGAACTGGGATTGGGCAAAGTCGTCGCCGTCATCACGCCCCACGTTTTGCCGAGATCATCGGAAGTGACTTGAAAAACCTTGCCCTGGCGCGTGCGTCCGAGGGCGAGAAGCCTGTCGCCACCCAGAAACAGAATGCTGGGTTGAATGGCGCTGAATTCCTTTCCATCATTCACGGCGTCCGTCCGGCTCCACGTCCGGCCCAGATCACTGCTGCGCTCGAAATGCACCCGCCAGCCGTCGTGTTCGGTGCTGGAGGGACACAGGATGTCGCCGTTGGCCAGTTGCACCGGTTTATTCTTCACCGGCCCGTCAATGTGCTCGGGCAAACGACGCGGCGCGGACCAGGTTTTGCCGCCATCGGTCGAGGTGGTCAACATTCCCCACCAGGTGCGAGGATCAGGACCCACTTTGTAAAACAGCATGAGCGGGCCCTTGCGTGGTTGGAACAAAACCGGATTCCAGCACGGATGCCGGTGCGCCGAACCGTCCGCCTTCAGGTATTGCACGCCGTTGGCCACTTCGACTGGACTGGTCCATTTACCGCGTTGCAGCCGTGAAACCCAGATGCCCACGTCGGGATGCTTTTCCCGTGTGCCGCCAAACCACGCCGCCACCATTCCGCTCTTCGATTCGGCAATGGTGGAAGCATGGCATTGCGGAAACGGAGCGGTTTCGTAAATGAAGCCGGAGGTGACCAGGCCGGATTGAGCTAGGATTGGCGCGGTCGTGATCAAGAGAAATCCAACGCACACCGAAGAAACTCCCAGAGCAATTGCCCGGGTTGAACGACCGAAACGTAGCCGCCGACGTGAGGAGGCGGATTGGGGCGGGTTGAGCCTCCTCCGCCTCCTCACGTCGGCGGCTACTGGCGGGTTGAGGGAGAGAACAAGCGTGGTTGGGTTCATGGCAGGATTCAGTTTTTGAGACTAACAATGCAGATTTGATTGCCGGATTGGCCGGCTTGGGAGACGTGGCGCACGAAGGCAATTTTGCGTCCATCGGGCGAAAAAACACAAGCCTCGGGACGCGGCGCCCTCGCGTCATCCGTGCGCGCGGTCAGTCGTCGGGTTTCACCGGGGGCCACGTCCGTCACGCAAACACAGTTATCCATCACGTGCGCGATCAACCGTCCGTCTGGATTCCACGTGAAGGCCGATGCGATGGAATGAGCATTGCGCGTCACCTGCCGGAGCGCCCCGCCATTCGGAGAAACCGTCCAGAGTTGCGTCACGCCTTCGTCATCCTTCATCAGGAAGGCGATCTGGGTTCCGTCGGGCGAACAACGCAACCAGTGCCGCGGGCCCTGCAGGCCGGAAAACTTGCGATCTGCGGTGAAGGAGAGTCGTCTTTGATTCACGCCTTGGGGTGGAAACGGCGCCCGCGTTGCCGTGCCCGCCAGCGGGCCTTCCCCCTCATGAGACAAGTCATCCGGTAGATCAACCATGAACACTTCTGAAATCGTTTCGCCTTTGGCTGTGACCACGTTTCCCTGGAAAGCCAGCGCACGTTTCTGCCGCGTTCCATCGGTGCGGACGTAACCATTCGTGCCCACCCACCCTTCCTCGAACGCGCGCTTGATTTCGTCCGAGCCGGGTCTGGGATTTGGGGTGTTGCGCGCCACCAACACCGTAAAGTATTCGCCGTCATGGTTGCGTGGGTGATCTTTCCCAACCCGCACGCCGTCCGCAATCGGCACACTCACGCCGAGGTTGCGCAGGTTGATGTCATTCGTCGCGGTGGCTTCCTTGAACTGCGCGAGCACATGATCTTCATAGGTGAAACTCACCCAATCGCCGGCCGCATCCCACACATGCACATGCGAGCCGCCGCGCAACGCACCCGGCGTGAACGGCGGTGTGAGGTCGCGCGCATCCAGACTCCTCGCCACCCCGGGTCGGGCCACGTCCACAATCACTCCCTGCCGATGATAGGCGTTGTATTGCCAGTCCGGGGTCGGGTTTTCCGGGCCGAGAATAAAGACGACCTTTTGCTCGCGCGGATGAAAGGTCACGACTCCGCAGTGCGCGCCGTTTGCCGCGCGATAGAGTTCGCGCACTTCGCCGGTTTCGATGTTGACCATTTCAATCGTCGAACCGTCGAATCTTTCACCGGCTGCGTCGCTGCGCGTGTCATAAGCAATCCAACGACTGTCCGGCGACCAAACACCGGTGTTGGTCAGCAACCGTCCGCCGGGGCCGCTCGTGATCTGACGTTCCTGGACACCAAGCAGGCCGATGATGGAATTCGTGTCGGTTGCCACTGTCAATTGCGGATGGAGAATGATCGCTGTGCCGACCAGCATGGCGCGAACAGCGCCAACGATTTTGAAACCACCCGGCACAGCCATAGTCCGGCATCGGGCTGGAGCGAGCACCGCTCTGTCCGTGGTCTTTGCGCACTGGGTTCGCGCGGACTCAGCGGTCCGCGCTCCGGGGAACATTTCTTGGAGAGCTTCCACAATTCCAGAAACGCGCCTCGGGACCATGAACGACGTGGCGACCGCAGCGCCGGTTTTCCAACCGGCGAGCGCGCCGACTGGAAAGTCGGCGTTACCGACAGGCGCTTCATGGAGAATGGGTCGAACAGCACAAAGCATGGTATCAGTCCCGTGCGTGTCTTCACGTCAGCAACCCCGCTTGGCGCAGAATTTCACGGACCTTGCTGCGTTCGGGTTCCCGGAAGCGATGGAACGGTTCCGCCATAAAATCATCACACAGTCCCAGCAACGAACACGCGCACTTCATCCCCTTGACCACCGACGACGCGTGCCGCCCCACGGCGTAAATTCCGCTCAAACCGAGCAACTGCCTTTGCAGTTCGTTCGTCCGCGCGCCGTCACCCCGTTCCACGGCGTCAAACAGTTCCACGAACAGCCGTGGATGATAATTCGCCCCGCCGTTCACCCCGCCATCCCCACCGCGCCGCATCGTTTCGGCGAGCAACTCTTCCGGGCCCACCAGCACGGACCAATCCGGCCGCTCGCGCTTCATCGCCAGCAATTGGTCAAAATAACCAAGGTCGCCTGCACTGTCCTTCACGCCCACCACCTGCTCGCGCTGGAGCACACCCCGCAGCGTCTCCGGCGCAAACGAAATCTTGGTCATCTGCGGCATGTTGTAGAGAAACAGCGGCAGCGGCAGTTCGGGCAGCAGGTGTTCCAGATATTCCAGCAACTCCGGTTGGCCCGCCGGAAAGTAATACGGCGCCGACAGCACCAGCGCCGAGGCGCCCGCCTCCGCCGCGTGCCGGGCCAGACCCAACAATTCCACCAATGACGTATCCGTAATCCCGACCAACACGGGTACGCGCTGCTTCACCTGGCGGCAGGCGCGGTCAATCAACTCACGCCGAAGCCGGTAGCTCAGACTCGGCGCTTCGCCACTGGTGCCCAGGATGAAAAGGCCATGAACGCCACCGGCGAGGATGTGCTCGATCAGCCGCTCCAAGCCGGACACATCCAGTTCGTCGCGTCCCCGCAACGGCGTGATCATAGGGGGTACAATCCCCCGCAATGGGCGTGGCAGAGTGTGGGTTCGTGGTGGCGGCACCAAGGGTGAAGGTTGTGTAGGTAAGGAACTCGCGGTGCTCATGGCTGTGCTTGGGTTGGAGTTGCGCCGGGCTGGTTGGCGGTTGTTGGATTCGCGCCCGGCATCGGTACCGAATCCGCCATCGTCAGCGTGCGAAAATTCTTCCAGCGATGAAACGTCATATAGTTTGCATCGTGATTGTTCCGCGCGCCGCCCTCGGGGTCGTCAAACGCCGTGCGCACCACGGCAATCAGGTCCTCACCGTCAAAATGCCAGTCGGGATACTGGAAGCCATGCTTCGCCACGTCCGGGTGATACAGGAGAATACAGCGTGTCGTCCACTGGCGGAGATCGCGCGAGGCCACCAGCGCCAGCGTGTTGCGGATGCCACCCGGTCGGCCCGCGCTCTGATGCCGCTCCGGCACAATCGTCGCCAGCGACCAATAGAGGTCGCTCGGCTTGTCGAAACGGATGGTGAATTTCTTCGCGCCCCCCGGGAAGTCAATAAAACCCGTCTCCGGGTCGAAGGAAGATGTCTTCCCATCGGCACTGACATTGACGATCGCCGCCTTCTCCGGGCAACCCGGTGTGTCCACGCGCAAAATGTTCACCATGCGTTCGTCGCGGGTGACGACCGCGTTGCCTTCCAGCCAGGCGCGGAAATCGCCGTTCAGCCAGGCGGCATCACGGAACAGGAAATTGCTGAACGTCCAACTGGCGGCGTTCAACAAATCAGCTTCCACCGGAATGGACAACATTCCCGCGCCATAACGTTCACCCCATTTGTTCCCGCCCGACGCATCCTCGAACGCGCGCCACAACCGGCCCTTGTGTTCCACCACCGGCATGGGCGCGGTATGATACTCGGCCCGTGCGGTCAGCAATCCGCTCGCGGCATCTCGCGGTTCGGTCCAGGTCGCGCCGCCATCGGTGGAGCGGCGAATGACAATCCGTCCGTGATGCTTGTCCGTCCCCATGAGATAAACCGCGCCGCGATGCGTGAAGAGGTTCTGCCAGAAAAGACATTGCAGCCGCGTCAGTTCCTTCCAGGTCGCCCCACGGTCGGTGGATCGCAACACCGCCACCGTGGGACATTCGTGCTCGTTGCTCTTCGGCCCGAAGAAATCGTGCGAAGCAACGTAATCCCCATTGGGCAGCACCGTGAGACTGGGCGAACCGATGTAAAGCCCCGAGGACTTGGGGCTGTAATCAATCACCACTCCCGGGGGGGCCGCGATGGCTGAAATCGCAACGGCCATGGCCGATCCAAGCGTCAATAGCCAACCACCCAGTCTAGTGCCGCGACAAGGATGTTTCGCTATGTCTGGCGATTTGCCGGTAGGGCGCGTCACTCCGCTCGCGCCGCAGCCCGCCGGCAATTTACTAAACGGCGCGCACGGCGTGACGCGCCCTACCAGGTTGCGAGATTTGTTTGTCAGCGTACTAGGCACGGGAACACTGACGGACTTTGAAGGCAGTTCGGTTGGAGTGCGGTTCATTGGTCTCTTCAAATTCCCCATCTGGCCCGCGATTGGAACCGTACGCAGGAGCCCACAGCCATTTGCCTGGGATGCGATGGGTGCATAAACGATTTCGGGCTCAACTGGTTTCATCTTGGATTCGAGTTGCGCGGCTTGTCAATCCACGGATAAGGCCACGGATAAGTCATTGACGATCCGGGTGGCCGTGCAAACCACCCCGCGTTTGACCGCGCCCCGGCTTTCCCGCACAATCCTGGCATGGCGAATTCCTTCGGTCACTTGTTCCGCATCACCACCTGGGGCGAATCCCACGGCGGTGGCGTGGGCGTTGTTGTGGACGGCTGTCCGCCGCGTCTTGCACTGTCAGAAGCCGACATTCAACCCGATCTGGATCGGCGCCGACCCGGGCAATCGCGCATTGTTTCGCCGCGCAAGGAAAGCGACACCGTCCAAATCCTGTCCGGCACGTTCAATGGCCGGACGCTGGGCACGCCAATATGTCTTTGGGTGAAGAATCAGGATGCGCGTCCCGAGGCCTACTCCGAGATGAGGAAGAAGTTCCGCCCCTCGCACGCGGACTACACCTATTTCGCCAAATTCGGCATTCGCGCCTGGCCGGGTGGTGGACGCACCAGCGCGCGGGAAACCATCGGGCGCGTCGCCGCCGGGGCAATTGCCCGGAAAATCCTGCGCGAGCAATTCGGCGTGGAAACGCTGGCCTACGTGAAACAAGTCCAGCGCATCGTCGCCAACGTGAACCCCGACAAGGTGCGCTTCAACGAAATTGAACGTCACATCACCCGTTGCCCCGACCCGGTCGCGGCGGAAAAAATGGTCCGGCTCATCGAAAAGATGCGGCGCGCGGGCGACACGGTGGGCGGCATTGTCGAGGGCGTGGCCCGCGGCGTGCCGCCGGGCTGGGGCGAGCCGGTGTTCGACCGTTTGGAAGCCGACTTGGGCAAGGCCATGTTGAGTCTGCCAGCCTCCAAGGCGTTTGAAATCGGTTCCGGTTTCGGCGGTATTCAGATGACGGGCCGGCAACACAACGATCCCTTCCGCGTCCGCCGCGGCCGGGTCTATACCACCACCAATTACTCCGGCGGGGTTCAAGGCGGCATCTCCAACGGCCAGCCCATCTTCTTTCGCGTAGCTTTCAAGCCCGTGGCCACCGTCATGCATCCGCAGGACACTGTGGATGAGGAATTGCGCAATACCACCCTCACGGGTCGGGGTCGTCACGATCCCTGTGTGCTGCCGCGCGCCGTGCCGATGGTGGAGGCGATGGCGGCCTTGGTGCTGGTGGACCATGCCCTGCGACACAAAGCCCAATGCGAACAGGTCACCGCCGCGTGAACGGCGGCAGGGGCACTCGCCCTATTTTGCGCTGCACGCGCTGCCATTTCACTTCAATCCCGGGATATGGATCGCAATACTTACTGGTACATCCTTGTGGCGAGTCTGTCGGGCGGCTGCATTGGCATTCTCGTGATGTGGAACCGGAGACGGTCACAGATCGTCGGCGAGAGCAACCGGCGTCGGGCTGTGGTGCTGGCCGTTGGCACCGCAGCTTTCCTGGGCGCGCTGTGGGCCTTCAGCCGGGCTTTCGGTCCATATTCACCCGCCTTCGCAGCAGTGGCGATGATTGCGATGACGGGCTGGGCGGCTATCCTGCAACCCGCCGTGGCAATTCTGTTTCCCCGGTCGGTTCTGAGCGTACGCCGCGGCGAGGCAGCCCTCCTGCGGGCGCCTTGGACGGGAGTGCGATGGTTTGGAACGATCCTACGAAGGACGCCGCTGAGGCATTTGGGAGGGCGTGTTTATCTGTCCGAGGTCGGCCAGGATCCATTCGTGGTGCTTCGCGCCACACATGACGCCCAAGTCGTGCATATTGCGGCGGTGCTCCTGTGCTGCCCGTGGTTGGTGATTTGGGGCCTTCAAGGGCATTGGCAATTGATTACCTGTGGCCTGGCCGTCCATCTGCCACTGAACATCTATCCCATCTTGCACCTCCGCCATGTCACTTGGAGAATTGAAAGATACGTGGCGAAAACCAAGCGGAGCGAAGGCACCTGGAACGATTGCCGAAATTAATTTCCGAAAAGCGCCGGTTTGTGTGGCGCGCCGCCGCTCCCGGCGGAGCGCGGACATTCTGGTCCGCCAGTGGCTTTGGTGCTTCCGGGAAACGCCGACAATAATGTCGGCGCTCCGTTGCCCAGCCGCTTTTCGGAAATCTATTCTGGCAACCGTTCTAACGTAATCGGCCCACCCCAAATCGGAGGACCAACTCGGTTTCATTCGAGAATCCTTGGGCGGGCGCCGACAGTCCATTCCACAGCGGCGCGACGGCGCAGTTTCCTACTCTGTGGCTTCGACGATTTTAAGTTGAACGGTCCAACCACCAAAGGATTGGGATTACAGTGGCGTCCGGCCAGATGGCTTAACCGCCCAGGAGCCGTTTCCACCAGGGCAGTCGGGGCTCGAATCGTTGCGTGGCCACCAGCCGGAAGTCGCGGAGGAGTCTGTGTCGCGCCCAGACACCGAAGCCGATGTCCGCCGCCAAGCCCAGCCCGAACCACACGGCGATGAAATGACCCCAATCGAGTTTGGCTTGCAGTTCGGGCGGCGCCAGCGCCACGAGCATGAGAAACAAGGCAAACACCATCCACGGCAGGACGAGAATCCGGGTGGCCGCGCCGCTGAACGCCCGGCGCGGATTCTGTGAAGCCAGCCCCATCCACATGCCCACCCAGTAGAGCGCAACCAGGTCCGCCACCAGCATAATGATCACGGCCAGTCCCAGCCACAGCCACAACGGACGATCCCCGCCCGTGGTCCAGTGGTTCGCCCCCGCCATCAACATGAGAACCTCCGCCCCTAGCACCACGAGCACCGGTCCCAGGAACTGGCGCTGCAATGCGAGTCGTTGGCCGCGCAGAATTTCCGTTACGCGGAGGGGCGTGGAGAGCAGCAGTTCCAACGCGCCCATGCGCCGGTCATCGCTCAACTGTCGCCCCGCCTCCGAGGCCAGCGAACCCTTGAGGACGGTGTTCAACAGCAACGCCGTGGCGGCATAGATGGTTTCGCTGAACCAATCCGATTGATGGCGGAGAATGCCCCAAATCCACACGCAACCCACCAGGCCCAGGAAACTCCATGTCCACAGCGGCTTGAGGCGCGGACGCGCGGCCAGCCAGAAGAAGGGATTCCGGTTCAGGAGTTGTTGGCGAAACGCGGTTCGCTCCGCCGCATCGCCGTGCCACCACGCGTGCCAGCGTTCGCGCCAGCGCACGCCTTGCGCCCCGGCGGGACGGTCCTGCCAGGCACGCGGGGCCACCAAACTGGCCAGCAACAATAGGAGCCAGGCCACCGCGTGGATCATGGCGAAAGACCAGTAGAACGCCTCCGGCCTCGCGGAAAATGCGCGATCAAGCGCCGCGAGGTAGGTGGTCACGGGGGAGGGACGGAGAAACCACGGCGCGAGTTCCGGCGCTTGGGCAATCCAGGAGAGCCACGCGCCGAGCGCGGGCGTGCCCGCAGTGAAGAACAACAAGATGCCCAGGGCACTGCCAACCGCCCTCTGCGTCGTCCGGCTCACGGCCGAGGCAAACATTCCCACACACAACGACAAGAACAGCGTGTTCACCAACACCGCCGCCACGCGGCCAAACTCGCCCACCGTCACGCCTCCCAGCAACAGCGGAATACCGAGCACCGGCACCACCGCCAGCACACCATAGAAAGCGTTGAGTGAATTGGCCACGAGTTTGCCGAGCACCACGTCGTAACCCTTGAGATCGGTCAGAAACAACAAACCCAGCGTCCCCTCGCGCTTCTCTTCGCTGAGACAATCGGCGGTCGCGCGCACGCCGGCCAGCCAGCAATAGATCAGCAGCGCGGCGGTCAGCACGAGAAAGATGATCTGCCCCACCTCGCGGGGTGGTTCACGCAGCAACATCAGAAAGACCCAGGCGGAGGCCACGATCACCCCCAGCGCAATGCCCGAGCGCAGCCAGTACGTGCCGCGCCGACGCGCCGCCAGCCGCAGTTCCCGTTCAACGATGGGCAGGAATTTCATGGCGACACGGTCAAAGGGCGGAGGTCGGTGGCGCTGCCAGCCGTGGCGGCGCCGGTGGCGGGATGGCCAGTTTGACCGGCATCACCGCGCGCACGGCCAGCTCGCGGAAGTTGCCAAACAACTGCTTGCGGGCGAGGAGAATGAAGAACACATCTTTGCCGAGCGCGAGAACGACCGTGACGGCTGTGAACAGAATCGGAAACCAAGCCATCCCGCCGGCAATGCTGTTGGGTGTGGCGGAGCCGACCGCGCTCTTCAGCAACGCGGGCATGATCAGCAACGGAATGATCATGGCCGAAGCGAACTGAATGACCAACCAGGGAATCACCTGTACGAACAACAACGCCTTCAACGTGGCGAAATTGGCGCTGCGCGAAGTCATCCCCATCCACATGCCAAACCAGGCCAACGCAATGAGATTGGCCGCGATCACGAGCGTATTGCCCAGCGTGGCAATCAGTGCCGCCGCCACGCCTGGTCCGGCATCGCCCATTGCCGCCATCACGCCCCAGGTGGCGTGGTAAGCGAGCATCGCAGCGGCGAGTTGCACGCCCAGGAACACCGTCACCGGCGCGGCGAACATTCGCACCAAGGCGTGCCACTGGCCCTGGACGATTTCACGGTCGTTCAAGGGCGCGGCGAGCAACAGTTCCAGCAAGCCGTTCTGGCGCGCGTCCACCAGGAATCGGCCAGCCTGCGAAGCCGCTGCCAGATAAAACAAGATCGTCAACGCGCCGCCCAGGTAACTCCAAAACAGCCACAGTGCGGAAGGCGTGTCCGCCAGCAGCAGCGCGAGGAAACCGCCCGCAGTCAGCAAACTTACGGCCCAGACCACCACGGCCTGCCAACGCTCGCGACCCGCCAACCAAAGGAGCGGATGACGGTTCAGCAGTTTTTGCCGTAAAGCCGCCCGGCGTTTGCGACCTCCAAAGCGCCACGCGTAAGACCAGCCGCCCGGCGCCCCGCTGTTCCTGGCGCGGCCTTGCTGCCAGGTTCGGGGGATCAACACGCAGGTCAGGCCAAGCAACGTCCACGCCACCGCCTGACTCACCGCGAGGCTGGACCAAAATGGGTTGCCCGTCCAGCGGCCCGCCTGCACAAAAACGTAACCCGGACTCGCCAAACTCAGGACCGGTTGATAGCCGCGGCCCGTGACGGCGCCGAGCGCGTTGTCCGCCAGCGGCGCGCCAACCAACAGCAACAGCATCACGAGCAGGGTCCCGCTCAGGGCCTTCTGGGAGTCGCGACTGAGGGCGGACACGAACAAGCCGGCCGCGAGCGAACAAAACAACGCGTTAACCAGTGCCAGCAAGGTCTTCCAGAATTGCGCACCCGTCACACCGCCCATCAACAGCGTCGTCGCCAGAATCGGAAAGATGGCCAGCAGCGCGAAGCAGCCGCGCAATGAGGTGGCCAGCAGCTTGCCCAACACCACGTCGTAACCGCGCAGGTCCGTCAGAAAGAGAAATCCCAGCGTGCCCTCGCGCTTCTCTTCGCTCAAGCAATCCGAAGTGAAGAACAACCCCGCGGACAAAGCCGCCGCGAGACTCATCCACGTCAACACGCCAAACAGCGCGCCGCCGATATGCGCGGTGGCAAACTCGAGCGCATGGCTCATCGTCAGAAAACCGGCGCCGATCACCAGGGCCACCAGCGCGGCAATGATGCGCACCCAAAAGGTGTTGCGCTTCCGCGCCGCGACGCGCAGTTCCCGATCCACTATGGGCAGGAAGGTCATGGGAGAACTGATCAGCGATGTTTCATACTTGAACTCACGACGGGCGTTCGATCTGATTACGCATCACGGAGCACGCATCACCTGCGTTTACTGCGTTTCGCCCTGTGTCACGCGCATGAACACCTCTTCCAGTCCCAGTTCTTCCTCGCGTAACTCCACCAACTTGGCGCCGCCTTGCACCAACCGCGCTGCAATGATGCTGTGATCGGTATCATGGCTGGCCAGCGTCACTTTGAGCCGGCCATCCAGCGCGTCCACCGCCGCCACTTCCGGGCTGGCTTGGAGCAAGGCCATGGCTTGCGCCGGATCACTCGCCACGCGCACAAAGACCACGCGACCCTGCGACATCTGGTCCCGCACGCCTTGCACCGGCCCGGAATAGATCAACCGGCCTTTTTCGATGATGGCCACGCGATTGCAGATCGTTTCCAGTTCGCTGAGGATATGCGAACTGATGATGATGGTCTTTCCCAGGCGTTGAAGTTCGCGCAGAATCTCCATCATCTCGATGCGCGCCCGCGGATCCAATCCGCTCGCCGGCTCGTCCAGCAGCAACAATTGGGGATCGTGAATCAGCACGCGGGCCAGCCCCAGGCGTTGTTGCATGCCGCGGCTCAACGCGCCGATGAGCACCCCTTTCTTCTCGTTTAGCCCCACCAGTTCCAACACGTCACTCACGGTCCTTTCGCGTTGCGCGGCGGGAATCCGGTAGCACGCCCCGAAGAAATCGAGGTATTCCGTCACTTCCATGTCCTTGTACACGCCAAAAAAATCCGGCATGTAACCGATCACATGACGCACGGCGTCGGCGTCCTTGACCACATCGTGACCCAGCACCACCGCGCGGCCCGACGTGGGCGCCAGGAACGTGGCGAGGATGCGCAGCGTGGTGGTTTTACCCGCGCCATTGGACCCAATAAACCCGAACAAGTCGCCTTTGTTGACCGTCAGGTCCATGCCCGAGAGCGCCGCCATGGCGCCGTAGAAGCGAGTGAGGCCGAACGTCTGGACGGCCGCGAGCGGAGGAGCAGATTCAGACATAGGACAAGGCAGGTATGATGCGGGAGCGGAGTTTGGCAGGTGGAGACAACCGTGAGCTGGCGGGCGGTGTTCTTCCGGGATTCAGGTTTGAGCTTATCCAGTTTGGCATGCGCGCATTGAGTTGGGGTTACGATGGCCGCTCCACAATCACGGGCATCCGCCACAGTGTGTGGCGATAACTGCGTCGCGGCTTGAAACGGTTCAGTGGTTCGACCGGCGCAAAATCCGGCACCCAGGCCAGCAGCACTGCGTCACCGTGTTCCAGCACCTGCGACAAGTCCAAGCCGCGCGGCAGGACGAAGTTCAGGTGTTGCTGACCGCCGCCGCCTTGCGTGAGGAAGGACGTGGCAATGCTGACATTCGGCAGGTCGTCAAGCTGTCCGCGTTTGCTTTCCCCGAAGGCATACTGCCGCTGTTGAACCACGTTGCGGAACGACTGGGCATGTTTCGTGACAAACTCACGCAAACCCGAACCATCCTGGGCCGCGAGCGTCACTGATTTCCCCTGCCCTGGCGGCAGTTCACCCAGCGGGATGATTTGTCCCCCAACCACCAGATGCGCTGCGGTCATTGGGCGATCTGTAAGATTTCGCACGTTTACCTCCCAACCCTCGCCCTGCGACACCACCCTGGCCATGAGTGGCCGCGAACCAGCCTGACGCCAATCACTGATGTAAAGCTGGCTGGTCCACACGGGCACGAGCAGTTCGGCGGCGAACCGGTCGCCTGTCACCCGCACAGTCGTCCGGTCCCCCGCCTGCGAACTGCTGCCACCAAGCACTTCTCCACGCAACACCGCCTGCCTCTGCGCCGAGGCCACGGGATATTTCTGGTTGGACGGCGAATAGACCGAAGTATAGGTGCGGCCGCGAAGCTCGGCGCCGGAGCCATTGGCCAGCACATCCACCACGTGCAGTTCGTTGAATTCCGTTTCGCCGGCGCGCAAGCGGTAGCCAAGGTAGTAAATCATCAGCGCGAACAAAACCACGTAACAGGGAAACGTGATCCAGGTGAGCATCGGTTTGCCAATGCGCTTGAGCCACCACTGGTCCAGCGGGCCAATGACGACGAGATACACCACGAGCAACATAAGCAGCCAGCCAATTGGCAGTTTGTGAACCTGCCGGCTGTCAATCATGGCGCCAAAAATTCCATCCGCGCTCTGCCCATAACCGCCGCTGAAATCCGACGAGGCATACAGCGCACCGGGCACGCCGGCCAGCTTGGCCCAGAATGTGGGCAGATGTTCCCAGGAGCGCATGGGTTCGCGCTCCGGACTGAAGAGCAGCGTTGTCACCCGGCCGTATCCACGGTTGGCGGTGACGATTAGTGGCAACTCGCCCACCGCCAGCCTCACCTGCCCCCCGGTCACCCTGGCACGGATCACCGGCAGAACTGCCGATTCGAACGCCGCATCCGACGGCAGCTCCGCGAAAGGTTGATCCGCCGCGACCGGCGAATAACTTCCCCTCCCTCGCGATGCCACCAGCACATTCGTTCTCCACCCGGACTGCAACCACGCGTGCAGTTCCGAGTGTTTCGGCAGCAACTGCATTACCTCCGGCTGGCAGGGCAGCAACTCCTGCAACCACGGCGATCCCGATACATCGCCCGTTTGCTCCAGTGCTACCATGAGGTGACCGCCCGCCGCCAACCAGTGAAGCAACGCCGCGACTTGGGCACCGCGCAAATTGATGGCCACGTCGGAGTTGAGGTAGATGGCATCCAGCCCCTCCAACAAAATGGAATTGTCTGGAAACGATTCAGGCTTGAGCAGCGCCACCGCCGGTTGACCGTCGGTTGGCTCCCGTTTGATGGGTGGCAGTGCTGGCGCTCCGGCGGCAGTTCGCGGCAACGCACCCAGGAGCGTCGTTTCCCAGCCGATTTGACGGAGTGGGCGCAGGGCCAACTTCTCCGCACGCACGCGGCCCCGATCATCCAGCAAGCGCACCGTCCACATCGCAGGATGTCGTCCCGCGGCAAACGCCGGCAGCGTCACGCGCTTGTGCGTTCCGGTCGGCAGTTCCACTGCCAACTGCTGAATCTGTCCCCGCGAATAATCTCCCGGCGACAATTCAATGACTCCGGCAAACGCAGCTCCGTCATTTTGGATTTCGCAGACCACCGGAAACCAACTTGCCTCGCGCACGATGCGATCGTAGCCGAGGGATACCTCAAACTGGAGTTCCGCCCGTACCGGAACAACCAGCCACGCAAGTAGCAGGCAAATCACTGAAACGCATCGTCGCCGACGATCCGGGCGGGAGCGCGAATGACTTATTGACCGCAGTGGCATGGAATCCTTGTTGCCATTTGAATGGCCAACATATTCGCAGACCAGCGCACTCGTGCAACGTTCAAATCCGCCGTTCAAATCGGCTGAGAGCATCTTGACCCTGCCACCGAACCCAACCAGCCCGGGGCGCGGCGTTTACGCCGCTTCAGCATCGGCAAGCCCAAAGGCCAATCGTTTTGCGCCAGTCCATTCGCATGTTGAAGCGACCTGAAGGTCGCGCTCCGGGTGGCAGTGTCAAGATGCTCACAAATCGGCTTCCATCCGGCTCTGACATGGTTTCAGGTGTACTGCCGGACTATCTTTAAGCATTGCCGAAGCGCCACCGACAGATCGCACGCTTCGCACTGCTCCAAAGCTTCAACCGTGCGGAACACTGGTCTGTCGGCGGCCTTGTCCAACCGGATCAGCCAAAGCCAGCTACCCGCCGACGTTTCTACGAATTGGTGTCGAGTCTCCGCTTTACACGCTCAAGATTCCGCCCTGGCTCGCGTTCGTCACCAGCTTGCGGTAACGCGCGAGCCAACCGGTCAGTTCACGTTGCACAGGTTGCCAGGTCTGTTTGCGCTCGGCCAGCTCGGCCTCGGAAACCAGGACGTCCATCCGACGATTGGGAAAATCAATACGGATACGATCCCCCGCCCGGAGCAATCCAATCGGACCGCCTTCCGCGGCTTCGGGTGAAACGTGCCCGATACAGGCACCCGCCGTACCGCCGCTGAATCGTCCGTCCGTGATGAGCGCGCATTTGTCGCCCAAACCCATGCCGACGATGTAGCTCGTGGGCGACAGCATCTCTTGCATTCCGGGACCGCCACGCGGACCTTCATTGCGGATGACAACCACGTCGCCCGCCTTCACCTGGCCGGCCAGGATTCCCGCGCATGCTTCGTCCTGACTCTCGAAGATCACACACGGCCCTTCAAACACGAATTCCTTGCCACAGTTCTTTTTGAATTCGTCGCTGATGCCGGCGGTTTTCACCACGCTGCCTTCGGGCGCAAGTTGGCCGTAAAGAATCGCCAATCCGCCGTCGGGTGTGTAGGCCGTTTCCTTCGTGCGGATGCAGTCGTTCGCATCGAACATGAACGCCGAGTCGTAAGGCATGAGTCCAGCGGGCACAACTTCCTTGAGCGAGTTCTCACGATAATCATGATAGACCTTGCTGAATGTCCAGCCGCGCAATCGTCCCGTGCGGAGCAGGCAGGTCATCTTCTTGTCGCCGCCCGTGTATTGCCAGAGGATCAACACCGGCGAACCTTTGAGACTGCCCAGTTCGGCGCGCACGAGTCCCTTGAACTCGGCGAACTTGCCTTCCAAACCCGCCTGTATCTCAGCCGGCCCCTTCCACGTCAGCGACTCGTTCACCTGCAACTCTGCGGCCTCCGCGAACAAGCACGCTGCGGCAGCAGCGTCACCGACATTGAACGCGGCGGCGAGTCGCCATAACGTGATCGCGCGAATATCGCCCGGCAAGAAGAGCATTGGCTTCGGCGCGAGATTGCCAGTGGCGGTCCGGGCCGCTGATCCCATTTTGTCATTCGGGTCCACCACCAACGCCGACGCACCCGAAACGCGCGTGATCTTCGCCCATGCCGAGCATTGCTCCGAGCGCACATCCCACTCGTCAATATTCTCGCCGAGCGTCCTGCCGGTCACCGTGCGGCAATTCACATTCAATGCGCCCATGCGCTTGAGTTCGCCCAGAATCGTGTGGATGCCGCCGGCGCGATGCACGTCCTGCACGTGGTAATTTGACGACGGCGAAACCTTGCACAAACACGGGATGCGGCGCGAAATCTCGTCAATGCGTTTGATGTCGTAGGCAATGCCCGCCTCACGCGCGATGGCGAGCGTGTGCAGAATCGTGTTCGTCGAACCGCCCATGGCGACGTCGAGCATCAGCGCGTTGTCGAAGGCTTCGACCGTGGCGATGTCGCGCGGTTTGATGTCGTGCTTGACGAGTTCGATGATCGCGCGGGCGGCGCGGTCGTAGAGCGCTTCGCGTTCCTTGGACACGGCCAGGACCGTGCCGTTGCCGGGCAAGGCCATGCCGAGCGCTTCGCACAGACAGTTCATGGAGTTGGCCGTGAACATGCCGGAACACGAACCGCAGGTCGGGCACGCGGATTGTTCCAGTTTCGTCAACTGTTCCTCCGTGATCTTGCCCGCCTGCAATTCGCCCACACCTTTGAACACCGAAATCAAATCCGACTTGCCGGCGGCTGGCTGAAGATGTGAAGCGAGGTCTTCGTGGGTTGCCTTCTGCTCGGCGATTCCCGCCGCCATCGGCCCACCGCTGACGAACACCGTTGGGATGTTGCAGCGCATCGTGGCCATCAACATGCCGGGCACGATCTTGTCGCAGTTCGGAATGCACACCATGCCGTCGAAACAGTGCGCCTTGAGCATGGTCTCGACACAGTCCGCAATCAGTTCGCGCGACGGCAGCGAATACAACATGCCCGAGTGGCCCATGGCGATGCCGTCGTCCACGCCAATGGTGTTGAAGATGAACGGCACACCGCCCGCCTCGCGCACGAGACGTTTCACCAGCATGCCCACCTCGTTCAAGTGGGCGTGGCCAGGGATGCAATCAGTGTAGGAATTGCAGATGGCGATGAACGGCTTGTCCCAGTCGGATTCGGATTCGATGGAGCCGGTGGCGCGGAGCAGCGAGCGGTGCGGCGCGCGTTCAAAGCCTTTCTTGATGATATCAGAGCGCATTGTGATTTGTGAGTTTACGGTTAATGATTTTCAGTTGCGATTTCAAAGGCACAAAAGCCAGCCACAGTAAACCCAATCTCCCTTGCCTTGTCACGATTTACCGACCAAACCACAGGGCAACTCCTCGCGGGTGCAAAACCGTATGCCGCGGCGCAAGCAGTTCCTTCGCCGCTGCGGGGCGACTCCGAACCACGCGGAGCGTCTGGACTGCGCGCGTCTTCAGCGCCGCCATATGGGCCGTGACAATACATAACCGCTATCTTGGAAAGTCGAGATACTCCATTTTCCCATTTCCTCCCAAAGACATTTCACCCATCTTCTCCGGCACGAGTTTCTATGGCCGAAAAGAACAAACACAATTACGACGAGAGCAAGATCAAGACGCTGAGTTCGCTGGAGCATATCCGGCTGCGCACGGGCATGTACATCGGCCGCATCGGCAGCGGCGCGCATCCCGACGACGGCTGTTACGTGCTGCTCAAGGAGGTCGTGGATAATGCCATTGATGAGTTCATCATGGGCAACGGACGGGAAGTTCACATCGGGCTGGAGGGCAATCGCGTGACGGTGCGCGATTTCGGACGCGGCATCCCGCTCGGCAAGGTGGTGGACTGCGTTTCCAAGATCAACACCGGCGCGAAATACAACGACGATGTGTTCCAATTCAGCGTCGGTCTCAACGGCGTCGGCACCAAGGCGGTCAATGCGTTGTCGAAAAAGTTTCTCGTGCGCAGCCATCGCGACGGCGAATTTGCCGAGGCGAGTTTCAAGGTCGGCAAGTTGAAGAAGGAAAATTCCGGCAAGACGAAGGAACCAAACGGCACGTTCATCGAGTTCGAGCCGGACGAAGATATCTTCAAGAACAGCGAATTTCGGCTGGAACACATCGAGCGGCGGCTGCGGCACTACAGCTATTTGAACGCGGGCCTGAAGCTGGTGTTGAACGTCAAAGGGGCCGAGCCGAAGGTGTTTCAATCGCGCCACGGCTTGATGGATCTGGTGATGGAAGAACTTGGCACGGACGGCAGCGAACCGATTTATTCCCCGCTGCATTACAGTGGCAAGACGCTGGAGTTCTGTTTCACGCACAGCAATTCGCGTTACGGCGAGACGTTCTTCTCGTTCGTCAACGGCCAATACACCAGTGATGGTGGCACGCATTTGAGCGCGTTTCGCGAAGGTTTGTTGAAAGCGGTGAATGAGTATTGCGGCGGGAAGTTCGAGGGCGACGACGTGCGCGAGGCGATGGTCGGCGCGGTGGCGATCCGCTTGAAAGACCCGATGTTCGAATCGCAGACCAAGAACAAGCTGGGCAACACGGAAATCCGCACTGACCTCGTCAACAGCGTGCGCGAGGAATTGCTGCACTTTTTCCAGCGCAACAAACAGATTGCTGAGACGATCATCGCGAAGGTTAAGGACACGCAGGAGTTGCGGAAGGAATTGCAGAACGTGAAGAAGCTCGCGCGCGAACGCGCCAAGGCGATCACGTTGCGCATCCCGCAGTTGAAGGACTGCAAGAATCATTTCGACAAGAAGAAGGAAAAGGGCAAGGGCACGATGGTCTTCATCTGCGAAGGTCAGTCCGCCGCCGGCTCGATTACGAGCTGCCGCGACGTGAACAATCAGGCCGTGTTCGTGCTCAAGGGCAAGCCGCTCAACGTCTGGGATCTCAAGCGCGACGTGATGTACAAGAACGACGAGATGTACAACCTCATGCAGGCGCTCAACGTCGAGGACAACACCGAGGGTTTGCGTTACGAGAAGGTCATCCTCGCCACCGACGCCGACGTGGACGGCATGCACATCCGCAACTTGATGATCACCTACTTCTTCAAGTTCTTCGAACAACTCGTGCAGTCCGGACACGTTTACGTTTTGGAGACGCCGTTGTTCCGCGTGCGCAACAAGCAGGAGACGATCTACTGTTACAGTGAAGCCGAACGGGACGCGGCATCTGCGAAGTTGGGCGGCAAGCCGGAGATCACGCGCTTCAAAGGCTTGGGCGAAATCAGCCCGAAAGAGTTTGCGCAATTCATCGGCAAAGAAATGCGATTGAGTAAAGTGGAATACGCCCCGCGCGCCGAGTCCGCGCCGATCTTCAACTTCTACATGGGCAAGAACACGCCGGAAAGGAAGGACTACATCATGGATAAACTGGTAGTCCCAGTGGAAGAATGAACGTGGATTGCGTCACGAGGGCCTGTCCACCATAGCTTCAGCGAAGGTGGACAGCGCAAAGACTACATCATGGACAAGCTCGTCGTGCCGGTGGAGGAGTGAAAGCTCGTTTCACGTCTCACCAAGCTCTGGCTCGATAGAATTGTTGCTGGTTCGTGGAGGACCCTGGGTCAACATAGTGCATGATCGTGTTGGTGCTCGAAAAGACCCCAACATTCGTCCAGTTGAGAAGATTTGTTGAAGACTCCACTAAGTACGGTGCGCCGGGAAATCCGTTCAGAGTCAGCATAGGCAATTGCGTGTTCGTGTCCACTGACATCGAGACGGTTGGGTCTTGTGTGGTGATCCAAGCGGTCTGCACGTTCGTAATCACGAGGCTCGAATTCGTCGTCGAGTAGGGGTCGAGGCGAAGGCCAAGCAAATGAACTCCGCCCACTTCCACAAACGGCAGCGGCATTGTGTATGTCTGCCAGGATGTTCCCGCGACTCGCTCGTCAACAATCCCAACTTCATTGGTATCCCAGTACACCGAGAGAAGCCCTTCACTTCCACCGCCATTGGTGAACGCGGCATCAAAGACCACGGCGTTGACTTGGTTGGTGATTGTGAGGCCCAATGAAATCCATGCTGGACTAGCGGTAACAAGAGTCAGAGTACTCGACGAAACGGAAACACTTCCGCTGGTTGCCTTGGGTAAATCCGTAAGCTGAAGGGGTGTTGCTATCAATGTCAGGTCTGGGGCTGCAAATGTCTCGCTAAGATCACCCAAATTAACCGGGGGATTTCCGGTCTGGTAGCTCGAACGGTTATCCCAACCACCACCCTCTTTGCTGCGCACAAAACCATAATCCGGGTACGATGCAAAGCCATTGCTCACCGATTTCAAATAGAACTCGTGCGGCCATTCATGGCGTGAAGAGGCCGATAGGTAACCACACTGGTGCATCGAAGTTTCAGACGGGTTTGAGAAAGGTATAGCACAAAGCCTTGGCACGGTATTTTTCTGCGGATCCAGCCAAGTGACTTCAACATTATGAGTGTTGTTGACCTTCCCTTCTGTGAATTTTGTAGTGATGTCGTGGGCAAAGTAGTTGTCGGACCAATCTGCATGAGTGCCATAGTGCGTCCGTCCGTAAAAAGTTGCAGTGAAGAGGCTTAGAAATGGGTCAAGGAAAGTGGTGTGAACCGTCTTTCCTGATCCGTCGAGTGCGTCCGCGATGCCTTGTATGACCGCGCTTCCCGCGCTATGCCCTATCAGGTGGACATGCGTCCACGCTTGCGTGCGAATGCTCTCACCCAAACAGTGGCCACGTGTGTATCCATTCATCAAAGCCGTATCGGGTAACAGCGTCAACGAGCTGTAAAGGCCAGCCGACCAGTTGTAACTGACCACGTCCCAGTTCGACTGCCCGGTGTCGAATAGCCTGTTGCTGATTACCGTGGCCATGTCGTTGACCCAAGCGAAATCACCTGAATCCGTGATCTTTCGCCATCCGTGCGTGATGAAAACCAAACTGTCCTTCCCCGGCGACGCGATTGGCACCGGGCCGCAGTCCACTTGCGGCGGAGTGACGCCTGCTGTTGGGTCGCCGGGTATCGCCAACCGCACGGTCTTGCTTGTGACGTTGCCAAAGGAATTACTGACGACGACGGAGTAATAACCAGCATCCGCCGCAGTCACGGGAAAGATGCTCAATGTCGAAGCTGTCTTTCCAGCCAGCATGTTTCCGTCCTTCCACCACTGGTAATACAGCGGCCCCGGGCCTTGGGCTGTTACGTTGAACATCGCCGGGACTCCTGTGATTCCAAAAGTTCCTTGAGGTTGCTGGGTAATCAGAGGGATTGAATTAAGACCATATAGCTGCTGAATGTCGGAAGCAGATAGGGCACGGTTGTAGAAGCGCACATCGTCAATGATTCCGTGAAACCAACCCACGTTTTGGTCGTCCACCCCAATATCTACAGTCCGCGAACTTCCTGATGGGACGGTGGGTGTAAATGAAATTTCGCGGTCCAAACTTCCATTGAGATAATATCGAACTTTCGCTCCGTTCCAAGTAAGGCCAACGTGAATGAATTGGTTCAGCGGCAGAATCGCGTTGCCAGGTGACAGGGAATTATTGTTGATGTGCCCGCGCAGCTTGCCCGGTGAGCCATCGACATTAAACTGTAGTGCGGTACTTGAGGCGGCGACGCCACGATTGAATATGCAGCGCCCGTATGTCGCGTTGAAACTGTCCACCCGGATCCAGCATGAAACCGTGCCTTGAGGTAGTCCACTGTTCAGGAAGCTGCCCGGGAGCGAAATACGATCGTTAACACCATCAAAGAAATACGCTTGTCCATATACCCCCGCAGTAAGAGTCGGTCCACCAATCGGATTGCCATTCCACCCGTTGCCGGTAGCGTCGTTGGCATTTCCCTCAAAAGGATAGTAGGCGATCAGTCCAGTTGTTATGTCCGCTCTAGCGTTCAACAGCGCAAAACAAAAGGCGGTGAGTGTGACGATTCTTCTGAGGTGGCTCATTTTCATAGAAGTCCTGTTCTGTTTTTCCGTCTGAGTTCTGGCTCGCCTGTGCCTGTTGTCGCTATTCCACCATAGTGAAATACACTGTCAACGGTTTTATTTTGTAATTCTGCTGGGTGGATAGACATGCCCGCGCGTTATGCGCCAAAGTAATCTCGCTTCTTCAGCAGGAGCGCGAGCGGCGTGAGTTGTCCAAATACTTCGTGGCTCAGGAATCCGGGCTGTCTCCCCAAACGATTGCCTACGTCGAAAATGGAGACCGGAACCCCACGCTGGAAACCGCCTTGCGCATGGCTCAAGCGCTGGATTTGGATTTGGCAGACGTGATCAAGCAGGCGCGCAAGCAATTGAAGTAGCGCGCAAGTGGGAATTTATTCCGCGAATCACCGGCAGCGTGCGCTCGCCACGAACCCTCCCGAATAAAGGTGGTTTTTCCAAAAACAACTCCGCAAAGGTTGCGGACACGCAGGAGTTGCGGAAGGAATTGCAGAACGTGAAGAAGCTGGCGCGCGAACGGGCCAAGGCGATCACGTTGCGCATCCCGCAGTTGAAGGATTGCAGGAATCATTTCGACAAGAAGAAGGAAAAAGGCTCGCCCCGTGGGATACGGCAGCAGTCGCATCCAAGATCACTTTTGGCGGATTATCCCACGGGGCAGGGGCACGATGGTCTTCATTTGCGAAGGCCAGTCTGCCGCCGGCTCGATCACGAGTTGCCGTTGCGTTAGCCGTTGAGCCAGAACGCGCGGAACAGCCAGCTTGCTATAATTGGCGTTCACTGCTACTTGTTAATCGCTATGCGACTCCGATTCAACGAACGAAAAGCGACGCAGGCTGCCGGACTTTTGTTGCAGTTGCGGGGGGGCAGGATGAGTTACATGAAACTCATCAAGTTGCTTTACTTGGCAGATCGCGAGGCGCTTCTTCAGTGGGGACGCCCCATCACCACCGACCGATACTTTTCCATGAATCGCGGCCCGGTGTTGAGTCGCATTTTAGATTTGGCAACGGATGGGGAAGACCCCGGCTCACCCACCATTTGGGCAAATCACATCAGCGAGCCGGCAGGATACGAGGTGCGGCTGCAAACTGATGCCGGCTGCGATGAGCTTTCCGATGCCGAAGTGGGCTTGCTCAAGAAAGTTTTCCAAACGCACGGCAACAAGAGCCGGTGGGAGATGGTTGACCTGACGCACACCTTGCCCGAATGGAAGAATCCGCAGGGCGGAGCAATTCCCATCACCTACCGGGACATTCTCAGGGCCGGTGGAAAGACGGAACTGGAGATTGCCGCCATTGAGGATGAACTGGAAGGCGTGGCTCTGGCCGAAAATCTTCTGGGTGCGCACTGAGCATGGCTGGTCTCGGGGACACAATTATTCTTCCCAAACCGGGTGCTGAAAAAGAGCACCTGTGGGTTGTCGTCACCAATCCCGATCCCAACACCGGAGAAGTCATCATGGTCAACCTGACCACCCAACGTCCACATTCAGACACGACAACCGTGTTGCTGCCCGGCGAGCATCCGTTCCTTGATCGGCCAACCGTGGCGTTTTGTGAGCGGCGGCGCGAAAGTGGCGTAAAACCGCCGGTTTGAAAATCCGATCGCGGCGGCGCGAAAGTCCCGAGTTCCTGGTCGGGTGGTTTCATTGATTTTCCCGGTCTTTCATCCGATAGCTCGAACCCTCAATGACGATGGTTTGGGCGTGGTGCAGAAGCCGGTCCAGAACGGCGGAGGCGATGGTGCTGTCGTTGTTAAAGATCGAAGGCCATTGCTTGAAGGGCTTGTTGGTGGTCAGCACGATGGAGCCTTGTTCGTAGCGCTGGCTGATAACCTGAAAGAGGAGATCGGCGCCGTGTTGGTCGATGGGAAGATAACCAATCTCGTCCAATGCCAGGAGCTCCGGCCGTAGATAGGTTTTGAGCTGGCGTTTGAGTAGGCCGCGTTTCTGCGCGGCCGCCAGATCGTTGATGACGCTGATGGCGTTGGCGAAGAGCACGGACGCGCCTTGCTGACAGGCCGCGTAGCCCAAGGCGGTGGCCAGGTGGGTTTTTCCGAGGCCCACATTTCCCAGGAGCACGACGTTGGCTTTCTCTTTGAGGAACTCCATCCGGAAGAGGTCCTGCACCGCCAGGCGGTTGATTTTCTTGGGCCAGTCCCAGCGGAACTGTTCCAGCGTTTTGAGCACTGGGAAGCGAGCGGCTTTGATGCGCCGCTCGATGACGCGTTGGCGGCGCTCGTGGTATTCGCCTTCCATGATCCGGCGCAGGTATTCAACATGGTCCCATTGGTGTTGGGCGGCTTGCTGGGCCAGTTCCCCGTGATGGTTTTGCACGAAGGGCAGTTTCAGATATTCCAGGTGGTGCTGGAGCAGGGAGGGGTTGGATTTCATGATTTGGATTCGTACGGGGTCAGATCGGCCGGGGGCAGTTCCAGGTCCAGAAGGTCCTGGCGACGGGTCAGGTGCAGGGCGCCGGGTGGAGCGGCCGGCCGGGCTCGTTGTTCCAGGATGTTGGCGATGTATTCGCAGCCGAAGGCCTCGAAGCTCAGAGCGTCCTGCAACGCGCGATCAACTTTGTCGGCGCCGTAAATCTCGCTCAAGGCGACGATCTGCCGGATATGATGCGGGCTGTTGAGGCGCTTTTCCTCCAGCTTGCGGGCATAGGCTTCGGCCTGCGGACTGAGCGCCAGAAAGGTCAACCGCAGCGTCTGGTCGCGCGAGCGTTTGCGCTGCGTCTCGAGTTCTTTGATGTGGTCGGGATTGCGGATCTTCTGCCGGCGATCGTAGCTGCGCACATGAGTGGCAATGAGTTTTTCATGGTGAAAGAGCAGCACCTGATCGGGGGAGAGCTTGAGCGTCAGTTGTTGCGACGCGTAGAGATGGGGCACGGTGTAGCGATTGGTGTCGAAGACGACGCAGCAACAACCATTGGCGCCGATCGGGCGGACCACGGCACAGTCGTACGGCTGAACCGGCAACGGTTTGAGCCGGGGCTTCTCCTCGGCGAACAGGTCGCTGGGTTTGCGGTGGGTTTCCCCGTGGAGGCGGACGTTGGCGACCGTGTCGCGCCAGGTGCTGGCCGCGGGATTAACCGCGGCAAAGGAGGCGGGGTTCAGGCCGGCCAGGAAGTTCTTCTTCACGTAACCGACCCCGTTTTCCACGCGCCCTTTTTCATTCGCGCGGCGCACGTTGCAGGCGACCGGCGCGAAGCCGTAATGAGCGGCCAGATCAAGGTAACGCGGATGGAAGACTGGCCGTTGACCGAAGGGATGGCTCAAGACTCCGACCTTGAGGTTGTCGATCATGACCCGGGCCGGAACGGATTGAAAAAACTCGAAGGCATGACGGTGACAGGCCAGG
>JAANMV010000658.1_pt1 | contig 42430 bp, 30 predicted proteins | sample 7279661 | NCBI WGS metagenome assembly JAANMV01 (sample SAMN14094540, study PRJNA606508) | bioreactor metagenome | isolation source: A lab-scale SPAN reactor treating ammonium-rich wastewater day 121 | place: Ireland: Galway | collected 2017-05-16
CTCCCACCGCTTGCACGCGCATCCTCCGCTCGCGCAGGCGTGGGGGTGGCGAGCCGTGGTCAGCGGTGGGAGCGCTGCGAGCGCTCCCACCGCTGGCGCCGGCATGAGGGTGGGGAACGCTTTTTTTCGTCAGTCGTGCTGGATGCCTTTACGGGCTTTGCGCTTTCCTGCTGCCCGCTGTTAGCCGCCAAATTTTCTGGCAGCCACTTGCGCCCGTGGCGGTGAAGGCGTATAATCGAGGGGTCAGGTTTCAGGTGTCAGGTTTCAAGTGTCAAGTGTCAGGTTTCAGGTGTCAGGTTTCAAGTGTCAAGTGTCAGGTTTCAGGTTTCAGGTGTCAGGTTTCAAGTGTCAAGTGTCAGGTTTCAGGTGTCAAGTGTCAAGTATTAAGTATTAAGTATTAAGTATTAGAAGAGTAAGCAGAATAAAAGAGCGCGTTAAATTATTAATTATTGATTATATTTTGCGATAACTACAAAAACACATGATTTCTCTTCCCCAAGCCGAAAAGCGCCCGATACGCGCAGATAGAGTGGCGGCACGTGCTTTTTCCGACGAAATCGTGATCATCGATCCGCAAACGCACTGGGTGCGGATGTTCAACGAAACCGGATCACGCATCTGGGAACTGCTGGACGGTGAGCATACCCTGTCTGCTATCACCGACCGCCTGTGCAGTGAGTACGCAGTGGAAAAAGCCCAGGCCGAGGTCAGCGTCCGCACTTTTGTCAATGCCTTGATCGAACGGGAATTGGCCGCCTGGCAGGAAGAGGGATCGCACTCGGAACAGTGAGCGTGGGATACGAGTCACCCGCACCGTCTCAGGAGTCGTCACGATGAACCCGACAAGCCAATCTTGCTCCGACCCCATACCCACGGCGATCGCCTGTCCTGAGCAGCGCCGGCGCTGGATCGAGCCTGCCATCGTGCAGGAACGCTCCCTCGCTACCCTGATCCAGGGAGATGAGCCGCCCCCTATGGGGCCGCCATTCGGGCCGCTGGGCCCGATGGGCCTGATGGGGCCGCTCGGCGCCTCCTCGACACCGTGAGGCTGCCATGTTCTCATGGCGACGCATTGCCCTCCTGCTCCTGATGCTGACCCTGATCGGCAGCCAGAAGCCGCCGGCCATACGGGCGGAAGATGGGCCGGAGGGCGACGCCTTCGAATTGCGTTTGACCGTCGCCTCCACGGCAGCGGATCTGACTGCCGCGGGCGCAGCCGGGTTCGAATGGGCCACTCTGCCCGGCGCGCCCCGCCTGCCTTTCACCACCACGCTGGTCGCGCTGCCCCCCACCGGCGAGTGGTCGCTGACCATCATGGCCGGGGACTTCACCATCTTGCCGCAGCCGTTCGAGATCGGGCCGGCGCCCAGTCCGCTCGTACCTCGTTCCCCCCAAATCAACGGCGAACACCTGACAGCCCTGCCGCAAACGATCCGGATGGATCCGGACATCTACACCCGCGATGCTTTCTATCCCGCCTCGCCGGTGCAGGCAGGCGAGGTGCAGTGGCAGGCGGGGCAGCGTTTACTGCCGGTGCGGATTTTTCCCTTCCAATACAACCCTGTCACCGGCAAAGTGCGCCACTACCCCCGGCTGCAGGTCCTGATTCAGGTCGAGGCAGCGATCGCCGCCGCGGCAGAGGTCACGATCGCCGCCGCCAGCCCTCTGTCGTGGACAGACTCGGCTCAGGGGGCGCTGCGCATCTACACCGGCGAGGGGGGCTTCCATCGCCTCAGCTATGAGGACTTGGCCGCGGCCGGGCTGCCCCTGGCCAGTATCGACCCGGCCACCCTGGCCATGTCCTGGCAGGGCCAGCCGGTGGCCGTGCAGGTGTTGGATGGCGGGGACGGCCAGATCGACGCCGGCGACGCCCTCCTCTTCTACGCCGAGCCGACGACCAGCGTTTACATGACCAGCAATGTCTATTGGCTGCACTTCGGCGGCGAGGCCGGGCCGCGCATTGGCAGTCGGATTGTCTCCCCTGCCGGGGATGAGCCGATCCTCACCCACATCTATCGCACGGCGCGGGTCGAGCCCAATCTGGAGTACCGGCCCGATTTCCCCCTGCCCATGGGCCGCGATCGCTGGTTCGATACCCCGCTGACAGTCAGCGCGGCCGGGCCGGCGGTGGACGCCCGCAGTTATACCCTGACCCTGCCCGCGCCGGCAGGGACGGGGACGGCCACGGCGCGGGCTTCAGCCTTTGGCCGCGATGATCAGGCCCCAGAACCAGATCATTCCTTCGCGCTTTATGTCAACAACCAGCCGGCCGGCGTCCACACCTGGGAGGCGGGCGAGTCGATCATCGCCAGCGCCAACATCCCGGCAGCCTGGCTCACCTCCGGCCAGAATCAGATCACCCTGGAGGCGGCGCTGAGCCAGTTGCCCGGACTCACTTCCTATTGGTTTGCGCCCGATTGGGCCGAGATCACCTATCCCGCGCTGGCCCAGGCCGAGGGCGACCGGCTGCTGGCCGAAGGGCTGGCGCAAGCGCCGGGCGACGGTCTGGCCCGGGTGGCGGTGGGCGGTTTCAGCACGGCTGCGGTGCGGGTCTATGATCTGCGCACTCCCTTGCAGCCGGTGCAGGTGCTGGCCACGCAGGCGCAACCGGCAGACGGGGGATACGAAATCACTTTCTGGGATGACGCCGGGGCCGATCCGGCTGCGGCGGCCTACTATCTGACCGCGGAAAACGCGCTGCTGGCGCCTGTGGGCCTTGTGCTCGATAGCCCCTCGCAGTGGCGCTCGCCTGATCACGCGGCGGATTACATCGCCATCGTGCACAGCTCCCTGGCCGCGGCCCTGCAGCCCCTGCTCGATCATCGGGCTGCCGAGGGGTTGCGGGTGGTCAGTGTGGATGTGCAAGACATCTACGACGAGTTCAGCTACGGCCACACCGACCCGCAGGCGATCCGCGATTTCCTGGCCTATGCCTACGGCCACTGGAATCAGGGAGAAGCGCGGCCCCGGTACGTGCTGCTGGTGGGACACGGGCATTTCGATTTCAAAGGCCACACCTTTTATGGCCGCCAGGATGCAAACCTGATTCCGCCTTATCCGGCGCAGGTGGACCCGGTGCTGGGGGAGATTCCGGCGGACAACCGGTATGTCAGCATGGATGGGCCGGAAGATTATCTGCCGGAGATGCACATTGGCCGCATCCCCGCGCAGACGCCGGCCGAAGTAGCGGCGATCGTGGCCAAAACCCTGGCCTATGAGGGGGCGGAAGAGGGGGAATGGCAGACGCGGGTCTACTTTGCCGCCGGCCACAACCAGGATCCCGAAGGCGCTTTTCACGACATCAGCAATGACATCCGCCAGAATTGGCTGCCGGCGGGGTACGATGATCGCCACATCTACGAGGGCCTGGATTTCTTCTCGAACGAAGAAGGCCGGGCGCTGGGCCGGACTGCGTTCGATCAGGGCGCGGTGCTGATCCAGTGGTTTGGCCACGCCAGCCAGTTCCGTTGGGGCAAGGATCTGCGGGCGCTGAACATCTATGACCCGCCGCTGTTGCAGGCGAATACGGTTTGGCCGCTGGCTGCGCATTTCAGTTGTCTCAGCGGCCAGTTCACCTATCTGTCGCAGTATGGCCCCAGCCTGGCCGAGACGCTATTGCTGGCATCTAAACGGGGGACGGTGGCGGACATCGCGCCCACCGGATACCATGGCAGCGGCGCCTTGCAGGTGTTCAATCGCGTCTTGATCCGGATCATTTTTCTGGATCGCGTGCAGCGGGCGGGCGAGGCCATGGACGCGGCCAAGCGGGCCTTTTTCGCCGGCAGCCTGACCGATCATGATGTGATCGATTCCACCATGCTGTTCGGCGACCCGGCGCTGCGATTGCGGCTGCCTGCGGCGGCGCAACAGCCCGCGGCCAGTGCCACGCAGGCAGGGGGGGCGACGACCCTGTCTTGGGCGCACGACCCGGCCAACGCCGGCGGGTATGAGGTGTGGCGCAGCCCGCAGCCCTATTTTGCCGCCGGCGACCCCGACAGCGAGCGTATGGCCCTGCTGCCGCCGCCGGCCGCGGGCCAGCCGGCCAGCTACACCGACCCTGCCGGCGCTGAAACAGGGTACTATCTGGTGCGAGGCCTCAACCGCGTGGCCGAGACCTCGTCCCCATCCCCGACCGTAGGCCGTTTCCTCTTCACCCTGACCACGCCATGAGCGTATTCTCCCCCACTTTCGCCCCCTGCCGGCGCGGCCGGCGCAGGAGGAAGGTATGAAAAACTCGCGCACTCCTTTTCACGTGATTCTGATTGTGGCCTGCTCGGCGGTCCTGGCGATGATGTTGGCGCCGCAGATAGCACAAGCCGCTGCCTGCACCACCAATGGGGCGGGCACCAATTGGAATACCGGCGCTAACTGGGACTGTGGTCACGCGCCTGGCACCGGAGATTCGGCCACAGTGGCGCACGACATGATCTTGAATGATTACTGGTGGGCAAAAGACGTTACAGTCAATAGCGGTATTACCTTGACGCTCAAAAAAGGGTTTCACGTCGAGAGCTCCTTCAGCGTCAATGGCACGCTTGCGCTGGATGATGGCGGTTATGTTGATACGAGCGGCAGTCCTGCAGGACTCAAGCCAACATACGGCTCCAGCTCGACACTAACATATGTCAAGCCAGGGACCTATAATATTTCTGATGAGTGGGGCAGCGGGACAAGCGGGGCCGGCGTACCCTACAACGTGGAGATAGCGACCGGTTCTACCCTTGATCTAGTAGACGCCGCAAGCGTAGCGCGCACGGCGCAAGGCAATGTTACCATCATCGGTACGCTTGTACTAGGGAACGACTCAGGCGAAGACCTCAATGTGGGCGGAAATTGGTCGAACAGCGGGACATTCACGCCAAATGGGCGCGCTGTCTTCTTCAATGGTGCAGGAACGCAGACAATCACCAAATCTGGCGGCGAGACCTTCAATTATCTTGTCATAGACAAATCAGCCGGTTCCCTGCAATTGAGCGATAATGTTACTGTGAACGCAAGCAGTGGCAATGTGCTGCAATTGCTGAATAGCGGAGGGATCGACCTCAACGGCAAGACGCTCACCCTTGCCAACGATGGCGGCAACCTGCTGGTCAGCGGCGGTGTGCGCACGATCACAGGCAGCGCCGGCAGTACCGTCGATTTTACCGGTTCCAAAACCGTTAACGCCGCAAGCAGCGGCACACTGGTCTTCGATACGAATGTGCTGGTCAAGATCAGCAAAGGCGTCAATTTCGGCAGCAGCCTCTCTACCATCAACGGCACGCTGCAGATTGAGGCCAATGGTTGGGTGAACACCAACGCACCCACCTATGGCAGCGCTTCGACGCTGAAATACAACACGGGCGGCAGCTACAGCGTGGCGACGGAATGGGGCACAGGGACAAGCGGGCCGGGTGTGCCTGCAAACGTGCAAGTCTCGAATTCCAGTACCAATGTCAGTCTGGGTGGAGGCGTCACGCGTACCGCCACCGGCAACATCACAATCGATGCGAACACGACGCTGACGTTGGCTTCTAGTTCCGACAAAATCTATGTGAAAGGTAATTGGACGAACAACAACGGTTCCAGCGGTTTCGTCCATAATAGTGGTACAGTACGTTTCAACGGAACAAGCACACAAACCCTCGTAGGAGATACAACCTTCTGCAATGTCGAACGTATCGATGCTACCGGCTCAACTTTCGATTGGGGTAACAGCACAACGACCACCATCGCCGGCACGTTTACCGTTGAAAGCGGCACGCAGAATGCAGGGTCGGGCACAACTGTCATCTTTACCGGCGCTTGTGGTGCAGGCCCACACGAAATCGGCGGAGGCAGCAACGCCAAACGCTTTGTCCATATCACCCTGGCCAGCGGGACCCTGCAACACACAGGAGCAGGCAATATCAACGTTACCGGCAATTGGATCAACAATGGCGCCACCTTTGATGGCAGTACACGCACTGTTGCTTTCAACGGCTCTACTGAACAAACCATCGGCGGCACATCCAGCACCACCTTCAACAACCTCACCCTCAGCAACTCCGCCGGGGCCAGCCTGGGCAACAGCCAGACGGTGAACGGTACCCTCACCCTCAGCAACGGGCGCGTCACCCTCAATGGCTATGACTTCACCTTCGGCGCCAGCGCCTCCCTTTCCGGCACGCCAGGCAGCAGCAAGATGCTGGCAACCAACGGAACCGGCAAGGCCTGCAAGGTCTTCTCGACTACGGGCAGCTTCACCCTGCCCATCGGCGAGACCACCGGCACAGCCGAATACTCCCCGGCCGCGTTCAGCGTCACGGCCGGCAGCGGCACGGCCTGCGCTCGCGTGGTAGACGCCGACCACCCCAATCGCACCACCGGGATCAGCGACTATATCACCCGCTATTGGGTCGTCAGCGGCTCCGGCTCCCCCACCTATGATCCCACCTTCACCTTCCTCGCCGCGGATGTGGTGGGCAGCACCGGCAACATGCATGGCAAGAAGTGGAATGGTTCTTATCCCTGGCAAGAGTTGAGCGCGGCCACGGCCACCACCTTCTCCGGCGCGGGGCTGACCTCTTTTTCCGATTTCACGGCCTTCAAGAGCGGGCAATTGGCGGTGCTGTTGGAACTGTTCGAGGCCGAAGCCGCGAGCAACCATGTGCTCGTGACCTGGGAAACGGTGAACGAGAGAGAGAATCTGGGTTTCCACCTCTACCGCGGCCCCGCCTCGGAGGGGCCATGGACGCGCCTCAACGACAGCCTGATTCCCAGCCAGTCGCCCGGCTCGCCCTGGGGCTACCGTTACAGCTTCCAGGATTTCGCCGCGGCGTGGGGCGAACCGGCCTTCTATCGCGTCGACGCGGTGGATTTCCAGGGCCGTAGCCAGCCTCTGGGGATCACCGGCGTGGCGCTCGGCGGCGGCGTGCGGCTGTGGCTGCCCCTGCTGGCGCGGTAGGTGGGTTGGGTGGTTGGTTGGTTAGTTGGTTGGTTGGGTGGTTGGTTGGTTGGTTGGTTGGTTGGTTGGCGATTGCGGAGAGGGCTGTTATGGTTGGATAGGAAACAGCATTCCAGGCTAACGAACACCACCAAAGCAGCCCAGTGAAAATCATCCATCTCCCCTCTCCCATCTCCCCATCTCCCCGCCCCGCATAATGGCTATAGACCAATTGGCGGAACTGCATCCGTGCTGCTATACTTCCCACGTAGGAAAAAAGCATCTGTGCATCATCAGCCGGCCCGGTTTTCGCGAAATCCCGAACCCACGGATCTTTCCTCTAGCTGAGTGTCTGTCCACTCGACTCAGGTGATCGCCATGAAAAGAATCCTCTCCTCCACCCTGTTTGTGCTGGCCCTGCTGGCCCTGGGCGCGCTGGCCTTCCTGGCCATGAACGGCGCGCCGGGCCTCCCCGTCGTCGCCGGCCAATCGCCGGATGGCAGCGATGTGCCGGCCCCGGCAGCGGAAGCAGTACTGGCGCCGGAAGCGCCTGCAGCCACGAATAAATACAACTTTATTGCACTTCCCCTAGATTCGACTGATTCGATCTCCCCCTTCAAAGCTGCGGGGCTTGCAAGCTATATCGGAAGCAGCGTAAAGAAAGTCGTACGTTTTGATGCACTCAATCAAAGCTTTAAGACGCATACGGTCGGATCACCATTCAACAACTTCGATTTATCAATTGGTGGGGCATATCTAATTGAGGTGGATAACACTGCTGACTCAGTTGTATCATTCATAGGTGACGTTCCAACTCAGGGTTCGTTGGTATTTAACTTGGAACGTGGAGCTACAACAGCAGACTGCAAGTACAATGCTATTTCGATACCACTAGATCGTTCGGACATCACAAATGCCGCAGGCTTAGCAACTGCAATAGGAGGTGTAAACAAGGTTACTCGCTGGGATCCATCGTCACAGAGTTTCAAGACACACACAGTCGGCAGCCCCTTCAACAATTTTTCCGTTGCGATCGGTTATCCTTTCCTGGTATGCGTCAACAGCGCAGGCCCAGCTTCCTGGCCGGCTTCGCCCTGAAGCTGACTCATCCTCCCTATTCCACTACAGCATGAAGCACTGAACAAGGATACACCTCCATGAAAAAATCCATTATCGGTCTCATTTTCGTAATCTCCATCTTGCTTTTGGTCTCGGTAGTTGTTTTTGCAGGAACCTATCGTAGTCCTAGCAAGGACACAACATGCGATGGATCGACTTGTAGCAATGTAACTGAATTAGCAACCAGTGCATCCCTAGGCTTTGGCAGTACATGCGTAACTGACCTGAGATCTTATATCGGATGGGACCTGACGACAGATCCTGGCGTTAGCTTCGTAAACGCCAAATTGACGCTTACCACATCGCCGACGGACGGGGTGTTCACCACCGACCCCGGAACCTATACATTTTCCCTGGTAACACCAAACAACCACACGTGGACAGCTGGCGGCTCCGACCCGGGATTTGGCGCCGTGCTTGCAACCTCTAGCTCCACGGCTGTAACGGCAGCAGGCGGCGAACAAGTCGTCTTCCAAAGCGATGCTTTGGGAACCTACTTCGACAACTTGCAAGGCGGCACCGCGTCCGTAGGGGTGGTTATTTCAAGTGGGTGTGCAGTGATTGGTTCTACGGTTTTGTTCCAGGATATGGGCAGTACGAGTGAGCCCGATCTTATTTTCTATACCGGTACAGGAGGAACTCCCGTCACCCTACGCACCTTTCGCGCCACTGATCCTACACCAGACAAAACGCTGATGGTTGGCCTGGCCGGACTGGCAGTGGTTGCCCTCATGGCCGCGCTCCTGCTCCGCCGCCGTTTTGCATGATCCTACTGCACACACTCTCTGAGGAAAGACATGAAAAAACACGAACCCACCCCCAAAACCTACGAACCGCCCCGCATCGTGCACAAGGGCCAGCTCAAGCAGTTTGCCGGCTCGCCTCTGGCCCTGCCCGACGAGGATAGCATCCTGGGCCTGCCCACAAGATAAGCCGCGCCCCCACCCTATGCCCCAGGGCAGACAGGGCGCACACACAGGGCCGCGGCCACGGCCCGATCTTATCCATCCGCAAAAGGCGCCGGCTCCCTCCGGCGCCTTTTGCGCGATCCTGTCCATCACCCATGCCCGCACGCGCCTGGCCGATCCTCTTCTGCCTCGCCGCGGGCCTGCTTGCGACCAACCCGGCAGCCGCCCTGCCGGTCGCGGCAAGCTCGCCGCCGGCCTCAACGCGGCCCACAGCCGCGGCCGCTTATGGCCCCCTGCAGGAACTGATCACGCCCAGCTTCGATTACGCGGGCTGGTTCCAGACGCAGACAACCTACCAGGGCAACGCCGCCTATTTCGGCGCCTACGCCTTGACGCCGGTGACCCAAACCCTCTACATCGGCCTGGGCGCGGCCCGGCCGGCGGAGAGCGACGGCGCGCTGCTGGCCCTCTACGATGGCGCAACCCTGACCGCGCTGCAAGATACGGCCAGCGGTTTCCTGCGCGAACAGGGCTTCATCGACATGATCGCCCTCTCCGACACCCTCGTCATCCCCGGCCCCGACCCCTGCTGCGGCGATGACTGGAAATGGGGCAATGTCTACACATACGACATTCTCACGCAACAAAAAACAAAATATCGCGTCAATAACGGCCTTGTCAATATCCTACACGATTGGGGCATCTGGCATGATGGCGCAAATACCTTGTATATGGCCACAAGCGCCTGCCATGAATCGATATCCGATCCCACTGACACAACTTGCGCCGGAAAATATCTGGGTAAAATCTTCACATCGGTAGATGGCGGTGCGGCTTGGGCCGAGATCGCGCGCGGGGATGCCGACCCCATCGGCGCCTACCGCACCTACGACATCCTCGGCCTGGGCGCGCAGCTGTATGCGGTCTGGAACGATGACTACACGCGCGCCTGCGGCATCGCCCGCTCTGTCAATGGCGGCAATACCTGGACGCGCATCGCCGATTTGCATGAACAGGTGCTCTGCCGCGCCCGCCTGGCTGCCTTCAACGGCGACCTGCTGGCGCTGAAGCACGATCGCACCGCCCTCTACACCCTGGCCAGCAACGGCGCCGTCACCTCTCACGCCCTTCCCGGCTTCACCGTCCGGGACTGGAGCTACAATCCCTTTGCCGTGGATGGGGATGGCGTGCTCTACCTGCCCACCGACGATGGCCGCATCATGGGCAGCGTGGATCTGGCCACATGGCAGACGATGGCCTCTACCGACCGCACCCTCTTCACCCTGGCCTATTGGCCGGATCAGAACTGGCTGGCAGCCGCGGATCGGGGCAAAGAGCACGCCAGCCTGTGGCGGCTGGATCTGGACACCGCCGCGGCCCTGACCTTGCCGGCCCCACCGGCGCCGACAGCCAGCATCGAAGATGGCGAACTGCGCCTGGAGTGGGCAGCCGGCGCCGCCAGCTACCGCGTCTATCGCAGCGCCAGCCCCTATTTCACCTCGCACATCTCTCTGCTGCACGCCGAAATCGGCCAAACGCACCTTCTCGACCCGGTTCTGGGGGATGCTGGCCTGCATCACTTCTACATCGTGCGGGGGGTGGACGCTGCCAGCAACCTCTCCCTCGAATCACAGATCCTGGGCGAATTCGAGTTCGCCCTGACGCCGGGGACGTAGCGCCCTGCATCCGCTGCCGCTCACCTGCCTGCCATGCCCGCCAAACCGCTGCCCTTGCTCCTGAGTGCGCTTTTATTCGTCCTGCTGTTGGCCGCTGCGCCGGTACAAGCCACCCCGCCCACCCCCACCTTCGCCGACACGTTAGTCGAACTGGCCAACCAGGAGCGGGAGACGAATGGGGAACTGCCGCCCCTGAAGCGAGCTGACGCGCTGGAGGCGACAGCAGCGGGGCATACCCAGGCCATGGCCGAGCGGGATTTCCTCATGCACTGCGACCCCGATACCGGCGCCACCCTGGCCACCCGCGCCGCAAATGCGGGCTACACCGGTTGGACCAATCTGGGCGAGAACATCGCCGCCGGTTACAGCACGCCCGCAGAGGTGATGGCGGCGTGGATGGCCAGCCCCGGGCATCGCGCCAACCTGCTCAGTGAGAACTTCAACGAGATCGGCGTGGGCTATGTGCACCAGGCGACCGATCAGGCCAACGTGCGGCAATTCGGCCAGCGGCAACTGCCCCGCCGCCGCCGCCAGCGGGCCCTACTACCATTACTGGACGCAGGATTTCGGGCGCCGCGCCGCTGTCTATCCTCTGGTCATCGCACGCGAGGCGTTGACCGTTGCCAGCCTGCGCGTGTCGCTCTATGTCTACGGCCCGGCCGCGGCCACGCAGATGCGCTTCCGCAACGATGGCGGCGCCTGGTCGGACTGGCAGCCGTACAGCCCCACCGCGGTCTGGGATCTGGCCGCAGGCAACGGCCCCAAACAAGTCTTCGTCGAGGTGACCGATGGCAGCGCCGCCTCCTCCGCCGAAGATGCCGTCTATCTGCACGCACCACCGCCCGTGGCCCCGGCAGCGGAGATCGCCAATGTCGCGCCGCCGACCCTCTCCTGGCCCCACGCCCCGGCCAACCTGCATTACGACATCTATCGCAGCGCCAGCGCACCCTATTTCACGCCCGGAGGATCGGAGGCAAGCCTGATTGCCGCGGCTTTACCTCCGCCGGCTGAGGGCGGTATCATGGCATTCGGCGATGACACGGCTACGCCTGGCCTGAATTATTACTATCAGATTCTCGCCGTGGCCGGGGATGGCGTCACCACCGCAGCCTCCCAGCGCGTCGGACGCTTCCTGTTTGACCTGACGCCCGGCAGCCCCACAGATTGACATGATCGGGCCGGCCGCCGCGCTTCCTCTGCAAGATCTGACCATGCGTTCTGTGCGTCTCCTCCTGATCCTCGGCCTGCTGTTGGCCCCGCGCCGCGCAGGGGCTGATCCGCCCCCTGTTTCGGCGCGTTATGTCATCTTGCTGATCGCCGATGGCTGGAGCTACAAGATCATCGAGGCCACGAACCGTTACAACGGCAGCGCGCCCGCCTACCAAAGTTGGACGCACTACCCCATGGCCACCTTCCCCCTGGGCGGCAGTTATGTTTCGGACAGCGCCTGGAGCGATTTTGCCTACGTCACGTCCGGCTACACCGACAGCGCCGCCGCGGCCACGGCCCTCTACACCGGCGCCAAGACCGCCAACGGCCGCATCAGCGTGAACGGCAATGCCACGGATCGGCTGAAAGCGATCACGGAAAAGGCGCGGGAACAGGACAAGGCCGTGGGCGCGGTCACCTCGGTGCAGATCTCCCACGCCACGCCCGGCGCCTGGGAGGCGCACAACGACGCCCGCGGCAACGGCTACGCCATCGCCGATGAGGGGCTGTGGGGCGATCCCAACACCACAGGGCCGGCCACGGAGAACAAACATGGCGGCGGCCACGGCCCCACCCTGCCCCCGCTGGATGTGCTGATCGGCGGCGGCCACCCCGCTTGGAATAGCGGTTATGTCAACACCGCCATCCGCGACAAGCTGGCGGCGGAAAGCGGCGCGCCGGGCGCTTTCCTGTTGGTGGAGCGGGTGGCGGGCGCGGCGGATGGGGGCAGCCGGCTGTTGGCCGCTGCCGCCACGGATGAGACCACACGCCTGGCCGGGTTGTTCGGCGGCAGCGGCGGCAACATCGCATATCGCCTGGCCGATGGCAGCGGCCACGATCCGGAGAATCCCACCCTGGCCGAGATGACGCAGGCCGCGCTGACCGTGTTGGCCCGCGATGTGCAGGGCTTCCTGCTGCTGGTCGAGGGGGGCGCGGTGGACTGGGCCGCGCACAACAACCGTCTGGATCAGGCGATCGGCGAGATGAACGGCTTCGACGCCGCGGTGCAGGCGACGATCGCCTGGGTGGAGGCCGCGGACACGCCCACGAACTGGGAGAACACGCTGGTCATCGTCACCGGCGACCACGAGACCGGCTATCTGACCGCGGGGCCGGGCGTTTTCGCGCATGTTCCCCTCACCGCCACAATCGACGCCGCCACCCTGGCGCTGGAAAAGACGGTGTCGGGCGCGTCCCGCCGGGCCAGTTGGGAGGATGTTGCCAATCCAGGCGTGATCGACAGCAGCGAGAGGGTGTACTGGTATTGGAATAGTGGCAACCATGCCAACAGCCTCATCCCCCTCTACGCCAAGGGCGTGGGGGCCGAACTGTTCGCCGTCTACGCCACCGGCGCGGACAGCGTGCGCGGGGCCTACGTGGACAACACCGATGTGTTCAAGGTGATGGACGCGGCCCTGCCCATGCCGCCGGCGGCGGTGACGGGCGCCGCGATCGCGCTTGGCAGCGGCGATGTGCTGTTGCAGTGGCCGGCGGTGAGGGTCGATGTCAGCGGCCAGCCTGTGACGGCCAGCGCCTATCACATCTACCGTGGCGATGCGCCCAGCTTCCGGCCCGGCCCGGCCACGCTGCTGCACAGCACCGCCGGGCTGACCCACAGCGATCCCGGCCTGCCCGCGGCCGGCTCGGCCCGATACTACACCCTGCTGGCCGCGTCCGGGCCCAACAGCATCGGCCCGGCCGGCCCCATGCTCGGCGTCTTCAGTTTCCCTTTGACGCCCGGCGGCTGACGCCGCGAAAAGGCGATTGACAGAAAAAATCACGTGCCCTATACTTTGCATAGTTCCGTAGGGTCGGTTTTTGGTCGATCAGTATCAGGATGTAGGCGGCCCCAAACCCTAAAGGTTTTAGAAACCTTCAGGGTTTTTTCCGGAATTATTGAGCACATACTTAAAAACGGAACAATCTGCCTAAGGTGCAGCAAAAAAAGATCGGTAACAATTCACCTTATTTTGTCATTGCAAGGGGCGATAGCCCCGAAGCAATCCCTAACTTTACTTGAATCCCCAAAAAAAATGACGAGCCACCTTGGGGATTGCTTCGCCATGCGACCTGCGGTCGCCCTTGCAATGACATATCAGGTGAACTGTTACAAAGATCGAACGTTAGCAAGATAAAGGAGTAAAAATGACCATTCAACAAATTATGATTGAAGTTCCAGACAAGGTGCTTCTTGCCGAAAAGATGAATTTAGAATCTTTTGGGCGTGAAATTTGTATATTAGCAGCTGTAAAGTTATTTGAAATGGGTAGACTTTCTTCTGGGCGAGCATCTGAACTCGCAGGAATGTCCAGAATCGAATTCTTGCTCAGCTTGAATCGATATAAGGTTTTTCCATTTACGGATGAACTTAATGATCTAGAAAGATCCCATGCCTAAAGTCATTAGCAACACATCCCCAATTCTTTACCTTTATCGCATCGGCGGCATTCAATGGTTTTCTAAATTGTTTGATGAAGTTTGGGTGCCTGAAGCCGTTAAAAATGAATTGCGCGCTGGAAAAATTCAAGGGTATGATGTCCCCAATCCAGCTGATTATTCGTGGATAACGATTGTCAACCCCAAGTCCATGCCTTCTGAGTGGCTTGCCCTGGACTTGGGCATAGGTGAAATTGCGGCAATGGCTGGAAATTGACGGCCGGGTTTGCAGATGCGACCCACAGGCGCGAAAATCAGGCTGCCGTTGCAGCAGACCGGCAGCGGCAGCTCCAAACCATCTTTCCGCAGAGAAGACCCGTGACCGACTGGCATCGCCTAGAAACAAGCGAGATCCTTTCACAACTGCACAGCGACGCCGCGTCCGGCCTGAGCACAGCCGAGGCCCAGCGCCGCCTGACCGAGCATGGCCCCAACGAACTGAGCGAGCGCGGCCGGAAAAGCCCGTGGCGCATCCTGTGGGAGCAGCTCACCGGGCTGATGGTCGTCATCCTGATCATCGCCGCCGTCGTTTCCGCGGCGCTGGGCGATTGGAAGGATGCCATCGCCATCCTGGCCATCGTTGTCCTCAACGCCGCGCTGGGCTTCAGCCAGGAGTTTCGCGCCGAAAAAGCCATGGCCGCGCTCAAACGACTGGCCGTGCCCACGGTCAAGGCCCGCCGCGATGGCCACGTGGTCGAAATCTCGGCCCGCGAGCTGACGCCCGGCGACGTGGTGCTGCTGGAGGCCGGGGCCCTGGCGCCTGCCGATGGCCGCCTGCTGGAATCGGTCAATCTCCGCGTCGAGGAGGCAGCCCTGACCGGCGAGTCGGAGCCGGTGGAAAAGCAGGTGCACGCCCTAGACAAACCCGATCTCCCCATCGGCGACCGCCGCAACATGATTTATATGGGCACCGTCGTCACCTACGGGCGGGGCGCGGCGGTGATCACCGCCACCGGCATGCGCACCGAATTGGGTCACATTGCCGAGATGATCCAGACCGTGGAGCGCGAGCAGACGCCCCTGCAGCGGCGGCTGGATCAGTTGGGCAAGGGATTGGCCGTGGCCGCGCTGGCCATCGTCGCCGTGGTTTTTGTGCTGGGCCTGCTGCGCGGCGAAGATTGGCGGCTGATGTTGCTCACAGCCATCAGCATGGCCGTGGCCGCGGTGCCCGAGGGCCTGCCCGCGGTGGTGACCATCGCCCTGGCCCTGGGCGCCCAGCGCATGTTGAAACGCCAGGCCCTGATCCGCAAACTGCCCGCGGTGGAAACCCTGGGCTCGGTCACGGTCATCTGTTCCGACAAGACCGGCACCCTGACCGAAAACCGCATGACCGTGACCGTGCTGGATGTGCTGGGCGAGACGCAGCAGGTGGATACGCTGCTGGAACAGGGCATCCCCGTGGCCAACGCCGAACTGCTGCCCGGCCGCCGACCAGTGGTGCGCAGCCTGGGCTTGCTGGCCAAAGCCATGGCCCTGTGCAACGACGCCAGCCTGGAGCCGACGCCCGAAGGCGTTTACCGGGCCGTGGGCGATCCCACCGAGGGCGCCCTGGTCGTCGCCGCCGCCCAACTGGGCCTGGTCAAGCCGGAACTGGACCCGCGCTGGCCGCGGGTGGCAGAGGCGCCATTCACCTCCGAGCGCAAACGCATGACCACCCTGCACCGCGTGGACGCCAGCGCCGGCGAGACCGACGCGTTCTGGTCGTGGGTGCCCTACGTGGCCTTTGCCAAAGGCGCGGTAGATAGCCTGTTGGAGATATCGGATCGGGTATGGGCCGGCGATAAACAGGCGCCGATGAGCGACGATCTGCGGGCGCGGATCGTCGCTGCCAACGATCGGCTGGCGGGCCAGGGCCAGCGGGTGCTGGGCGTGGCTTTCCGCCCGATGGACGAGGCGCCTGAGCCGGCGGACGAGGCCAGCCTGGAGCAGCAGATGATCTTCATCGGCCTGGTGGGGATGATCGACCCCCCACGCCCCGAGGTGCGCGACGCCGTGCAGACGGCCAAAACTGCCGGCATTCGCCCGGTGATGATCACCGGCGATCATCCGCTGACAGCGCGGCAGATCGCCTGGGAATTGGGCATCGCGTCCGAGGGCGAGCCCCTCACCGGCCGCGACCTGGCCGGGATGTCGGTGGAGGATCTAGAAGGCGTGGTCGGTCAGGTGGCGGTGTACGCCCGCGTTTCGCCGGAGCACAAGCTCAAGATCGTGCAGGCGCTCCAGAACCGGGGCCAGATCGTGGCCATGACCGGCGATGGCGTCAACGACGCCCCGGCCCTGAAAAAGGCCGACATCGGCGTGGCGATGGGCATCACCGGCACCGACGTGTCGAAAGAGGCCGCGGATATGGTGCTGCTTGATGACAACTTCGCCACGATCGTGGCCGCAATCAAAGAGGGGCGGACGATCTACGACAACATCCGCAAGTTCATCGAGTACGCGCTGACCTCCAATGCCGGCGAGATCGGGGTGATGCTGCTGGCGCCCCTGTTGGGCATGCCGCTGCCGCTGCTGCCGCTGCAGATCCTGTGGATCAACCTCGTCACCGATGGGCTGCCCGGCCTGGCCCTGGGCATCGAGCCGGCAGAGCGGGACACGATGCGCCGCCCCCCCTACCATCCCCAGGAGAGTATCTTTGGCCGCGGCCTGGGCTGGCAAGTGATCTGGGTGGGCCTGTTGATGGGCCTGGTCAGTCTGGGCATGGGCTACTACACCTGGCGGGCCGGCTGGGGCAACTGGCAGACGATGATCTTCACCACGCTGACCCTATCGCAGATGGGCAACGCCCTGGCCGTGCGCTCGCGCGAATCGCTGTTCACCATTGGCCTGTTATCGAACAAGGCGCTGCTGGGCGCGGTGCTGCTGACTTTCATCTTGCAGCTCGGCGTGATCTACCTGCCGTTCCTGCAAGAGCTGTTCAAGACCGCTGCCCTGTCGCCGGGCGAGTTGCTGCTCAGCCTGGGCCTCAGTACGGTGGTGTTCTGGGGCGTGGAACTGCAAAAGTGGCTAGCGCGGCGGCGCCCGGCGTCAGATCGAACGTAAATTCGCCCACCCGCTGGCTGGAAAGCACGCCGCCGTTGACATCCAACGCCTGCACCAGATAAAAATGGTTGACGGCCGCGCTGCCCGTGGCCGCGTCCGGGTCGTAGAAGCTGAGGGCTTGGGTGATCCACATCGCCTGCGTGGCCGGGTCCGCCGCAAAATAGGGATCATTTTCCACCCGCAGCACCCGGTAACTGGCCGCGCCGCTCACCGCGGACCAACTCCACCAGCCGTAGACCGCATCGCCCGCGGCCCGCACCTTCTGGCCCACGTGGATGGCGAAGGCGTCCATGGCCGGCAGACTGAAGCCGCTGATCTGCCCGCTGCTGACCGTGACGGTGCGCCCGGTGCAGGCCGCGCCGCTGCCCGTCAGCTCGCCCTGGGTGACGTCGCAGTAGACGCCATCGGCCAGGCCGGTGGTGTAAGTGGGCGCAGCCGCGCTGGCGGTGCGGTTGATGGCGACGAAGCCCTTGCTGCCCAGCCCGAAGGCGATGTGATCGCTGGGCGCGCCGCCGATGTTCTGCCAGTTGGCCACGGCCTCGCCCGCGGTGGCCTGGCGGAACCCGACCATGCCGGCGACGCCGGCGCGGCGGTGCTCGCAGACCCACTTGCCATCTTCGAAGGCAGCCGAACAGTTGGCTGGCGTGTCGCCGGGGACCTGGCCGGGGCCGTAGACGGGACGTGTGTCGCCGCCGCTGCCGCTGATGTAGGGCGACGTGGCGCTGGGCGGCCCTTTGCTGTCGCCGCTGGAGCCAGATACGTTATTAGTAGGGTCGCTCTGCCAGTAATAGCTGGACATGACCGAGGGGTGGCCGTAGGGATAGGCCAGGGCGAAGATGTTGGCCAGCACGTGCTCCTGGCCGTCGCGATGGTCCACCACGCACTGGCCGGGGCCGACCGCGTGGCCGCGCTGGTTATCGTGGTTGTCGGTGAAGACCTGGGCGAAGCGGCTGGGCAGCATGTCCGGGTCATCGAAGCGCCCCGCGAGATCGCTGAGGCTGCCGGTGCAGGAGTCGTCGAAGGCCGCGCCGATGGCGTAGGTGTAGGCGAACTCAGTCACGTCGCCGTTGGGGATGTATTCCCAATCCCGCACCCGCTCGCCGCTGGCGTCGATCATCTCCTGAAAGAGATAGAAATCGCCGGTCAGGCCGTCGAGGATGGCGGCGATCTCCTGGGCGGCGATGTGCTTGGCCCCGTCCACCCGGAAGCCCTTGACCCCGGCGTCGATCAGGTCTTGCAGATAGGCCCGCAGCTTGTCCTGAGTGGCGGTCCGGCCCGTGTTCAGGTCGGGCAGGCCGCTGAGCTTGCAGGTTTGCACTTTGTTGCGATCGTCATAACTGGCGCCAATATCGCAATCAGCATGAAAATCCGCGGCGGCGTATTGGCTGCCATAGAAACGGCTGCTCTCCGGCAGGTATTGATAGGTCGTGCCGCTGGTGCCCGTGCCCTGGCCGCTGACCGGGCGGGCCGCCATGTGGTTGATCACCGCATCCACGATCACATCCACGCCCACGGCGTTGCAGGCATCGACCATGGCTGTGAACTCGCTCCACGTGCCGCTGCGGGAGGTGAATTGGCTGGTGTCGTGCGTCACCGGCTGATAACGCGCCCACCAGGGGAAGTCGTTGGCCGGGTCGCCCTCATTTTCGGCGGGGACGAGATGCTCGTTGGGCGGCGAAACCTGCACGCCGGTGTAGCCCTGCGCGGCCAGATAATGGCATTCCTTCTGGATGTCGGCCCATTTCCACTCGAAAAGATGCACGAAAACGCCGCCGTCCGGCGCCGGCCGCGGATCGCCGGTCGGGATCACGGTGATCAGGCCATCCCCCTGGTCGTCGTCGGCGCCGTTGCCGTCGATGTCGTAGCTGTCCGATTTCCATTTCTTCTCCTCGCCGGCCCGCTGGCAAAAGGCGGTGAAGCCGTAGGTGCCCGGCCCCAGGCCGTTGATCGTTGCCTGGGAAAGGGTAGCCTTGAACTCGTCGTCATTGCCCTGCTGCGCGTTCCAGGTCATGGGTTCGCTGGCCCACGCTGCCCCGTACTTGCCCCAGTGCAGGGTGCAGACGATGCCCGCCGGCGCGCCGGCCGCGGGCGTCACGCCTGCGTCGTAGACCCGCACGAGGATGTCGAAGCCGCTGGGGGCGAAGCTGCCTTCGTCGATGGCGTTGGGCAGCCCGCCCCGCGGCCACAGCTTGCCCACCCAGTCGATGCTGCTGGGATTCAAGGCCGGGGTCAGGGTTTGGTTCGAGACGAAAACCACGGTGGTGCGGGCGGGGATGCTGAAGGTATCCGTGCCATCGTCGAAGCTGGCCCCGCCGGTGATCACCGCGTCGTCGTCCACGCCGTTCGTGTGCAGGGGATGCAGGCTGAAGCCATTCGCGCCGCTGATGCTGAAGGTCTGGGCATTCTTGTGGGCGTTGAAAAAGACCAGGATATTCTTGTACACAGCGCCGGGCAGGGTTCCCGCCTCATCTTGCAGGCGCATGACGATCAGCGCGTCCTGGGTGTTGCCGCTGTTGTAGTGCGAGGTGCGGGCGTTGATCTCCGCCTCGCTGGTCAGCCGGAACAGGGTGGAACTGTTGCGGATGCGCAGGGTCTCGCGCAGGTGGGCGGCGGCGAAGTCCATGTTCAGCGTGGCCGGATCCAGGGCAGTGTTGGCCAGCAGCGGCCCCATGATGTCCCAGCGGCTCTCGTTGTCCCAGGCCGGCGGCAGGCCGCTGCCGAAGTTGTTGCGGCTGCGATCCCACCAGACACGGTTGAACCAGTCGCCGCTGTCGTAGCTGTTGCGATCCAGCGATTTGGAACGCAGGATGTCCTGGCCCATCTGGAAGAAGGGGATGCCCTGGGAGAGGCCGATCAGGCTGGCGCCGATGTTTTGGCTGCGCACCCGGTCGGCCATGCTCACGCCGGAGGGCAATTTGAACACATTCTGGTCGAAAAGGGTCTCGTTATCATGCTTTTCGACATAATTGATCGCTTCTTGCGGGTCGTCGGTGAAGGGCGCGCCCTGACCGTTCCAGTCCGTGCCGCTGCCGCGCAGGGCGGAGCGCAGCCGGTCCGTGGCCGCGTGCAGGTCGGCTTGGTCGCGGTTGGCGTACTCGAATCCGTTCCAATCGTAGCTGAGGCCGTTGATGAAGCCCTGTTTGCGAATGCCGAGGTCGTCAGTGCTGTAACCGCCGTGGGCGGCGTCGCGGATGATGTCGTTGAACAGGCCAATGCCGGCGCCGGTCATGTTGTATTTGTCGGCGAAGCAGTGGGGGCAGGTGGTCAGCCCCTTGTCCTGCGCCGAGCCGAAGGTCCAGCCCTCGCCGTAGAGATAGATGTCGGAGTTGACCGCGGCCAGGGCTGTTTTGATGTTCAGCATGTTCTGGCGGGTGTGGAAGTTCATCAGATCGAAGCGGAAGCTGTCCACCTTGTAATCCACCGCCCAGCGCTTGAGGGTGTCGATCATCAGCTTCTCGAACATGGCGTATTCACTGGCCGTGTCATCGCAGCAGGAGGTGGTGTAGAGGGCGCCATCGGTGGTGTAGCGGTGGTAATAGCCGGGCACGACCTTGTCCAGCACCGATTTGTCGTTCTGGCCGCTGGCCGCGGTGTGGTTGTAGACCACGTCCATCACCACGCGCAGGCCGTTATCGCTCAGCGCCTTCACCATCTCGCGAAACTCCCGCACCCGCGCGGCGCCGTCCGGGTCGGTGGCGTAGCTGCCTTCGGGCGCGCCGTAGTGGTGCGGGTCATAGCCCCAGTTGAAGCCGTCGGCCGCCCGGCCCGTCCCGACGATGCTCTGCGGCTGGTCGGAGTTCCGCGCGTGGCCGGTGGGGTTGGGGTCAACGGATCGCGGCACACTGTTTTCCGGCACCGAGGCGATGTCGAAGGTCGGCAGCAGGTGGATATGGGTCAGGCCGGCGGCTTGCAGCTTTTGCAGGTGATCCATGCCGTTGGATTTGGCGCGGTCGTCGGCGTCGTCCTTGCCGTCGTAGGTGAAGGCCAGGTACGCGCCCCGGTGCGCCGCGCCCACAGTGGCATCGTTGATGCTGAAATCGCGGATGTGCGTCTCGTAGATGACGATGTCCTCGAAATTCACCTGCGCCGGCTTGGTGAAGGTATCCCAATCAGCCGGTTTGAGGTCGGCATCGGCTAGGTTGACGAACTGGCTGCGCGGGTCGGCGGCGCCGGTGGTGTCAGCCGAGAGGCTGATGGCGTAGGGATCCGTGGCCAGGTTGTGCACCACCGCGTCCAGGCTGGGCACGTAGACTTCGACGTCGAACAGATAGAACTGGCGATCCCACGTCGCATCGCCGGTCACGTTCCACACGCCGCTGGCCGGGTCGAGGGTCATGGCGTGGCTGCCTGTTTCGGCGCCGGTGCTGGTGGCATAGCGTTTCAGCGTCACCGATTTGGCCGTGGGCGCCCACACGCGCACGGTGGGCGGGCTGCTGTAGGTCACGCCCAGCGCCGCGTCGTCGGCCGTGCCGTTGTCCACGTAGAGGTCGTCGAGTACGGATTGAATCTGCGTGCGGCTGACATCGACCTGGCTGCCGCCGCCGTCATACGCGGCCACCACCGTCTGGCCCTTGAGCAGGTATTTGGCGTTCTCCGCGCTGAGGCCGGTGAGCAGTTTGATCTTGCCGGTGGCGTTGGGGTTCTTCCAGAAGCCGTCACCCGCGCCTACCGTGCCGCTGGCGGTCAAAGTCACGTAGCAAGGCCCGGCCGGGCTGGGGAAGGCGCAGAGGGTCGCGGCCGCCGCGGCCGTGTCGATGGCGCCATCCGCATCGTAGAGCAACTTATAGCTGCTGCCAGCTATGCCGTTCCAGGCGATGGTGGCCGTGTTCAGCCAGAGGGCTTGGGCGTCGGTGATGGGGTTGGCCGCGCCGACGGTGTAGCCGTAGTTGCTGCCGCCGTTGGTGTCGGCGTTGATGGTCATCAGGTCGGCGTCACCGCCGTTGATCGAGGCCACATCGCCGGACGAGAAGACGTAGTAGCTGACCGTTGTGCCGTTGCTTTGGGCCGGGATCGTCGCCGAGTAGCTGGCGCCGCTGCCGCTCATCTTGACGACCGTTGAGCTGCTCCAATTGTTCGTCGTGTAGCGCAGCCAGAGGGCCTGCTCCGCCGGCGGCGTGGCGCTGGTGGTGGCGGTCACGGCGACGCTATCGACGTTGGTGACCAAGCCGACCGGCAAGCGGCTGACCCCGGTGATGCTCACCGGCGCGGCGCTGAACTGGAAGAGGACGCCCCGGGTATTCGGTTCCCATTTCCAGGTGTAGTATTTGCCGCCGGTGCAGGTGTAGTTGATGTCCCCGCCGCTGGTGCTCAGTCCGGTGAAGATGGTTCCGAAGGTGACTGTGCCGCCGTTGCCATACCAGCCGGTGGTGTTGTAGAACTTGAACTTCTCGGCCCCGCAGGTTGTGATCTGGGCAGAATTGTAGATGTGTGTGCTCCCCAGGCTGGCGCTCATTGTCCAGGCCGGTGCATTTTGCCAATCGTCCAGGGTGCCCCGCACTTCCTCGCCAGTCAAGGGCGCGGCGCCGATGGCGCCGGGCGCATCAGCCGGCAGCAGAAACAGAGCTGCCAGCGCATACAAAAACACAACCAGGGTGGTAGAACGAATGTATTTCATCAGCATTCAAACAGGAACGCAGGGGGAAGGGCAGGATGGACGGCTCAGGGCGCGCCGGGAATCAGATCGAAGGTGAACTCGCCTGACCAACGGGATGCGCCCAAAACGTTGTCGTCGGCGTCGAGCGCCTGGACAAGGTAGAAATGGTTGAGGGCGGCGCTGGCGAGGGCGGCGCTGGCGTCAGTATACCCCAAATCGGGGCCGGTGTAGAGCGTGGCATGGGCATCGGCAGCCGGATCGAAGTAGGGCAGGTTGTCCGCCCGCAGCACCCGGTATGCGACCACGCCCGCCAGGCCCGGCCATTCAAGCGTGACGCCGGCGGGGATGGCCCTGGCGATGGTGGGGACCGGGACTTGCGCCAACAGCACCTGCCCCCACAGCGCGGCCACCGGGTTCACCACGATCTCGCCGCCGCTGACGGCCACGCTGTAGCCAGGGTTGAGCAGGTCGGTCAGCACTGTACCGTCGGCCAAATGGTCGCCCACCGGGATCGTGGCGCTGTGGCCGGCGCCGGTGATGTCGTTGTTCAGCACCACCACGATCCGCTCGTTGGCGTCCCAACGGATGTAGCTGTAGATCTTGCTGGCGTCATCCACCAGCAGCGTGGTCACATCCCCGCGGCGCAGGGCGCTGTGATCCCGGCGCAGCCCCAGGATGGTCTTGAAGTGGGCCAGCATGCCCGCGTCGTAGCTGTCGCCCTGGCCGTTCAGGCCGCCGTTGATATCGGGCCAGGGGAAGGTGCGCCGGTTGTCCGGGTCGCCGCCGCCGCTCATCCCCACCTCGTCGCCGTAGTACACCGAGGGCGCGCCGGGCAGGGTGAACTGGAGCAGAGTCACCAGCTTCAGGCGCGCCTTGTCCCCGCCCAGATAGTGCAACATGCGGGGGGAATCGTGGGTGCTGATCAGGTTCATGAAGCCCATCCAGGCGGACTGGGGAAAAAGCGCCCGGAACTGGTTGTACTTGCTGTCGAACTGGCCGGGCGCGTCGCCATTGCCGTAACCGCTGGCCCAATCCCGGAAGCAGTAGTTCATCACCGAATCCAGCTCGTTGCCGTTGATGTAGCTCTGATAGAGATACCAATCGCAGCCGCCGGTCACCTCGCCCAGCATCACCTGCTCGCCGTCGCCGTAGACCGCGCCGGTCGCGTTGGTCCCCTTGACGTAGGGGCGCATGTCGGCGAAAAAGTTGTGGGTGATGTCCTGGGCCACGTCGTAACGCCAGCCGGCGATGCCCTTTTCCTGCCAATAGTGGCTGACCGATTTACCATCAGGGCTGCCGGCCGCGCCGCTGCGGAAGAAGAGATCGCGCACGCCGTCCGCCGCGTCCACGAATTCCGGCAGGGTGGCGTAGCCGTACCAGCCCTTCCAGCCCCAGCCGTCGGAGCAAACTCCCACGCCCTTATCCCCCGGCGTGAACCAGGAGCGATAGGGGCTGGCCGCGGACTCGCAGGCGCCCACCACGCTGGGGTAGCGGTTGTAGGGGTCCAGGTATTTGCTGTCCATGCCCGCGTGGTTGAAGACGCCGTCCAGGATCACCCGCAGGCCCTTGGCAGTGGCCGCGGCGATCAACTGATCGAACGCGGCGTTGCCGCCGAAGAAGGCGCGCACAGTGAAATAGTCGTTGGTTTCGTAGCCGTGATTCGACGACGCCTCGAAGATCGGGTTGAGGTAGAGGGTGTTCACCCCCAACTCGTTGAAATAGCCCGCGTTGATCTTGTCAATCACGCCTTGCAGATCGCCGCCGTGGAAGTCGAAGCCCCAACTCGGATTGAGCAAGGGATCCGTCCAGGCGCGCAGATCCTGCTGGCAGCCGCCGGCAGCCGGGTCCGGCTTGGCGTGCGGATAATCGCTGCAGCCATTGGGTTCATACACCTTGACGCCGTCCACCGGATCATTGGCCGTGCTGCCGTTGCGGAAGCGATCGGGGAAAATCTGGTAGATCACCGCGTCGGTCAGCCAGGCCGGCACGGCGAAATCGGCCGGCGGGGTGGGGGGGGGCTGGATCACAGGCAAGCTCCAGGATGGATTCTGCAAGGCGCCGGTGTACCACACGCCAGGGCCTGTGTTGCCGCTGGCCGGATGGAAGTAGCCGAGGGTGGCGCCGTCCGTGATCTTGAACTGATACCACAGATTGACCGTGTCGCCGGGCGCGGTTGCTTCCCAGAGGCTGTAGACGCCATCGCTGCTGATCACTGCGGCCGCGTACGTGAACGAAGGGGAGGCCAACGGGTCGCCTGTGCGCCATACCAACACCTGCACCCCCTGCACGTCGTTTTGGCAGGTGCGCAGCCGCAGCAAAGCCGATTCGGTGGGCTGGATAGCGCCGGTGGGCGTTTTATAGGCTGGATCCGTATTGGTATGGTACAGGCTGGCGGTCGCCGCCACGCCATCACCGGCCGCCGCGCCGGCGCAGCCAGAGGGCGACGTGGGCGTGGGCGTCGGTGTGGGGCCTGTCGTCGGTGTGGCCGTGGGGGTCGGGGTCGGGCCTGTAGTTGGCGTGGCCGTAGGGGTGGGGGTCGGGGTCGGCGTGGCCGTGGGGCCAGAGGCGCCGAGCGCGCAGCTCGCCCAGTTGACCAGGGTCGTGGCGTCGTCCCAGCCGGTGGCCTGGTCATCGCTGGGCGCGGTATCGTACGCGCCTTTGCTGCTGCCGGACTGGGTGGCGAAAAATGCCAGATTCAGACTTGCGCCCGGTGCGGGGCTGCCGATCTCGGCCAGGGGGATCTTGAACTCGACGCCGTTGGCGTTCGCGTAGGCGATCTTGCTGCCCGCCTGGCCTCCGCCGCTGATGCCGCCCCAATTCGTGCCGCCGGCGCTCCAGGCGGAGCCGCCCCAGGCGCGCAGCTCGGTCCACCCATTGTCTCCGCTCTGCATCCCCGCGATATTGCCGCGGATGACGTAGTCCGGCTTGTGGGCATGGGCAAAGGTGATGGCGTTGCCCCAGGGATCGCTGCTGCCGCCGGCGGCTGTGCCCGCGTCGATCAGCAGACCGATCTGCCCGCTGGAAGTGGACTGGCTGTACTGTGGCAGGTCGGCGTAGACGTAGAGATAGGCATCATCGTTTTGGCAATAAAGCGCGGTCTGGTCGGCCCAGGCCACGCCGGGCCAGTCCGCAGGGCCGGGCGAAGCCAGATCAGCGGCCGGATCAGAGGCGATGGCGGAGCCGTACAGAGCCTCGCGCTGGCCGTCCAAGGCGGGCGTGCCAAAGGCCAGCGAATCGTGGCCGGGCAGCAGGAACAGCATCCACAGGGTCAGGCCCAGCAGGCCGGGCAGCAGGAAACCGGGGGAGGTGAGGAGGCGTCGCATGACGATGATTTTGCCGTGAACGCCGGTCAGAAGCGGCGGCGAGCTGCGATCAGGACGCCGGCGGCCAACAGGCCCAGAGCAGGCAGCAGAAGCCTGGCGGGTTGGCCGAGCGCTGCGGGCTGTGCTTGCGCCAGGAATCCGGTCAAGGCAACGCTGGTGGGGCAACTGGCGTTGGCCCCGGCCTGGAAGATGAAGTACTCCTGAATGGTATCCACTTCGCTGAAGGGGTCGCTGCCCGGTGCGTCGCTGCCGTCGCCGATGGTGCGGCCGCTGTAGGGCGTCTGATCGCCGCCGCCAGCGGCGATGCTATCGGTGTCGTGCGGCTCGTCGCCGATGCGCTCCTGGCAGCCCAGGCCGCTGCACCCCTGGCCGATGCCCGGCATCTGGTCATAGACATCGTAGCCGCTGTCGTTGTAGGTGGTGTAGGCGCCGATGCGGATCTGTGTGGCCGCCGACGCGGGCTTGCCGCCCAGCAGTGTCCAGGGAATGGCAAACTCGAAGCCGGTAGTGGCGCCGGCGTCGCCGTAATAGAGGATGTCGCCCGCGTCCAGGCCGGCGCAATCCGCGGCGTCGTAGAGTGCGCCGGTGTTGACCGGGCTTGCGGTGCGGGGAAAGGCCACCGAGCCGCCGCCGATGGTGTAGAGGTTGCCCGCCGTGCTCGTATCGCCCTCCCACACCAGCTCCACCACGTAATCCGGGGCCCAGCCGCTAAACTCCACCCGGCGCCCGGCCGGATCGTTGACCGGGCCGCTGCCGCCGTTGACGTCGATGGGAATGAAGAGATTGGCGAGATCGCTGCCGCCGCTGTTCACGGCCGTGGGCCCTTCGACTTCGAGGTAAAAGAAACAGGTGCCGACGCGGGCGTTGATGTAGGACAGCTCGGCGGTGACCCCGCTCAGGTCATTCCTGACCCGGCTGGCATAATCAGCGCCGGTGTAATACACGGTGTTGGCCGATTCGCCGATGAAATCGGATTGCGCGGTTCTGCCGCCTTGATACGGCCCGGCGAAACTGGCCTCGGACAGGAAAGTGTAGCCCTCGTTGCCGCCGGAAACATTGCCGTCAATGTCCACGCCTTGCTCGCCGGTGCAGCTTGCCCCGGTCAGGGCCGTGACTACCGAGCGGAGGGGATAGCTGGTGCACTGGCGGCCGCCACAATTGGCTGCGGTGGTGACGTTGTTGTCGGTATAGTCGCGGTAGACGAACTCGCCGGCGCAGGTGGCGCTGGCGCTGTTGCCGGCCATGCCTTCGGGGTTGTTGGCGCCGGCCGCGTCGAGCGAGTAGTAAGGCGAGGTCGCGTCGCGCGGATCGTAGGACGAAATAACCATCGCGCCGATGGCGCTGTTGGCATTGACGCCCGTGCCGTTGTCGTTGGTGATTTGTAGCTCGATGTGGCGGCGATAATCCACCACGACGCTGGTCGCCGTGATCGTGGCGCCCGTATCCGTGCCAGAGCTATTGTACAGGCTGCAGGCGAGGGTGCTGGCGCCGGTGGCCTCGCAGCGGATGAAGTAATCGCCGGTGGCGCCGAACTCGCGGCCCCAACTGGGGGCGCTGTTGAAATAGAGCTGCGGGCTGTTGTTGGCGCCCACATCGATGGGGATGAAGTAATCCACCCGGTTGTTGGCGGTGTCACCGAAGAAGCCGCCGCTGCCGGTGTCATTCAACCCTTGCGAAGAATCAATCACAAAGGCGAAGTTCCAGCGGTTGCTGCTGTCGTTGTACGCGTGGAAATCGATGATATCCCCGCGGGCGGAGGTGTTCTGGCACCAACCGTCGTTGTCCGCGTCGATGACCTGGGTGGAGCCGTAGAGGGCGGAGATGGCGCCATCGACTGTGCCGTCGGCAAGGAGACGAGCGCCGCCAGCCAGCCCGGCCGCCAGCAAAAACAAAAATACCAGGGCGCGTGCAAAACTCGAATTTGTAGACATGGGGAGGGGACCTCGAAAGGGGGAGAGGGGAAAAACGGTTAAACCAAAAGGTACGCACCTGGCACGAATTTCACGAATGACACGAAAATTCAAGCCAAAATTTGTGAAATTCATGCCACAATTGCTTCTATTGCGTAATTTCTATAAATATTAGCGTTTTGCATAAATTTTTAATTATTAATCATTTTCTCTATTCAGATTATCGAAAATGGGCGAAAATCAACAGGGTGCCGAAGCAAAAATCACCGCCGCATCGCCCCACCGCCGCATCCCGCTGGCGCGGCGCACGCCTGCCGGAGCGTGTCGGGCAGGCGTGCGCGTGGTACTGGCGATGAATAGCTGGCGGCGGTTCAGCGGCGTTGTCGCCGGGCATACGCGCCCACGCCGAGGCCCAGCCCGGCCAGGCCGATCACCCCGGCCAGCAGGGGCAGCGCCGCCGGCGCCCCCGCCACGCTGGCGGAAAGGGAGCGGAGGGTGATGGCAGTGGTTGGGCTCGTGTTAAAAGCATTGCCGAAGCCGGTATAGTTACCACAGTTACTCGAAGTGCTACCATAATCACAGACAAAGTACTGGAATTCCACATCATTCGCTGAAGTACCGTCACCTAGAACAGCATTAGCAGTACAACTATAACGATATACTCCACCACCTTGATCGGAGTCATAGGTACACGCGTATTTGTGATATGTATTGTTTACCAAATCGTGCAGCTCAATTGCCACCCCTTGTCCAAACGCTGTGTCCGAGTCTGCTAGAAACGTATATTGCGTGCCAGTCCAATTTGGTCCACTCACGTGTGTAACGAAACTTGCGGCGAGTCCACTGTTAGCAAAAATAAAAAACATCAATACTGCAGTTAACAGAGAAACATAAACCAAAGGTTTGTTTATATGCTTATTATTCATAGTATTTCTCCTGCGTACTACTTATCAAGTCCCAAAACATCCAGCGGGTCGCCGTCGCCGATGGCGAGGGGCGAGCCGGCAAACTGCTTGAGTTGGCCTTTGTGCACGATGCGGGGCGGTTCGTAGCTGGCGTGCGCTACAGGTTTTGCCGCCACGGGGGGCGTTGGCATTCTGTCCATGGTAGTTCCTTATGGAGAAAGAGGAGCGGGAGAGAGAACGCGCGTTGAAGGCATGATGGTTGGCGGCAGGCATTATAGCCGGGAGAAATAGTGGCCGCAAATTCGCGATGCGCTGTCATCAGGCCGTGGCCGAACCGGCCTATTCCGCAAGCGCTTTTGGCCGCGCATGCGCCCTGCCGCAAAAAAGATTTGCCTGACTACGAATTCCGTGGTAGCATCACCTAACTCTACGATTTCAGCAATCTACCATGGATCAACTCGACCGCTCCATCCTGGCGATACTGCAGCAAGATGGACGCACGCCCTACACCGAGATCGCCCAGCGCCTGGAAATCTCCGAGGGCACGGCCCGCAACCGCGTCGCCCGCCTCATGGAAAAAGGCGCGCTGCAAATCGTCGGCATGATCGATCCCTACCAACTGGGCTTCGACGCCCCGGCCCTGATCGGCGTCTCTGTCCAGGGCGCCAATTTGGAGGATGTGGCGGCCTGCATCGCCCACTTCCCCGAAGTCAGCTATCTGGTCATGGTCTCCGGGGAATTCGATCTGATCGTGGAAGTACTCTGCCGGGATCGGGAACATCTGGCGACGTTTCTCAATCAGCAATTGCGCAAAACGCCGGGCGTTTTTCGCACCCAAACCTTCATGATCCTGGAAACTTACAAAATGTCCTACGGCGCCCAACCCCGGCTGCCTCATCCCCCCATGACCGGCGCCGCTGCAGGCCAGGGCGCCGCCACTTGACCGGCAGGAGGTGATCATGTCAGAGGAATGCGCTGTCGAACTGCGCGATGTCGTCAAGGCCTTTGGCCCTTTCGTGGCGGTCAACCATGTATCGCTGCAAATCCGTGATGGCGAATTCTTTTCCTTGCTGGGGCCGAGCGGCTGCGGCAAGACCACTTCGCTGCGCATGATCGCCGGCTTCGAGATGCCCACATCGGGGCATATCTATATCGGCGGCGCGCAACAGGGCTATTTGCCGCCAAACAAGCGGCCCGTGAATACAGTTTTCCAGCAATACGCCCTATTCCCACACATGACCGTGGCGCAGAATGTGGCATTTGGCCTGGAGATGAGCCACGCAAACAAGGGGGAAATCGGAAGGCGGGTGCATGAAGCGCTGGAGATGGTGCATCTGGGCGGGTTGGGTACCCGCAAGCCCAAACAGCTCTCGGGCGGGCAACAACAGCGCGTGGCGCTGGCGCGGGCCTTGGTCAACCGCCCCAAAGTGCTGCTGCTGGATGAGCCGCTGGGCGCGCTCGACCTGAAATTGCGCAAGGCCATGCAGATCGAGCTCAAAAATCTGCAAGAGCAGGTGGGCATCACCTTCATCTACGTCACGCATGATCAGGAAGAGGCGCTGACCATGTCCGACCGCATCGCCGTGATGGACAAAGGCCAGGTGCTGCAAGTGGCCGAACCAGAAGCGTTGTATGAACAGCCGACGCATCGTTTCACGGCCGATTTCATCGGCGAGACCAATTTCATCCCCGCCCGCGTGGCAGCGCTCAGCCCCACCATCCTCGTCGAACTCGCCGGGGGCATCCGGCTGCCGGCAGGCTGGGTGGAGCCAGGCATCGCGGTGGGGGATCGGGTGATGCTTTCGGTGCGGCCGGAGAAGATCAATCTGTACGAAGCGCACGAACTGGAGGAGCTGACTGCCACCACCTGCCGGGTGCGGGGCGTGGTCGAGCGGCTGGTCTATGTGGGCACCGACACGCACCACACCGTGCGGCTGGAATCTGGCGACAGGGTGGTGGCGCGGCTACAGAACCTGCACGTCGACGAAGAACCCTGGGAAATGGGCGAGGCGACGACAGTGCAGTGGGAAGCCGCCCACGGCCGGGTCTTCAAGGAGGCTTGAGCGATGCAGCAATTCTTGCGCCGTCACCCCGCCGTGCAAGCCTGGCTGTTGCTTTCGCCCGGCGGGTTGTTCCTGTCAGTATTTTTTATCGCCCCGTTGTTCATCGTCCTCATTTACAGTTTCTTGCAGCGCGGCACCTATGGCGGTGTGGTCTGGCAATTCACCTTCGAGAACTTTCGGCGGGTGTTCGATCCCCTGTACTTCAACACCTTCCTGCGCTCGGCCTACATCGCCATCCTCACCACTTTTTTCTGCCTGCTGTTGGGCTATCCCCTGGCCTATTTCATCGCCAGCCGCTCGCCGCGCACCCGCAGCCTGATGCTGCTGGCGCTGATGATCCCTTTCTGGACGAATTTCCTGATCCGCACCTATGCCTGGCTGACGCTGTTGCGCACGAATACGGGCCTGATTAACACGGCGCTGCTGTCGCTGGGCGTGATCGCCGCCCCCCTGCCCCTGTTCGGCAACGATTTCGCCATCATCGTAGGCCTCGTCTATGGCTGGCTGCCGGTGATGGTGCTGCCGATCTACGCCGCGCTCGACCGTCTCGACCCCAGCCTGATCGAAGCCGCCCGCGACCTCTACGCCTCCAGCGCCCAGGTGTTTCGGCGGGTGATCTGGCCGCTGTCGCTGCCCGGCGTCGTTGCCGGCTCCATGCTCGTCTTCATCCCGGCCCTGGGCTCGTTCGTGACTCCGGCGATTTTGGGCGGCGGCAAGTCGTTGATGATCGGCAACATCATCTCCAATCAGTTTCTGGCCGCGCACGATTGGCCCTTCGGCTCGGCCCTGTCCATGCTGATGATGACGCTGATGCTGCTGGGCACGCTCTACTATTTCCGCTCCACATTGAAAGCGGAGGCCGACGCATGAGCACAACGCCCTCTGATCGCACTCTGGGGATGGGGGCCAGATTGCGCAGCCGCCTGGGATCGCTTTCGCTGTCGGTCTACGGCGTCCTGGGCTTCCTCTTCCTTTACCTGCCCATCGTCATCCTCGTCATTTTCTCGTTCAACGATTCCCGTTCGACTTCGCAATGGGCGGGGTTCACCACCGACTGGTATCGGCAGATGATCGAAGATCGGCAGATCATCCTGTCGCTGTGGAACAGCCTGTTCGTCGCCATCATCTCCACCGCCATCGCCACGGTGCTGGGCACGCTGGCAGCCATGGCCATGGAGCGCTACAGCTTTCGCGGCAAGATGGCCATGGATGCCGTGCTCTACCTGCCGATCATCATCCCCGACATCGCCATGGCCATCATGCTGCTGATCTTTTTCAATGTCAGCGGCATCGGTTTCCAGCCGTGGGAGGTGCAATTCTTCGGCAACCGGCTGGCCGTGCCCTATTCCGTGATCATCGGCCACGTGGCCTTCAACATCTCCTTCGTGGCCGTAGTCGTGCGCGCCCGCCTGGCCAACATGGATCGCACCCTGGAAGAAGCAGCCCAGGATCTCTACGCCAACACCTGGCAGACCTTCCGCCGCGTGACGCTGCCGATGCTGATGCCGGGCATCCTGGGCGGGGCGCTGCTGGCCTTCACCCTCTCCCTCGACGATTTCGTCATCACCTTTTTCACCAGCGGAGCCGGCTTCAACACCCTGCCCGTGCGGGTTTTCGGCATGATCCGCCGCGGGGTCACGCCCAAGATCAACGCCGTCTCCACCCTGATGCTGGCCGGCTCCTTTCTCCTGATCCTTATCTCGATCATCAGCCGCATGCGCAGCGGCGAGGATGAAGACGCCATCCAATTCGGGTTATAAACCCAGATACGTCATCATTGACCTGCCCAATCCACTTTCACCACGCATTGCTTCAAGGAGGAGCACAATGAAACGCCTGATCATCCTCACATCACTGGCGCTGGCCCTCGCCGCCTGCACACAGCCCACCCCGGCCCCCGCGCCCCCCCCGGCCCCCGCGCCCGGCCCGGTCGAGCCGGCCAAAGAGATCGTCATGTACAACTGGACCGAGTACATCGATCCTGAAATCTACGGCCAGTTCGAAGAGGCCACCGGCATCCGTGTGATCGAGGACAACTTCTCGAACAACGAAGAGATGCTGGCCAAACTGCAAGGCGGCGCGGCCGGCTACGCCGTCACCGTGCCCTCCGATTACACCGTCTCGATCATGATCGAAGAAGGGCTGCTGGCCAAGCTCGACCACGCCAACATCCCCAACCTCAGCAACCTGGCCGAGCGCTTCACACAAACGCCTTACGATCCGGGTAACGTCTATTGCGTGCCCTACATGTGGGGCACCACCGGCATTGGCTACGACACCGCGGTCATGGACGCGCCCGAAAGCTGGGCTGTGATCTTCGAACCTGATCCCGCGTCGCCGGCCTATGGCCGCGCCACCATGCTCGACGACACCCGCGAAGCTTTCGCCGCCGCGCTCAGCTACCTCGGCTACGACATCAACACCACCGATGAAGCCCAGTTGCAAGAGGCCAAGGAAGCCCTGATCCGCGCCCGCGCCGGGCTGGCCGGCTATGACAGCGACACCTACGAAGACCTGATCGCCGCCGGCGAAAATGTCATGGCCCACGGCTGGAACGGCGATTTCCTGCTGGCCCAGGAAGAAAACGAGAACGTGGGCTTTGCCATGCCCCAGGAGGGCGGCGTCGTCTGGGTCGATAATCTCTGCATTCCCGCCTCGGCCACGCCAGAGCAAAAGGCCGCGGGCGAGATCCTGATCAACTACCTGCTCGATCCCGAAGTGGCTGCCCAGAACTCCGGTTTCATCTACTACGCCAGCCCCAACGCCGCGGCCGAAGCATTCCTGGACGAGGAATTCCTGAGCGATCCCACCGTCTATCCCCCCGCCGAGTTGCTGGACCGGCTGCAATACCTGCGGCCCGTGGGCGAGGTCGAATCCCTCTATCAGCGCCTGTGGGACGAGGTCAAATCCGCCGACTAATCGCCCCCGCCCCCGCCGCACCCCTTTTTCGCGAGAGACCACATGCCTGAGATGTTCATCGACGGCCGGTTCACGGCCGGGATCGGCGCCGCCCGCATTCCCATCATCGACCCCGCCACCGAAGAAGTGATCGGCGACGTCCCGCGCGGGGGCGCCGCGGATGTGGATGCCGCGGTCGCGGCTGCCGCCAGCGCCTTCACCGCCTGGCGGCGCACCCCGGCCAACGAACGCGCCACCCTGCTGCACGAAGTCGCCCGCAAGATCGACGAACACATGGCCGAGCTGGCCATCCTGCTCACCCAGGAGGAGGGCAAGCCCCTGCCGGAGAACGAGGAAGAGCTGGAGTGGACGAAAAACAGCTTCCACTATTACGCCGAGCTGGGCCGCCACGAGATCGGCCGCGTGATCCCGCCCGGCGACCCGGCCCAGTTCAACTTCGTGCTCAAAGAACCCTACGGCGTGGTCGGCTGCATCACGCCCTGGAACTACCCCCTGCTGCTGCTGGCCTGGAAGGTGGCCCCCGCCCTGGCCGCCGGCAACACCGTGGTGATCAAGCCCTCCGAATACACGCCGCTGGCGACGCTGAAACTGGCCGAAATCGCCTTCGATCATCTGCCGCCCGGCGTGGTCAATGTCGTCACCGGCTATGGCCTGGAGGCGGGCGAGCCGCTGGTGCGCCATTCCCACGTACCGGTCATCGCCTTCACCGGCTCGGTGGCCACTGGCCAGCGCATTGCCAGCATCGCCGCGCCGATGATGAAGAAGCTGCATTTTGAACTGGGCGGCAAAGACCCCATGGTGATCGGCCCGGACATGGACATCGTCACCGGCGTGCGGGCGCTGGCCTACTCGGCCCTGCTCAACGCCGGCCAGGTCTGCACCAGCACCGAGCGCGTCTACGTCCCCGCCGGCATGTACGGCACCTTCGCCGAGGAACTGGCCGGCTTCATCAGCACCCTGCGCCTGGGCAACGGCCTGGATGCAGGCGTCGACATCGGCCCGATGCTGCGAGATCCCTTTCGCCGCAAAGTGCAGGCGCACATCGACGACGCCGTGGCGCGGGGGGCAAAGGTACTGGTCGGGGGCCGGAAATCTGCCCGGTTCGAGCGGGGCTTTTTCTACGAGCCTACCGTGCTGATCGATGTCGATCACACCATGCAGATCATGCGCGAAGAGACCTTTGGCCCGGCCATCCCCCTCATGCCCTACCGCGATTTTGACGAAGCCATCCGCCTGTGCAACGACAGCGTGTTCGGCCTGGGCGCCACCCTGATGAGCCACGACGCCCGCCTGGTCAAGCGCTTCTTCGAGGAGGTGAAGGCCGGCACCATCTGGATCAACGACCCCCTCACCGACAACTACGCCGGGCCCTTCGGCGGCATGAAGCTGACCGGCGGCGGCCGCGAGCTGGGCCAGGAAGGCCTGGACGAGTTCCGCGAGGTCAAACACGTGCATTGGGACATCGAAGGCGGCGTCAAGGCGTATTGGTATCCGTATTGAGGACGATGGACGATGGACGATTGACGATTGACGAAGCGTGATCTTTCGTCTTTCGTCTTTCGTCTTTCGTCCTCAAGAGAAGCATCGAAGGCCCCAACTCACCCCCCCATTCACACTCCCGAGACTAACCCATGAGCCACATGCAAGGCCCCAAAACCAAAGCCCTGTACGAACAGGCAAAGCAACACATTCCCTACGGCGTCAATTCCAATTTCCGCTACTGGGGCGATGACGATACCCTCGTGATCGCCAGAGGCGAGGGCGCGTACATCTGGGACGCGGACGGCAAGCGCTACATCGATTACCGCCTGGGCTTCGGCCCCGTCATCTTGGGCCATTCCTACCCGGCCGTGGTCGAGCGGGTGCGCGCGGCCGTCGGCAACGGCACCGTCTTCGCCTGGACCACGCCCGGCGAGATCGAACTGGCCGAGCGCATCTGCCGCATGACCGGCGTGGAAATGGTGCGGCTGACCAACACCGGCACCGAAGCCACCATGCACGCCCTGCGCATCGCCCGCGCCTACACCGGCCGCGAGAAATACATCAAATTCGAGGGCGGCTATCATGGCATGTACGACTACGCCCTCTACAGCACCGCCTCGTCCAACCACTCGAAATTGCTCGGCCCCCGCCGCCACCCCCGCCCCGCCCCGGCCAGCGCCGGCATCCCCCGCCGCATCGACGACTACGTCATCCCCCTGCCCTTCAACGACCTGGAACGGCTGGAAGAAACGCTGGAAATGCACTGGCGCGACATCGCCGCCATCCTCTTCGAGCCGATCATGGGCAATGTCGCCAGCATCATGCCCAACCCCGGCTTCCTGCAAAAAATGCGGGAGCTGTGCGACAAATATGGCGTTGTCATGATCATGGACGAGGTCAAAACCGGCTTCCGCGTGGCCAATGGCGGGGCGCAGGAGTATCTCGGCATCAAGGCCGACCTGCTCACCTACGCCAAGGCCATAGGCAACGGCTTCCCCGTGGCGGCCATCGGCGGCAAGGCCGACATCCTCATGACCGCCGCGCCCGGCGTCTTCGCCCTGGGCGGCACCTACGTGGGCAATGCCGTGGGCGTGGCCGCGGCCAACGCCACCCTGGAGATCATCGAAAACGAACCGGTGATCGCCACCATCAATCAGCGCGGGCGCATGCTCATGGACGGCATCGAAGAGATCCTCACCCGCGTCGACATCCCGCACGTCGTCATCGGCCCCCCCTCCATGTTCGGCATCGTCCTCGCCGCACAGCAGCCCACCGACTTCCGCGGCTTCATCGCCAGCGACACCGCTCTCAGCGAAGCGATCTTCATGGAACTCAACCGCCGCGGCGTGCAGCCCGACGCGGACAACCGCGAGCCCTGGTTCCTCTGCTACAGCCTGAGCGAGGCCGACGTGGCCGAGACCCTGCAGATCTTCGAAGATTCCGTGATCGCCGTAAAATCCGATTATGTCGGGTCGCATTCCAGCGCCATCCCCGGCGATTGACCTGCATCCTCCACCCAACCACCCTCTGCGAGGCAAATCAGCCATGACACGCTACGGTTACCACGGCAAAATCCTGCATGTGCATCTCGATGAACTCCGCCTGGAAGTCGAGACCCCGCCCGAATCCTTTTACAGGATCTATGTCGGCGGCAGCGCCCTGGGATTGTATTACCTGCTCAAGCACACGCCCGCCGGCGCCGACCCGCTGGGGCCGGAGAACACGCTAACTCTGGCCCTGAGCGTGCTCACCGGCGCGGCCATCTCCGGCCAGAGCCGCATCACCGCCGTAGCCAAATCGCCTCTGACCGGCGCAGTGGGCGACAGCCAGGCGGGCGGCTTCTTCCCGGCGGAGCTGAAATTCGCCGGATTCGACGCCCTCGTGATCCACGGCAAAGCCCCCGCGCCGGTCTATCTGTGGATTCATGACGGCGAAGCCGAACTGCGTCCCGCCGAACATCTCTGGGGCAAGAGCACCGGCGAGGTGGATGACCTGCTGAAGGAGGCGTTGGGAGATGAACGCATCCAGATCCTGCAAACCGGCATAGCCGGAGAAAATGGCGTGCGCTTCGCGGCCATCATGAACATGGCCAACCGCGCCAACGGTCGCACCGGCCTGGGCGCGGTCATGGGCAGCAAAAACCTGAAAGCGGTGGTCGTGCGGGGCAAAAATCGCCCCAAAGTGGCCGACAAGAAAGGCTTGAACGAGCTGGCCAAGTGGGGCGCGCAGCATTTCGCCGATTCCGATGTCTATGGCCTGGGCCTGCTGGGCACCGCCGAGGTGGTGCTGCCGCAGAACAAGGCGGGCGGCCTGCCCACACACAACTGGGAGAGCGGCGCCTTCGCCGGCTGCGAGGCGATCAGCGGCGAGCGCATGGCCGAGACGATCTTGATCGAGCGCGACACCTGCTACGCCTGCACCGTGCGCTGCAAACGGGTGGTGGAGATCAGGGAAGGGCCTTATCAGGTCGAGGCCCGTTATGGCGGCCCCGAGTACGAGACGCTGGCCACCTTTGGATCCTATTGCGGGATCGACGATCTGGCAGCCATCTCCCTGGCCAATCAGTATTGCAACGCCTATGGCATGGACACCATTTCCTGCGGCGCCACCATCGCCTGGGCCATGGAGTGCTTCGAGCGGGGGCTGATCACGGCCGCGGATACCGGCGGCCTGGAATTGCGTTTCGGCGACGCCGCGGCCATGGTGAGCATGGTCGAGATGATCGCCCGACGGCAGGGGTTTGGCGCGGTGCTGGCGGAAGGCTCGGCCCGGGCGGCGGAGCGCCTCGGCCGGGACGCGCAGGATCTGGTGGTGGCGGTGAAGAAGCAAGAGTTGCCGGCCCACATGCCGGAGGTCAAGCGCTCTCTGGGCCTGATCTACGCGGTCAATCCCTTCGGCGCCGATCACCAATCGAGCGAGCATGACCCCAGCTACAAAGCCTATCCGGCGCGCATGGCCATGCTGGGCCTGACCGAGGCGCAGCCGAACCGGGTGATGAACGAGGAAAAAGTGCGCTTCGCCCTGCGCACGCAGTGGCTGTACAGCGCCCTGGATACTTTCAATATGTGCCAATTCGTCTTCGGCCCGGCCTGGCATCTGTACGGGCCGGATCAGATGGCCGCGGCGGTGCAGAACATCACCGGCTGGGACGCCACCGTGGACGACCTGCTGCGCGTGGGCGAGCGCCGGCTGAACCTGCTGCGGGCCTTCAACGCCCGCGAGGGCATCGGCCGCGAACAGGACACGCTGCCCAAGAAGCTATTCCAGCCGCGCAAGGGCGGCAAAAGCGACGGCATCGCCCTGGACATCGAGACCGACCTGGAATGGGCGAAGGAGCGGTACTATGCCTTATCGGGCTGGGATGTGGCCACAGGCGCGCCCACCCGCGCCAAGCTGGAGACCCTAGACCTCGCCTGGGTAGCAGACATGCTGGACGGACGGTAGTTCAGTGGTCAGTGGTCAGTGGTCAGTATTCAGTATTCAGTATTCAGTGGTCAGTGGTCAGTGGTCAGTATTCAGTGATCAGCGATTGATTCTCGAACACAAAAATTACGTTTTACGCATTACGTTTTACGTTTTACGTTTTACGCACCACGCCCCATCACTCATAAAACAAAACTATGCGCATTCTTGTTCTAGGCGGCGCCGGCAAGATGGGCTGCATCGCCGTGCAGACCCTGGCCCACGACGACCGCGTCGACGAAGTGATCATCGCCGATATCAACATGGCGCAGGCCGAGATCGTGGCCGCGGCCATCGGCAGCAGCAAACTCCGCTTACAGCAGGTGGATATCCGGGACGCGGACGCGTTCGTCGCGACCTTGCGCGGGGCCGACGCCTGCCTCAACGCCACAGTCTATTACACCAACCTGACGGTGATGGCCGCCTGCCGGCAGGCCGGCGTCCCTTATGTCGACTTGGGCGGCCTGTTCCACACCACCCGCAAGCAACTGGAACTGGATGGCGAATTCCGGCAGGCCGGCGTGCCCGCGGTGCTGGGCATGGGCTCCGCCCCCGGCATTCCCAACGTCCAGGCCCGCTACGCCGCCGACCGCCTGGACGCCATCGCCAGCATCCGCATCTACGACGGCATCAAACCGCCCCCGCCCGGCAGCGATCTGTTCACCTATGCCGTGCCCACCATCCTCGATGAGCTGACGCTGAGTCCGATGGTGTTCCGCCACGGCGCATTCAGCGAGTGCGCGCCGCTGAGCGAATTCGAGGAGTACGCTTTCGCCGCCCCGCTGGGCGTGCTGCCCATGCACCTCTCCCTGCATTCCGAGGTGGCCACACTGCCGATCACCTACGCGCACAAGGGCGTGCAGGAAGTCTTTTTCAAAATCAACTACTGGGGCATGTCGCCGGAGACGGTGGCCCGCGTGCGCGTGCTGGCCGATTTCGGCCTGAACAGCCGCCAGCCGGTGGCTGTGCGCGGCCAGCACGTGGCCCCGCGCGACCTGCTGATGGAATTGCTGGCCGACCGCGTGCCGCCCATCACCGAATTTTTGCGCCCGCCCGCGCATCAGCCGCCCGACTGGGTGAAGGAGATCGTGACCGAAACCCGGGGCGTGAAAGAGGGCCAAGCCCTCACCTATCGGGTGGGCACGCTGACGGTGAAAGGGGCGCTGCCCACCGGCGCGGCCCCGGCGGTTGCCGCCATCTGGCTGGCCGAGGGCCGCATCCCCCCCGGCGTGCACGCCCCCGAACACGTTCTCGACCCCGAACCATTCTTCGCCGAACTGGCCCGGCTGGGCATCCCCACGCAGGTCAGCGTGAGCCAGATGTTGGCATAGAGTTCTCGGAACCCGCCCTGGGAACCGATTCGCGCCGTTCTTGACACGATGGCAACGATCCTGTAGGATAGCTGCCAATCGTTCAGGCAAGAAAATCGCATGATCTTTCATTGCCTTTCCCCTCTCTTGCGAGGATGACATGGCGGCCGGAATCGAGATTCCTACGCCTGTGCGCAAAACAGGCATCGAGACGCAATTGCAGAGATTCCCGCAGGCGCAGGCTGCTTTGGCCCATATCGGTCTGGTAGATTGGGATGATGCCAAACCGCCTGTCAAAGTGAACTGAGGTGAAACGATGACTATAGATACAACGATACAGCAAGACTACGAACGGACTTTGCTCAAAATCGCCCGGGTCTTGCCAACCAGCCGGGTAGAGCAACTGGTGGATTTCGCGCGTTTTTTGGAAGCGCAGATCTTGAGCGAAGAGCTAATCCAAGAAGAAAGCGCGGCTGAGGTGGAAGCCGATAATGCGCAGTGGGACGCACTCCTCGCCACAGATGAGGCGCAAACGCTGCTAGAAAAGTTAGCAGATGACGCGCTGGCAGAGCATCGAGCCGGTAGGACGAGACCCATGGCGTTCGATCACGCAGGGCGAATTGTGCCAGGATGAAATCAGTCACGACCTCGGCGTTCTGGAAACGCTATCACGCACTGCCGGAAGACGTGCAACAGCGGGCAGACAGGGCCTACGAACTTTGGCAGATCAATCCTCAAGCACATGGACTCTACTTCAAGCGTGTCGGCGCGCAACGGCCCATATACTCTGTCCGCATCGACAGGGGATATCGCGCGCTCGGTATTCTTGAGGGGGAAGCTATTCTCTGGTTTTGGATAGGGCCTCACGACGAATATATGCGTCTGTTGAAGCACCTGTAGATCGTCAAAAACCAACCACCCAGTTATGTTCCGCGGGGCAGCCATCTTCCCCGCCGCCATTCCCGAACCGCGCCTGAAAAAGCCCCTTCTCGCGGCGCCTGATAGATGGACGCCGGCCCTTTCGATGAGGATCGGGGCGGGTGTGGACGCCTTTCGGCAGATTCGTACCGTTCTTGACACGATGACAACGATCCTGTAGGATAGCTGCCAATCCTTCAGGCAAAAAGATTGCATGATCTTTCATTGCCTTTCCCCTCTCTTGCGAGGATAACATGGCGGCCGGAATCGAAATTCCTGCGCCTGTGCGCAAAACAGGCATCGAGACGCAATTACAGAGATTCCCGCAGGCGCAAACCGGCACCGTCGATGACGTTCCCCACCCGTTCCCCAGGCTCAGTGCAAACCTGGTCGAATCGTTTGGAGTCAACCATTCATATCTCAAATTTGAGGTTGAATAAATAGTTAGATCATCAAATCCAAAGATTCAGGCTAATGAACGAAAAATATCGTGCTGTATCGTAGAAAACCAAGAACCAGGAGAATTTTCAGCAATGAATAACTCATGGCAAATCGGATGGGAGACTATTGGAGTGATTGTGAGCATCATTGGATTGCTCATCAGCATCATTGTGGAATGGGACAGGCTTAAGGAAAGTAAAGTCGTTCCGAACGGCATTTTCTTTGTTTTTATGTTAGGAGGCGGATATGCTATCGGTTATGCGATTTCTCAAGCTCAATTGTGGTGGCGGATTGGCGGCCTCATCTTGGGGGCGATAGTTGGGGCCTTTTTTGGTGCAGTATTCGCGGATGAAGATTCGTATAAAGGTATCCTCACCATACATCTGATTGCCGTAATTGTTGGAGCCACTGTCGGTTTCTGGCTGACAAATCCAGTTTAGCTGTGATATTGCTAAGAAGCAGCCTCCCAGGCCGCGTCTTGAAGAAGGGTCATGAATCTGCTATCCTCCCCCGCAGGCCGCTCCCCTGTTTCTTCGGGCCGGAATGATGGCCCCGCCATCTGGGGCTGTTGCACCTGACTCGCTTCGCTTCACTGCGCTACGCGAGCGGGTGAAACGGAACGTTAGGCGGCTGTATGTGTGAGCTACGAAGCGGGATTGTTACTCATTGTAGTGCATACTTTTGATCAAATTGACAAGAATAATGTGTAAAAGTTCACCTGATGTGTCATTGCGAGTGCAGCGAAGCAATCCCCAAGGTGGCTCGTCATTTTTTGGGGATTCAAGCAACGTTGGGGATTGCTTCGGGGCT